>ENA-OPBD01001134-OPBD01001134.1-human-gut-metagenome-genome-assembly--contig:-NODE-1134-length-13834-cov-2.460193_pt1 | contig 13834 bp, 11 predicted proteins | sample MGYA00241062_ERZ501440 | MGnify/ENA primary metagenome ERZ501440 (study PRJEB25962, sample SAMEA2042628) | human gut metagenome | biome: human gut; feature: human-associated habitat; material: faeces...
AAATGGTTTTTGATTATACCAAATTCTTTATGGGAAGCAAGTTTGCTATTTTTAATTATGCTACTAAAGATTTGGGAGGATATGTGGATATAGATTATCTGTTTGCAGCATTATTTGCAGGACTTGTTGTATATGAATTTTTTGATATGAGAAAGAAAGTCATAAAATGAAAAACAGATCAGGAATAATAAAGATCGTTGCTGCAGTGACCGGAGCTGTCAGCCTGCTGTGTATGGCGGTGCTTCTGGTGAATTATCTGTGCAATGAGCATTTTATAAGTGAATACAAAAAGGGACAATATGTGGACAGCACAGTGAACGCCGTGCTTGGCTTTACTCAGCCACATATATACAATTATAATCTTGGTGATGTATATTACAGTCAGGGAGATTACGAGGGCGCCGAGCAGGAGTTTCGTAAGGCACTTGAAAAGAAGCCGGGGGGTGAGTCCGACTGTAAGACAAGGGTCAACCTTGCGCTGTCCATAGTGAAGCAGATAGATCCTGAGGGTGTTACCAAAGAGAATCTGGATGAGGTGATAGACATACTTGAGGGGGCAAAGGACATTCTCATAGAGAATGACTGCGCCCACAGGGATGATGAGGATGGACATTACGAGGATGCACAGACTCTGAAGGATGAGATAGATGCCTTTGAGGAACAGCTCAGGAAGCAGACGGAGGAACAGGATCAGAAAGGTGATCAGGATCCAAATGACCAGAAGGATCAGGGCAGTGACGATGAAAACGAAGAGGATACACAGGAGCCGCCTCAGTCTTCTGATAAGGAATCGGAGATACGAAAGCAGCTCGATGCCATCCAGGGAGACAGTCTTGAGCAACGAAATCAGGAGATGGATGCATACGAGACATACAAAAATGAACATGATTACTACGGCGGACGCACTTGGTGATCATACATTAATAGACATTAAATTCTAAATATAAAACTTGCGCAATATTAAGACGCGGGGTATAATACTGCTAGTTATGGTCATTTGTGGAAAAGTGACCAGAATAAGGAGATAGAATCGAGCAATGGTAAATGAAGAAAAGGTCATTCTAATGACGAAGATCGCCATGTACAAGGAGTCGCTTGGGCGTGAGGATCTCGAAAAGGGTAAATATTTTCAAAGTGACTATGTGAAGCTTAACTGTCTTAAGACAATTGTTTCATCTACGGTGCTGTTTGTAGTTTTTGCCGCAGCTTACATATACTATAATCTTGCAGATATAGTTGAGAAGCTCACAGAGCTTGACTATGTGAAGGTGGCGAGCAGCATTGTGGGCGGCTATGCAGTGGTGTGTATTGCATTTGCGCTTTTCGCGTGGGTCTTATATACATACAGATATATGAAGGCAAAGCCAAAACTCATAAAGTATAACCAGAATCTTAAGAAACTGATAGAATTTTATGAGAACGAGGACGGAACACGCCGTTCTGTCAAAAAAAAGAGGAGGGCTAACTGATAATGTCAACACTTCTGGATTTCCGCGATGGAGTAAAGAATTTTTGTAGTAAGTATGATAAATTTGTTTCACCACTGTGTAAGTTTATACTGGCACTTGTTGTGTTCTGGTCAATAAACCATCTTACAGGATATAACAGCACGATAAGCAGTATCGTAGTGGTCCTGGCAGCAGCTTTTGTGTGTGCGTTCCTTTCAGGCCAGCTCACACTTGCCATTGCAGGACTGTACGCATGTGCCCAGGTTGCCAGCGCAAGTCTGGAGCTTGGAATCTCATTTGTTGTCATATTTGTGATAATGTATTGCGTATATATAAGATTTTTCCCTAAGGCATCATGGATCATTCTGTTTATGCCATTCTTTTACATTATAAAGTTCCAGTATTTCATGCCGATCCTGGCTGGAATGACAGCTGGATTTACAGGAATGGTTCCTGCAGCATTTGGCTGTATATTCTACTTCTTCCTGAAGCATACTGCTGATTACGTCGCTTTAAGCTCAAGTTCAGCAGAGGGTGATCTGATAGAGGGATACAAGTATATTTTCCAGCATCTGGTACAGGATAAGACACTTCTGCTCACCATAATAGTGTTTGCAGTTGTTATAGTTCTTACATACATAATATATAGAATGTCATTTGCATATTCATGGTACGTTGCCATCATCACAGGCGGTGTGGTAGAGATCATACTGTTCCTGGTTGGAACTTTGTCCATGGAAGTTGAGGTATCCCTTGCGGGGGCTCTGCTTGGATGCATACTGGCGATACTGGTGGCCATAGTGGTTCAGTTCTTCAAGATAGTTGTGGACTACTCAAGTGTTGAGAATACACAGTTTGAGGACGATGACTACTACTACTATGTAAAGGCTGTGCCAAAGGTCATGGGTGGTGCCCAGAGAAAGGCAGCCAGAAGAGAGCAGCCATCGCCAAGACCACAGCAGAAGAGGACGACTTCGTCCGGATCAGGCGCACAGAGAAGCCGGTCTGCGGCAAAGGAAGATTCTGTTACAGGATCAACAAGATAGATACATTGAAAAGAGCTTACATGTGAGTGACCTGACTTTTGTCAGGTCACATTAATTATACGGAGTATTTATATACCGAAAGGAGGATGAAATGGATAAGATATCAACGTTTATATCAACGTATTTTGATTGGTTTTATATAACAGTTCCAGGCACAGTAGATATAATAGAGATACTTATTTTGTCATTCTTTATATACAGGATCATGTTGTGGTTCAAGCAGAGCAGAGCATGGACTCTTCTGAAGGGTATAGTTATGATCGTGCTCTTCACTGCCATTGCGGCGGTGTTCCAGTTCAATACGATCTTATATCTGCTTAAGAATGCATTCAGTGTGGGAATAATTGCGGTGGTGATCCTGTTCCAGCCGGAGTTCAGACGAGGACTTGAACAGCTTGGAAGAAAGAAGCTGATCAATTACATTATACGAGATGGCGAGGATGATGGTGTTATATCGGAGAAAACGATATATGAGCTTGTGAAGACGGCCCAGGTCCTGTCTGCAAACCGTACCGGTGCACTCATAGTCATTGAGAATGAAGTTGCACTGGGCGAGTATATTGATACGGGAATACCGATCGATGCGGTCGTGACTAACCAGTTACTTCTCAATATATTTGAGCACAACACACCGCTTCATGATGGTGCGGTGATCATAAGAAAGAACAGGGTGGTTTCTGCCACATGTTATCTGCCACTGTCTGCAAATGACTCCATCAACAAGGAGCTTGGAACACGACACAGAGCCGGTATAGGTATCAGTGAGGTGTCAGACAGTATGACTCTTATCGTATCTGAGGAGACAGGTTCAATATCCATTGCACAGGGAGGCGAGCTCTTCAGGAATCTGGACAGCGAGGGCGTGAGAAGGCATCTTCAGACGCTGTGCAAGGAGTATAATGGAAGAAAGAGCCACAGGTCTTCAGGTGCCCGTCCGGTTAAGCGGAGAAAGAGAGTCGTTGTGGAGAATAAGAATAAAGCTTCCAGAAAGGAGGCTGATGAGAATGAAAAATAACAGCGCAGAGCCTAAGAAAAAGGCAAATAAGATATACAGCAATATAGGTCTTAAGCTTCTGTCGGTTGTGCTTGGATTTCTGGTGTGGCTTCTTGTACTGAACATCGATGATTCAGCCGTGACAAGGACCATAAGGGACATTCCGGTCAATCTGGTAAATACTGACGCCATAACAAGTCAGAATCAGTTGTACACGATAACTTCAGGTGATACCGTGGATATAGTCGTCAAAGGACGTAAATCACTTATAAGCGATCTTGATGCGTCGGATTTCAAGGCTGTAGCGGATATGTCAAAGATATCCATAACAAATGCGGTGCCTATCACTGTAACTGCGAACAGCACCAACATAGCTAAAAAGGTCAGCATAACTGTTGTGGACAACGTGCTGTCAGTTGAACTTGAGGACGAGAAGTCAGTGTCAGTTCCTGTGTCCGTGGTGACAACAGGCGAGGTTGCTTCCGGATATACGGTTGGTAACAGTGTGGCAGCTCCAAACCTCATAACGATAAAGGGGGCTGCAAGGATAGTTTCGAGCATAGATCGTGCAGAGGTGACAGTTGATGTGACCAGTGCAAAGGATGATATAACGACAAACTGTACGCCTGTATTTGTAACCGCTGATGGTGAGAAGATATCAGACAAGTCGATATCCTACGATGAGATATCGATAGCAGTCACAGTTCCGGTATACAAGACTAAGAATATACCTGTTCATGTGGATGTCACAGGAGATCCTGCGGATGGATATCTTGTATCAGATATAACATATGTACCGGAGACCGTTGATATAGGTGGAGACGCATCGATAATAAAGGATATAACAAGCCTTGATATAACGGATGTTGATGTGAGCGGATGTACAGCAGATGTTGAGACGACACTTGATGTATCAAAGTATCTTCCAGAGGGTGTGGTCGTGACAAAGGAGAGCGCATACATCAATGTGAAGATAGCGATCGAGAAATCAGTTACAAGAAATATAACGGTGACCACAGGGGATATCATCCTGAGGGGCAAGCAGAGTGGATACAGCTATGAGATGAGCATGGGTGATAGCAATACGATAACCGTGAGTGGAATCTCAAGTGCGGTGTCCAAGGTATCGGCCAAGAGCCTGAAGCTGTCCATAGATGCTTCCAAGCTCTCATATGGCGATAATACGATCACGCTCAGTGTCCCTGATGGAGATAAGTACACCGTGGTAAATACGTGTACAGTTATGGTAAAGGTTACTGAGACACAGTAGTCATTGTCTGGAGGTGTATGTATATGGATACAGAAAAGTTGAATGAGCTGAGACAGATCATAGAAGATTCGGATAATATCGTTTTCTTTGGCGGTGCAGGAGTATCGACGGAGAGCGGTATACCAGATTTTAGAAGTGTGGATGGACTGTATAATCAGAAGTATAAGTATCCGCCGGAAACTATAATCAGCCACAGCTTTTACAGACGTAACCCGGAGGAATTTTACAGATTCTATAAGGACAAGATGATATTTGCTGATGCAAAGCCGAACAAGGCTCATATAAAGCTGGCGGAGCTTGAGAAACAGGGAAAGCTCAAGGCGGTGATAACGCAGAATATCGACGGACTTCACCAGATGGCAGGTAGCAGGAATGTCATAGAGCTCCATGGTTCTGTTCACAGAAATTACTGTGAGAAATGCCATGCTTTCTATGACCTGGATTATATAGTCAATTCGGATGGTGTGCCTAAGTGTGAAAAGTGCGGAGGCACTGTAAAACCGGATGTGGTGCTGTATGAGGAGGCACTTGATGAGGACAATATGTCGAGGGCACTCCAGTATATATCCGAGGCGGATACGCTGATAATTGGCGGAACCTCACTTGTGGTATATCCGGCAGCAGGACTTATCAGATATTTCAGGGGGCGGAAACTGGTGGTTATAAATATGTCCCCGACACAGTCGGACAGCAATGCAGATCTTCTGATAGCGGATAAGATAGGAGATGTGCTGGGCAGTCTGTAGCATATGACGACAAAGGCATGTTGAAGGCATGCTATACAGATTCTATATAGTATGGAGGACGGTTTATGTATTTTGACAGATCAAATGGCTTCCCGAAAGATTTCCTGTGGGGCAGTGCGTCTGCTGCATATCAGATAGAGGGAGCGTGGAATGAGGATGGCAAAGGCCCATCCAACTGGGATCAGTTCGTAAGGATCCCGGGAAAAACATTTAAGGCTACGACAGGTGATAAGGCGGTTGACCATTACCACAGATACAAGGAAGATGTGGCACTTATGGCGGAGATGGGACTTAAGACTTACAGGTTCTCAATATCCTGGCCAAGGATCATACCTGATGGCAATGGCGAGATAAATGAAAAGGGCTTACAGTTCTATGATGACCTGATCAATGAACTGGTTAAGTATGGAATTGTTCCTATGGTAACAGTGTACCACTGGGATATGCCACAGGCACTTGAGGAGCAGTATCACGGATGGGAGAGCAGACGAATAGTCGATGATTTCGTCAGATACGCAAAGGTTTTGTTTGAGAGATACAGTGACAGGGTAAAGCACTGGATAATCATGAATGAGCAGAATGTATTTACAGGTCTTGGCTGGAATGCAGGAATGCACCCACCAGGAAAGGTTGATGACCAGAAGATGTTCTATCAGGTAAACCATCATGCATTTATGGCACACGCCAAGAGTGTTATTGCACTCAAGGAGATCTGCCCGGATGCTAAGGTCGGTTCATCCTTCGCATACACACCGTCATACGCATTTGACAGAAAGCCTGAAAATGCGATGGCGAAGATGGATTATGATGATCTGAACAACTTCTACTGGATGGATATGTATGCCTATGGCCGTTATCCAAGGGCTGCCGTTGCTTACCTCAAGAGCAAGGATCTAACTCCGGTTATGGAGGACGGTGACGAGGATATCCTCAGGAAGGCTGCAGGTCTCATAGATTTCATGGGTGTAAACTATTATCAGTCATGCGTTGTCGAGCACAACCCGATAGACGGAGTGGGAACGACTCACGAGATGAACACGACCGGCAAGAAGGGCACGGCAAAGGTTCAGGGTGTTCCGGGACTCTACAAGAATCCTGCAAATGAATTCCTCCCTACAACGGACTGGGATTGGACTATCGATCCGATGGGACTTCGTATGTGCTGCAGACAGATCACTTCAAGATACGACCTTCCGATCGTAATATCTGAGAATGGTCTCGGTGCATTTGACAAGTTCGAGAATGGGGAGATCCATGATCCGTACAGGATAGATTACCTGAAACATCACATAGAGGAACTCAAGAAAGCGTGTGATGACGGCTGCCGTGTCATGGCATACTGCACATGGTCTTACACAGATCTTCTCAGCTGGCTCAACGGATATCAGAAGAGATACGGATTTGTGTATGTGGACAGAGAAGAGGACGAGAACAGTGGAACTCTGAACAGATACAAGAAGGATTCTTATTATTGGTACAAACATGTTATAGAGACCAATGGTGAGGAGCTGTGATAATAGAATAATATCATAACAGGGAGAACCGGCACATAAGTGTTGGTTCTTTTTCGTACTAAAGTTATGCATTTAGTCATTTAATTTTTAAAACTAGCCGTTTGGCTAGTTTACTAAAAGCCCCAGTGTATTATAATTATTTGTTATGTTGATGGCAATATCTGGCAGTAACTGCCAGGGATTAAAGACAGGAGGAAAGGGATAATTATGAAATCAAAGAAATTGGTAACTGGGTTGATTATGGCATGTATATTTGCTGTAGTGATTATTGCGGGAAAGAACTCTGTGAAGGTGCAGGCCGCGGATGGGGATGTGGCAATTGTGACGGATGGCAATGGCGATGAGATCGGATCATATGCTACACTGGCTGATGCATTTGTAGCCGCACAGAATGGCTATACAATATGTATAATTAGTGATATATATGATCCTTCGGCTTCTATAGGATACAATGATGGTGAACATAATAAACATATCATTATAGATCTCAACGGTAAAAGTGTCACTTTGCAGATGATGAATTTTGATTATTCGTTATACGTGAAAAACGGAACATTAAATTGCGGTATCACAAATGGAAGTGTTGGATTTACTAATGCTATGCTGACTTTGTCAAATGTCAAATTCATTACGGATAGTATCAACTGGATGACAAAAGATGGAATCTGTCTGAATAATGGCTCAAATGTGACGCTCAACGGTTCACAGTGTTGGTTTGAAAAACTTGAGATGGATACAGACTGTGTATTTACGGTACAGAACAGTGACGGACTTAGCAACTTTGGGCATATTGCAGATGGATTTGACGGTGTGAAGGAGTTTGTACCAGAGGGACTTTCTGTAGAAGGAACGACAATCATTGATGATGAGACAGGAGCCAAGGCTAAGGATTTTATTCTCCGTTACCGCAACTTGTCGGATGATGCAGATGTCGCTGTCAGCATTGCTCCAAAATCGTATGTGTACGATGGAAAAGAAAAGAAACCTGCGGTTACGGTTTCTTATGGCGGAAAGACTCTGACAGAGGGAAAAAGTTACTCATGTGTATATGCGGATAATATTGATGCGGGAACAGCTACAGTTACTATCAAGGGTGAGAATACCATGCATGGACAGATCGTGGAAGAGTTCACAATAGATAAGGCAAAACAGAAGGCACCTACAGGTTTGGTCGCAACGGCAGAAACTGTGGATGGGAAAAATGATGGTCAGATATCTAATCTGAAGACGTCAATGGAATATAGTGTTGACAAGAAAAAATGGTTGGATTGTGAAAGCACGGTACTTAAGAAACTTGCAGATGGAAATTATTATGTGAGATATAAGGAGACCAAAAATTATTATGCATCTCCTGCTGCAAAGGTAGTGGTAAAGAAGGGGAATGTACCAGCAACAAATGAACCGACTACAAATGAACCTTCAACTGAAAAACCAACGTCAAGTGAGCAGACGACAGAGAAGGTAACAACAGAGAGACAGACAACCGATGAGAAAACTAACGTGACTTCAACAGAGAATACAACTGTAGCAGACTCAAAAAAGGGGTCAGGTGTACCAAATACCGGAGATGACGGAAATGTGGCATTGATGCTCATAGTCATGATGGCATGTTTATTAGGGGCTGCCGGGGTGGTAGTTTACCGTAGAGAGAAATAATTTAAAATAATAAAAAAATGTTAGCACTCAGTATTGACGAGTGCTAACAAGTGTGTTATATTATCATCAGACAGGGAAGTGATATTAAGGTATCAGTTCCCTGAAAGTTTAGTTTAGGAGGTAAACAGCTATGGAGATGGATAAATACACACGTAAATCGTTGGAAGTTGTAGAGAAAGCAAAAGAAAAAGCTCTGGAGTACGACAATCAGGAACTTACGCAGATGCACCTTTTGGCTGGCTTGCTTGAGATAGATGACAGTTTGATAGCCAAGATATTTGAGAAGATGGGCGTGAATGTTACTGGTGCCGTGAATGCGGTGGAGGATAAGCTGGCAAGGTTGCCGAAGGTCAGCGGTGGCAATATGTATGCCGGAAATAACTTCTCAAAGGCTCTCATCCAGGCAGAGAAGGAAGCAAAGCAGATGGGCGACACATATGTGTCTGTTGAGCATTTGTTCCTCGGCATGGTGGATAAGGCTGATTCGGATATCAAGGAGCTTCTTAAAGGCTGGGGAGTTAGCAGGAATGCATTCCTCAAGGAGCTGGCAGAAATCAGAGGTAACCACAAGGTGGACAGCGATGATCCGGAGAGCTCATATGAGGCTATGGAGAAGTTCGGATATGATCTGGTCGAGAGGGCAAGACAGCAGAAACTTGACCCGGTAATAGGACGTGACGCTGAGATACGAAATGTGATCAGGATCCTGTCAAGGAAGACAAAGAACAATCCGGTGCTTATCGGTGAGCCTGGTGTAGGTAAGACTGCGGTTGTAGAGGGACTTGCACAGAGGATACTCAGAGGTGATGTACCAGAGGGACTTAAGAACAAGAAGATATTTGCACTTGATATGGGAGCTCTTGTGGCTGGTGCCAAGTACAGAGGTGAATTTGAAGAGAGACTTAAGAATGTCCTTGATGAGGTTAAGAAGTCTGAGGGTGAAGTGATTATGTTCATCGATGAGCTTCACACTATCGTCGGAGCAGGCAAGACTGATGGTGCAATGGATGCGGGAAACATGCTTAAGCCTATGCTCGCGAGAGGTGAGCTGCACTGTATAGGTGCCACAACACTGAACGAGTACAGACAGTATATAGAGAAGGATGCGGCTCTTGAGAGACGTTTCCAGCCGGTTATGGTGGATGAGCCAACCGTTGAAGATACAATATCTATCCTTCGAGGAATCAAGGAGAGATATGAAGTGTTCCATGGTGTTAAGATATCAGATGGTGCCCTTGTAAGCGCGGCGGTTCTTTCCAACAGATATATAACAGACAGATTCCTGCCAGATAAGGCAATAGATCTTGTTGATGAGGCGTGTGCCATGATCAAGACAGAGCTTGATTCAATGCCTGTTGAGGTGGATGAGATCACACGTAAGATAATGCAGCTGGAGATTGAGGAGACAGCCCTTAAGAAGGAGGAGGATAATCTGTCAAAGCAGAGACTGGCAGACCTTCAGGCTGAACTGGCAGAACTCAAGGATCAGGCAAATTCCCTGAAAGCAAAGTGGGAGAATGAAAAGGCTGCAGTTGAGAAGATAAGAACACTCAAGGAAGAGATGGAGCAGGTCAAGGCTGATATTCAGGCTGCACAGAGAAATTATGATCTGAACAAGGCAGCAGAGCTTCAGTATGGTAAGCTTCCAGCGATCCAGAAAGAGCTTGCAGAGGCTGAGTCCACAGCTTCAGATAAGGAGAGGGAGCTTGTTCATGAGGTGGTTTCAGAAGATGAGATATCGAAGATCGTATCCAAGTGGACAGGAATTCCTGTTGCAAAGCTTACTGAGAGCGAGAAGAGCAAGACCCTCAATCTTGCCAGTGAACTTAAGAAGAGAGTTGTAGGTCAGGATGAAGCCGTTGACTATGTCAGCGATGCGATCATCAGATCAAAGGCGGGAATAAAGGATCCTAGCAAACCGATAGGTTCATTTATCTTCCTTGGACCAACCGGTGTAGGTAAGACAGAGCTTGCAAAGAGTCTTGCTGCGGCGCTGTTTGACAATGAGCAGAACATGGTCCGTATCGATATGAGTGAATATATGGAGAAGCACAGCGTGTCAAGGCTTATAGGAGCGCCTCCGGGATATGTAGGTTATGATGAAGGCGGTCAGCTGACAGAGGCTGTTCGTAGAAAGCCATATTCGGTTGTCCTCTTTGATGAGATAGAGAAGGCACATCCGGATGTGTTCAATGTGCTCCTTCAGGTACTTGATGACGGACACATAACGGATTCCCAGGGAAGAAAGGTGGATTTCAAGAACACCATCATAATCATGACCTCCAATACAGGGGCACAGGGTATAGTTGACCCTAAGCAGCTTGGATTTGTCACGGTAAGCGATGAGACAAAGGAACATGAGAAGATGAAGAGCAATGTAATGGATGAGCTCAAGAGAACCTTCAAGCCGGAGTTCCTGAACAGAATAGACGACATAATCGTGTTCCATGCCCTGAGCGAGGCAAATGTAAAGGATATAACCGGACTTATGTTAAAGGAACTTAAGAACCGTGTCCAGACACAGATGGATATTGAGCTTAAGTTCACCGACCATGCAAAGAAATATATCTTTGGAAAAGGCTATGACAAGAAGTACGGAGCAAGACCACTCAAAAGGGCTATCCAGACATATGTGGAGGATGTGCTTGCGGAGGCGATGCTTAGAGGTGATGTCAAAAAAGGTGATACAGTCACAGTGTCAACGAAGAAAAAGAAGGAAGCCGACGGGAAAACCACTGAGAAAATATCACTTACAGCGAAACAAAAGACAGAGGATTGATGTCGGATTAGATATTTGTGATGTGAGCATGATATACAGTAGTGCAAAGTGCGGAAAATTAAGCAGTAGAAATTAATATGAAATATTGGTGAAAATGCATAATTTTGTAGAAAAAAAGGATGCATTACTGTATAATGAAAATCACTAACGGATAGTATACAGAGATTATTGATATATATCAGGATATTATTGCGATAGAGTTCAGATCATACAACAACAACAGGAGGATAAGATCAATGTCAGTAGTAAATGAATTGATAAATGCACAGGGGGAGTCATTGGAATTCGGTAATTATGAGCTTGGAGCAAAGACCAAGAAGGACGGTTTTGAGTTCCAGGGAGATATCTACAAGATAAAGACTTTCAACGAGATCACAAAGCTTGAGAAGAACGGAATGTTCGTATATGAGTCAGTACCGGGAACAGCAGTACATGGTTTCAAGGCTGATGAGAACGATGTTACATTTGTAGTTGAGGGACCAGAGAATGCGTCCATCACACTTGAGCTTGAGCCTGAGACAGAGTACAAGGTTCACGTAGACGATGTATATGTCGGCAAGAACAAGACCAACCTCGGTGGCAAGATGAGCATAAGCGTAGATCTTGAAGAGGGCAGACCAGTCAAGGTTGATGTTAAGAGAGCATTTGACTAATATAGCATACACAGGAGATATTTATGGCAAAAGGAAAACAGGTGTTTTTTTGCCAGGAATGTGGATTCGAATCGACAAAATGGATGGGGCAGTGCCCCGGCTGTAAAGCGTGGAATTCATTTTGCGAGGAGAAAGTGACAGTAGGCGCCAAGAGCCAGTCCGGTAGAAGGGCTGTCGTGGCGCCTACAAGCATTTTGGAGGTGGAGACCACCGACGAGACGCGTTTTACCACAGGAATAGGCGAATTAAACAGAGTATTAGGCGGCGGGATAGTGAGCGGATCCCTTGTGCTGGTTGGAGGAGATCCGGGTATAGGTAAATCCACCATATTGCTGCAGATGTGCAGGAATATGTCAGAGATGGGACAGAAGATACTTTATGTGTCAGGTGAGGAGTCCCTTTCACAGATAAAGATGAGGGCAGAGCGTATCGGAAATTTTACAAAGGATATGCTGCTTCTCTGTGTCAACAATCTCGAGGATGTGGAGGAGTATGTCAAGAAGGACACTCCAAAGGTCATTGTTATAGATTCCATACAGACCATAGTTACGGATGACGTGGAGTCTGCACCGGGAAGTGTATCCCAGGTAAAGGAAGTTACAGCCAGACTCATGAGGATGGCGAAGCAGACAGGGATCGCCATATTCATAGTAGGACATGTTACCAAAGAGGGAACCGTGGCAGGCCCAAGAACCCTTGAACATATGGTAGATACAGTTCTCTATTTCGAGGGCGAGCGTAATGCCGGGTTTAGAGTCCTTCGTGCAGTAAAGAACAGATTTGGCTCGACAAATGAGATCGGTGTATTTGAGATGAAGGGAACCGGACTTGCAGAGGTGAAGAATCCGTCACAGCTTATGCTGGATGGAAGACCTGATGACACATCCGGGTCTGTAGTAGTATGTACAATGGAAGGAACAAGACCGATATTGCTTGAGATCCAGGCTCTGGTGTGCCAGTCAAGCTTCAATCTGCCAAGAAGAACAAGTGTGGGACTCGACTACAACAGGGTAAATCTCTTGCTTGCTGTTCTTGAGAAGAGAGGCGGCATAGTTATGGCGGGCTGTGATGCATATGTGAATATAGCCGGAGGTATGCGCCTTGATGATCCGTCGGCAGATCTGGGAATAGTATTTGCTCTTGTATCAAGCTTCAAGAACCGTGCCATACCTTCTGATATGGTCATGTTTGGAGAGATGGGACTTTCAGGCGAAGTGCGTGGAGTGTCAGGTGCTGAGCAGAGAGTACGCGAGGCCGCAAAGATGGGATTTAAGACCTGTATCATACCGAGATCCAATCTGGACAATGTGAAGAAGATGAAAGACCTTGGAGACATGAAGGTGGTAGGTGTCGCAAATATACAGCAGGCACTGGAGTATATATAGAAGAAAATATTCAATCATATAAAGCACGATAATAGCGGTGAGCATGGCCACAGTATCATTTGGTATTGTGGCCAAAATTATTTCGTGTAAAATTCAATAAAAGTGCTTGACTTTGCCAAATGATGGTGGTATCTTATAAAAGCTGTCGCGTGAGACGGTGTCAGAAACATCTATAAAGCATCAGATTTTGAGATTTATTCGTTATATAATCACCCGATTATGACACGAAATCAGTACATAAGAACTGAAGAAACAGCTTGAAAAAAGATGAAAAAAGTTGTTGACATTGATAAATGAATGTGATAGTATTTAGAAGTTGTCGCTGAGAGGCGAAAACATAAAG
>ENA-OPBD01001136-OPBD01001136.1-human-gut-metagenome-genome-assembly--contig:-NODE-1136-length-13797-cov-4.691166_pt1 | contig 13797 bp, 13 predicted proteins | sample MGYA00241062_ERZ501440 | MGnify/ENA primary metagenome ERZ501440 (study PRJEB25962, sample SAMEA2042628) | human gut metagenome | biome: human gut; feature: human-associated habitat; material: faeces...
CGCTTTTCTGACTTGTTCGGCAAGAAGATGGTGAATAATCCCAACTTCCGGGATGGGGTTATCCCTCACATTTGGGATGACTATGGAAAGGTGAGCTGGTATGTATACCACCCCACCCGGCAGGATTATGAGGTGCTGTCCGATGCGGTATCAGACTATCTGGAGGTGTTTCAGGATATGAGTCAGTCCGCTGACCGGGCGTGGGAGCAGACAATGTAACAAAAGTGTGATTTGAAGGCCGTACCAGCTGTACGGCCTTTGCCATATCCCAAAGCAGCTGGTGCGGCCTCACCCGGAGGTGAAACCGATCAATGTTCATTTGGGATTTTGTTGCCGCCAAGGTGTTAGGCCAGATCGTGGACTGGTTCTACAGTCAAATCGTAGGCTTTCTCGGCAACTTCTTTTCAGAGATGGGAAACATGGGCGCGGAGCTCTTCACCATGGATTGGGTGCAGAGCATCGTGTTGTTCTTCTCCTATTTGGCATGGGCACTCTACGGCACAGGGCTGGTGGTGGCCTGCTTCGAGACCGGCGTGGAGTATTCCAGCGGTCGCGGCAACATCCGTGAGACCGCCCTCAATGCCATCAAGGGCTTTATGGCTGTCAGCCTCTTCACCGTTGTTCCGGTCCGGCTTTATGAGCTGTGCGTTTCTCTGCAGGGGACCTTCACTGCGGCGCTCACCGGCTATGGGACTTCCATCGGGGATGTGGCCGGAGAGGTCATGCAGGAGTTCAACGCCGTGGAATCGATATCCGACCTGACGGCAGGGCCGCTGCTGGGCTTCGGCAGCATCACCAGCGGGATCATGATCCTGTTCTGCATCATCCTTATGGCGTATGCGATCATCAAGGTCTTCTTCGCCAATCTGAAGCGCGGCGGCATCCTGCTCATCCAGATCGCCGTGGGAAGCCTCTATATGTTCAGTGTCCCTCGCGGATATACGGACGGCTTTATCCAATGGTGCAAGCAGATCATCGGCCTATGCCTGTCGGCGTTCTTGCAGGCGACGATCCTTGTCGCCGGACTTATGGTGTTCAAGGATCATGCCCTGTTAGGGCTTGGACTCATGCTCTCCGCCGGTGAGATCCCCCGTATCGCGGGAGCCTTTGGACTGGATACCTCCACCAAGGCAAACCTCATGAGTGCTGTCTATACCGCGCAGGCCGCCGTCAACACCACGCGCACGGTCGTACAGGCGGTGGCACGATGAGAGAACTGACAATGGGCAGCTTGTTCGATGGCATTGGTGGATTCCCTTTGGCCGCGATTCGCAGTGGCATCACGCCGGTGTGGGCGTCGGAGATCGAAGCCTTTCCCATTGAGGTGACAAAGCTGCGTTTCCCCGACATGGTTCACGTGGGCGACATCACAAAGCTGAATGGCGCAGAGCTGCCGCCCGTGGACATCATCTGCGGGGGCAGTCCATGCCAGGATTATGCCGAGGAAATAGTTATTCCGAAGTCATTGCATAGAGTCTTGTAAAACAAGGATTCTCCGCAAAAACTTCGGAATAACAAAGCGGGCCTCATTTTATATAATGTGGACATGCAGACAACCGTCTGACACCACAAAATATAAGGAGGGCCTATGGAACTGATTGAATTAGACGCAACTGCACAGCGTGCCCTGGAGTTGTTAACCAATGCGGGGATGAGTGATGGAAGCATATACGACTATACTCATACAGGCTTTGGCAGCATACTTCGACATTTTCACACAAAAGGCATACTATATGCTACAGCAGAAATGCTCGATAATTTTTTGCTGGAGCAACGCGTGCTTTTGGACCAAGGAGATATCTCACAATGGAAATGGGGACTTGTCCGCAGGAGTTGTGAGCTTCTGAAACAATGTGCTGCAATGAATTCTATTGATTTGCCTGACCTTCAGCCATGGGACCCTGTATGGAATCGTCCAAAGCAAATCATCCAACACGACGCACCGACGGCGAAACAGTTTGCCGAATCGGAAAATATTTATGTGCTTGTCTGGATGGTCAACAAGCGTATGGAACAACTTGGCCTTTCGGAAAATACGGTTCGCCATTACACGGAAGAGGGATTAGCCGTCATTTTGAAAAAGCACTATGATTCTGGTACAGAAAGTTACTCAGACAAACTTATATCCCAGCTTACAGAGGAGCGAAGACTGCAATATGAGCAAGGGGAGGTTGGCAGAACTACTTATCAGAATTTGCGCAAAGCGGCGGCGATGCTCCAGGAGTTCCGCCTGACAGGGAAAATCACGCTGGAAAGGATTCCTAATTGGGGACGGCGCGAAGTTATTCCTCAGCACAAAGCGATTCTGGATAAATTCAGTGCGCATGTCACAACGCAGAGCAACTGGGCTGAAAGTTCCGTTAGCACAGTTACAAGTGTGGCTCGTGTATTTTTGCTTGAATTAGAGGACCATGGAATAGTCTCCATTGAAACTGTCGCAATGATGGATATTGCCACATGCGTTACAAGAATGCTTGGACGATACACTGGTGGAATGAGATCTGCTCTTTTTGGCATTCGGACCTTTCTGCGATTTTTATATGAGGCCGAGATCACTGCGGATAATTTTTGCAAAACACTCCCGGAATTTGTTTGCCCTCGGAAGAACTTTCGTGAAGGATTTTCCGATGATGAATTGGAACGTCTACTTTCTCAGCCAGATATCACATCTGCGGTCGGGAAACGAGACTACGCTATGATGGTTTTGGCAGTGCAAAGCGGCTTGCGGTCTTGCGACATCATACGGCTCACATTTGACTGCATCAATTGGAGAACGAGGGAAATTCGTGTTGTTCAGCACAAAACAGGACAACCAATCGTAATTCCTCTTGAACCGGAAACAGGCAACGCTATAGCAGATTACTTGTTAAATGGGCGCCCCAAGAGTTCACTACCGCAAATTTTCCTCTGTCACGTCGGCGCTGTCCGTGCTTTGAAAAGTCGAACCGGAAGTGCAATTGTCTCCAAATACATGAAGGGCGCAGGAATTCATTCCGGGTATCGCGGATTTCACAGTTTCCGGCGCACCTTCGCTACAAATCTGCTCCAGAACGAAGTGCCAATTGAGTTGATCCAACAGATGCTGGGCCAAACTCATATTGATTCAGCAAAGCCGTACCTGTCCATTGACGAACAGGGACTGAAGCGATGTGCATTGCCCCTGCTCTCTCATGGAAAGGAGGTAGGGAACTAAAATGATGTACACCTTTAAGAGTTGTTTTGCATCTCAGATCGAGGATTTCATTGCTCAGAAAAACGCTCTGGGGTTTGGTTATCTGGAGTCCTCCCGTCTCCTGCGAGACTTTGACCGCTTTTGCCTGACGCATTTCCCGGAAGAAAATACACTGACCAAGGAGCTTTGCTTAGCTTGGGCCACGAAAAAGGATACCGAAGGCAACAATACCTTCCGCAACCGTATGATGCCGGTGCGCGAGTTTGCCAGATACTTAAACCGCAACGGCGAAGCTGCTTACATTCTGCCGCCAGACATTGCCAGGAAAGATGCGCCGTATGCCCCGTACATCTACACCGAGGCCGAAATCCTGGCCATTTGGGATGTTTTCGACCACTTGAAACCGAGAGGTGGTTTCCCGGTACGGCAATTTGTGATCCCAGCTATGATAAAGCTGATGTACTGCTGCGGTCTGCGTCCATCTGAGGCCAGAAGGCTTCATGTAGACGATGTGGATTTGGACATTGGGCGGCTGAACATTATGGAGAGCAAACAGCACAGGAGCCGTATTGTTATGATGGCGGATGATGTGACGAAGATGCTCTCAGATTGCAATGCCGTTGTGACTTCCGCTATGCCGGAACGCGAGCCGTTCTTTCCCAACTCTGAGGGCGGTTTTTACGGGAAGAGAGGGCTGGAGAAGACTTTCCGCCTGGTTTTGAAGAAAGCAGGTGTTACGGGAACCGGCCGACGTTCCCCGCGTCTTTATGACTTTCGTCATACTTTTGCCACCCACAGGCTGTACCACTGGATGAACGAGGGCAAAGATCTGAACGTTATGATTCCCTATCTGAGTGCGTACATGGGCCATGCGCAACTCTCGGACACCTATTACTACATTCATTTAGTTCCTGGCTTGTTGGAGGAAATGTCCGGGTTCACGTTTTCTTCTGCCGAGGCATTCTTGCCGGAGGTAGGAAACGATGAGTGATTTCTTTGATGCAATCCGGCGTTTTCTGCTGGACTATCTGCCTAAGCAGCGCTGCCTTAGTAAAAATACGATTCTCTCCTACAGACAGACACTCAATATTTTCGTGGCTTATATGAGGGATGAGATAGGGATTGGAGCTGCTGAGCTGACCTTCTCCCGTGTTGACCGGGACGTCATTCTTAACTTCCTAACCTGGCTGGAAAAGGCGCGGGGATGTAGTGTCTCTACCCGCAACCAGCGTTTAATGGCATTGCGGTCTTTCCTGGGCTTCGCTGGACAAATCGATTGTACGCAGACGTCATTGTATCTTTCTGCCTGCAATATTCCCTCCAAGGAGGCTCACGGGCGAATCGTTGAATTCCTGACCGAACCGGCGTTGACCGCGCTGCTTCAACAGCCCAATCCTTCCAGGCAGAAAGACCAGCGGAATCTTGTATTCATGATCCTCATGTATGATACCGCTGCCCGATGCAGTGAGCTTCTCGATATGAAGGTCTGTGACCTGCGTCTTGACGCAAAACATCCAATTGCGTACTTGCATGGTAAGGGACGAAAAACCCGTACAGTGCCGTTGCTGAACAGAACAGTCCAACACTGCAAACAGTATCTGAACAAATTCCATCCCAACAAGGATGACTACAGTGAGGCACCGTTGTTCTATACCATGATCCATGGGAGGCAGCAAAAGATGTCTCCCGATACGGTAGCAGCATTCTTTGCGAAGTATGGGAGCATGGCAAAGGCGGTTTGTCAGGAAGTTCCTGAACATATCCATCCGCACATGATGCGGCACACACGGGCGATGCACTTATACCAATCCGGTATGCCCATGGTACTTCTTTCCCAATATCTTGGCCATGCACAGGTTGAGACAACAATGATCTATGCTTATGCGGATACCGAGATGAAACGTGCCGCAATTCAGAAAGCTGATGCTGTCCGCGGAACCAAGCCCGTACCGGATGAGATTTGGGCTGATAACGAGGAAATGATTTTGAAGTTATCTGGTCTGCTCTAATCCTATTGTTCTATATATGCCGATTATGTTATTCCGAAGTTTTTGCTGGTAACGCCTTGTACTACAGGGTTTGCAGCGATTACTTCGGAATAACTATTTCCTCGGCATAATCCTGGTTATTCCGAATTCGGAATAACCGAGATCTGTCTGTTGCCGGCGCAAGGGCAGGCCTTGCGGGGGCGCGTTCCGGCCTGTTCATGGAACAGGTCAGGCTGGTAAAGGAGATGCGAAATGCAGACAAATTACGAGGCCGAACAGCTCTCGATGTTCGGCCAAGATTTATGGTATGGGAAAATGTTCCCGGCGCCTTTAGTTCAGGAACGCCAAAGGGCGAAGACTTCCGAATCGTTTTGGAGGAGATCGTCCGCATTAACTGCGATTCCGTTTCAGTCCCTCGACCTGACTCCGGGCGCTGGGAATCTGCTGGGCGAATTCTATTGGGAACTGATTTCTCCCTGGCGTGGCGGTGCCTCGACGCTCAATACTGGGGTGTCGCCCAGAGACGCAAAAGAATCTTCCTTATCGCAGATTTTGCAGGCAGATCCGCCCCTAAAATACTATTTGTCCCCGAAAGCCTGCCTGGGCATCCTGCGCCGGGCCTTTGAGCGCGGCAAGGAACTGCCGAAGAAGCTGGAGCGTGCCCTAAAGATTCAGGCGGGACTCATGCGCCCGGACGGACAGCCCACAGGATTAGAAGCGTACCACATCAACCAGCGGGATGAGGGCATCGACCTGCACGGCGTGTCAGGTGCGTTGATGGCAACCACCAATATGCAGATGCAGACCTTCGTGACACAGCCGGATGAAGCTGTTGAGGGCTTTGACGGCTACAACGATGATCTGACTGGCGATGTAGTAGCCACGCTCGGCGTCAACTGCGGGATGTCTACTGGAAGAAACGGAGTCATGGCCTTTGCCGCCAATCAGCGGAATGAGGTGCGCGACCTTCACGATGTAGCTGGTGCGCTGGGCGCACAACCAGGGATGAAACAACAGACCTTCGTAGCTTCAGGCGTTGTGGCCAAAGGCAATGGGGATTGCTTCCTTTCCGAGGAACGACATACGGCACTATCGACAGGAGGTGGTCAGGCAGGACAGGGATATCCCTGTGTGCTGACTGCTGCCTTCTCCGCAGGTGCTGGAGCCTCTGCTGGGGGCATAGGTTATGGCGAGGAGCTATCTCCCACATTGAAAGGATCTGCCGGAGGGAATTGTATGCCGTCCGTTTTGTGCCTCAACGATCAGGGCGGCAGCGTGATGGAATACAGCGAAAATGTGTCCGGCACGCTACGGGCGCAAGAGCATGGACACCAGCCTCTCGTATACGAAAACCACGGCATTGATAGCCGTTACACAGGGCCACATAAGGTGGCGCCGACCATGTCTGCGCGATACGGCACAGGCGGCAATAATGTGCCGCTGGTCGAGCAGGATTTCGATGCTATCTGTATTGCCGGAAACATTGTGGATCGTCAACCTCAAAACGGTGGAAACGGTCTTGGCTGTCAGGACGATTTGGCATATACACTGACCGCCACGGACCGCTTATCTGGATATCCAGATAAGCGGTCTAATCCCGAGGATTGAGTTATCCCGAGGGAGTAAGATTGGCCATCGTTTTTTTGTTGAGAGATAGTGTTTTTTCTGCTGTAATTCATGTTAAATCCTCCGGATAATAAATTTGCGGCGACCAGATCATAGCTGGTCGTCGCATTATGAACACGGTTAAAATGTGGTAAAATCAAGCCAAACCATAAAGACGCTTTATCATCTCCTCATCGTTTGCCCATATTGGTTCAATAGAATCTTCTGCTGTGGCCTTGGATACCTTTTGAATTGCCTGCCGCTTCATCTCAGTATCGGCCCATGCATAGATTCGGGTAGTGTTGACGTCGGCATGGCCCAGAAACTCAGAGAGAAGGACAAGAGGCATACCGGCACGATACAGATGCATGGCACGGGAATGCCTAAGTTGGTGTGGATGTACTCGTTCTGGTACTTCAGGGCAAGCCCGCCTTGCCGTTTCACCATATTTTTTCATAAATAGATTAACAGCATCGGTGGACATTCTGTTTTTACAACCATGATGCGTTGTAAAGAAAAGATAGTCATCACTCTGCCTCTGCTCGGTCGGATGCGCTTTATCCAGATAAGTTTTGAGCAATTCAACCACAGATGGGGAGATTGGGACTATTCGCAGTTTATTTCCCTTTCCAGCAAGGCAGATTGTTGCATGAGTTTTTCGAATGATCAAATCATGAATTTTTGCATCCACCAGTTCCTGACAACGTGCTGCGGTGTCGTACATCAACCGCATAAAACAGAAATCACGATATCCATTCGTCTTGAAGCGGTTGGGTTGCTCAAAAAGAGTTTCCAATGCTGGTACCGTCAGAAACTCCACAACTGTTCCCGGAGTTTTCCGAATAGAGATGTTGCCGACTTCGACTTGCATATAGATTTTGCCAGAATCTAAGATTCCTGCATATTTTGTGAAAGAACGAATTGCCATCAAACGCAGATTCACCGTTGCCGGAGAACATCCTCTGGATTTTGAGAGCCATTCGAGAAAACCGGTTATATTTGAGTAAGTGATATCCTCGAATCCAACATTGGCATATTCAAGCCCACGCTCCATCTTGAAATAGAGGAGAAGGAGATTTATTGCCTCTCGATACGATTTCTGTGTATTTAAACTATAGCCTTTGTGCCTGATCAAGTAGATGTCAAGGAAATCCCTCACTGTTTTATAGAACTTCTCATCTTTCAGTCGCATAAATCCGCCTCCATCTCAAAGGAACTATCAAGGTGCAGCTCTGGCAAGTCGGTATATAGCGTTGGAAGAAGATGAATATAATATGCCGTGCTCTCGAGATTTGAATGGCCCATATACTCACTTAAATACGCAAGGCAGGCATTTATATCTTTTCCTTCCTTTACCCACTGGTACAGCCGATGTGTTGCAAATGTATGCCGTAGGTCATAAAGTCTGGGACGGATCTCACCGTATCCGGATATACCTGCCGTCTGAAGGAACTTTCTGAATGTCGGAATAATCCACTCCATTGAGTACATTCCGTCACCTCGGACACTTGGACTCTGGAAGAAGTACCTGCGCTCAGGATGTATCGCTTCCACGCGCTGGTCGTAATTTCTGCACAGTTCACGCATATCTTCGGACAGGACAACAATTCTGTCCTTATGTCCTTTCGATTCAAGGATATTCACCGTCCCATCAAACAAGTTGACATCTTCTCTTCGGAGCCGTCTGGCTTCTACAGGTCTGAGACCGCAGCAGTAAATCATTCGGAATATTACAGATACTACCAGATGTTTTGTGGGCGATCTGAGGCTGGGTTGCAGAGAATCCATTTCCTTGAACAACTTGGACAAATCTTCTTTTGAATAAATGTACGGGATATGACGTCCGGTTTTCTTCGTGAGTTGGAGCGGCAAAAGATACGCCTGTTCTCCTACACTATTCATGTATTTAGCGAGTTCCCGGACCACAGATACCCTATTCAATCTGGACAGATTTTTCTCAGTCTTGGACTGTTCGGCCCATTTCATAGCTAACTCCGCAGTCAAGCAGGTCTCGTGCGGAAATTGCTCACGGCAGAATTTATCAAAAGTTCGAAGAATGCATGCACTTCCGTGGTAGTCATGGCCGAGGGCTTGTTTCTTTTCAATCAAACCGCAGATAAAAGGTGCAAATGCCCCCGTGAAAGTATATTTCATAACAGAGCCTCCTGAATAACCTCGATACCGTCAAGTCCGAGTGCACACATTGCCAGCTTGTCCCGGCTGATCCGCATATATGCTTTCATGGAGCCTATCTGCGTATGCCCTAAGATTTCTTTCACTATATCGATCGGTACTTCTTGGTTTATCATGGAACTGGCAACATACCTTCTGAAACTGTGAAAGCCTTTGCCGTCACCCGGAGTATAATCAACATCAGAGAGTTTCATATATTTTCTGAGCCGGTCTCCTGCAGCAGTCGAAGTCATAAAGTCAAACGGAATACGGGAACGCACAAAGAGCGCTGGGGACTGTGTTTTAGGCCGCTCGTGAAGGATATAGTTCGCAATGGCGTTTCCTACCGATGCTTCGAGAGGCAGGTGCAGTTCCACTCCGGTTTTGTTCTGTACGAAGCGTATTTCATGATGAATCCAGTCAATGTCCGAGAGTGTTAAGCGAACAATGTCCCCAGCTCTCAGTCCCAAACTGGCGGCAACAGCAAAAATAGCAGTATCGCGGAGCGATAAAGATGGATTTTTTGCCGCTGCATCCATGACGGTATGAACCTCTTTTGAGGAAAAGGCAGGTCGCAGCTTCTTTCGGGGTGCAGGACGAGTAGTCAATACGGCGCTGAAATCGCAGCAGTTTTGTATGGACACCAAGTATGCGCTCAGATGTTTCAATGTGTTGCGCACTCTGTCCATGCTCGATTTTCGTTGAGATGCGATGAACAGCAGAAAATCGTTGACATTTACTAAATTAATATCTTGGCAAGTATGGTAACCGCTGGCATCGAGGTATGCAAAGAATTTGCGGCAGACATTCTCCTCGTCCCGTAGACTCTCAAATCCAATGGCTCGTGTATTCGCTTCATGTTGACAGAAGCTACACAGGAGTTCTTGATAGTACGGAGTCAAGGGGATTTTTGGAGCAGGTCTAACACGTTTCCAAACGATTTTTCCGGTTTGGACATACTCCTCAAAGAGAGCTGCAGCCTTTCTGACTTTCGCCCAGATTCGGTCGGCTACCAAGCCGTTTTCGTGTTCCAAGCGAAAACGATCCACAATTTCATTTGTAAAGGCAGCACTATACAATATCACCCCCTCGGAACGGTAGACCTTTATGATTGGCCACATTCCTTCGTAGTAGTAGTTTCGTATGCTGAACTTACCAAGCCCCAGAGCCCGCAATGCATCCAGCACTTTTGTGCATAGAACATCAAATACAATTTCATCGGACATAAAAACACCTCTGAATGCAGTTAGTCGACTTTCGCCGCCAACTCCATTATAGAGGTATTTTTATAATTTTTCTTATCTGGAGGTTATTTATGAACAACACACAAAAAGCATTGATAAACCAAGACGTTTGCGAACAGACCACGCCTAATCTCGGGATAACTCAATCCTCGGGATTAGATCGCCATGCGGTCTTTAGTCGGCAACGTGTGGATGCCTTCAGGCAAAATAATGTGGCAAGTACCCAGAGCGCTCGTCAGTATAAGGACGCAACCGACCTAATTTGCCAACAGGCAGAAGCCTATGCCTACCTTATCCGCCGCTTAACACCTCTGGAGTGCGAACGCCTACAGGGATTTCCGGACGGATGGACTGACATCCCCGATGCTTCGGACAGCGCTAGGTATAAAGCGCTGGGCAATAGTGTGGCGATACCGTGTGTGGAGTTTATTATATCGCGGATCGCTGCAATGCTCCGCGCTGCATAATAGCTTTGGTGGTATCGCTGGCTTTCGCATTGCTTCTTCGTTGGGTTTGGTGAATAGATTTTCTTACCTTCTTTCAGTATGCTTTGCTTGCAAAATCGAGGAAAGGAGCAGAACCGATGGAGGGAAAAAAGAACCTCTGTGCCATGATATCCACCGATCTCCACGCAAAAATCATGGCAGAAAAAGAAGAATGGGAGTTAAATACATTGGCGGAATATGTGGAACGTATCTTCGCCGAACACTTTGAAGGAGGCAACAGCATGAAAGCAGAACGCACCTTGGCGGTACAGATCCCGGCAGAGCTCTTCGAGCGGCTGAAGGAATATCTGGTAGCCCACAACCTCAAGCAAAAGCAGTTCCTCATCCAACTCATCGAAAGTGCGTTGGAAGATACGGAAAAAGAATAACAACCACGAGGGAGACCGCGGAAGCAACCGCGGTCTCCCTCGTTCTCATCGGGGGTGATTAACCATGTACATTTATCCAGACAATCTGTCTGCAAAAGCTACTCTGTGGCTGTGGGAACTGCGGGACATTGGCATCATTGGCGTAGGACTTCTTCTCTCTGTCCTGGCGCTGACCCAGACTGGCATCGCTCTACCTCTGGTGCTGACGGTTGCCTTTGCCTTCTTGACCATCCGGCATGAGGGAACTAGCATTCTGGACTTCATCCACTACGCTGCAGCATTCCTGCTGACAAAACAACAATACTACGAATGGAGACTTGACACATGAACAGAAAGCAGAAAAAGAAAGATGCCCGTGAGCAGTCTACTCGGCAGCTCATGGGCATTGATGATTTCACCGACTACGGCATCGCAACCCGCATGGGGAATCTGGTGTTTTTTGCTATTAAACCAACTAACATTTCTGTCTTACCGGGCTCCGGTGTAGGCGCGAGGATATATGCGCTTCTGAATGTCATTAAGGGGCAGGCGGAAATTGAAATGCTGGCTCTGAATTCGAAGGAGTCCTTCGAGAATAACAAGGATTTCTATCGACAGCAGGCAAATCTTGAGGATCTGCCCACCATCCGAAAGCTGTTGGAGCAAGACAGCGCACACCTGGATCGCATCCAAGTGCTTATGGCATCCAGCCGGGAGTTTTATATTCTCGTTCGGCTACAGGGCAAAAAGGAATCTGATGTGTTCAGCTATCTCTCCCGCATCGAAAAGAGCATCAAGGATAACGGTTTCACCGTCCGTCGTGCCACCGAGCAGGATCTCAAAAGGATGCTGGGAGTCTACTTCGAGCAGAATGTGACCACCGAGCGGTTCGAGGATCACGATGGCGAACGCTGGATTATCTTCGGAGAATAATGGAGGATGGTTCACATGGCAAAAGATAAGAAAAAGGCCACCGCAAGGTATGTGGCTGATGCACCGAGCAAATCTTTTTTGGATATGATTGCACCCTCTGTGGTGAAATTCAATCCCGACCACTTTATCTGCGGCAACACCTTCCGTTGCGTATGGGCACTGCGAGAGTATCCGACTCAAACTGACGAGCAGGCACTGCTGCGGCACTTAGGTGAGAAGGACGGGATCACTCTGCGCATCTACACCCGCCAGCTCACACCTGCGGAGGAGGATCGCATCATCCAAAATGCAACAAATAAAAACCGTATGGGCAGCTCTAACACAAACGACTTGCGGCAGACGGTCACCGCTGAAAGCAATTTACAGGATGTGGCATCGCTGATAGCATCTATGCATCGCAATCGAGAGCCATTGTTCCACTGCGCGGTTTATCTTGAACTGACCGCCCCAGACTACGATGCGCTGAAGCTGTTACAGACCGATGTGCTAACAGAGCTGGTGCGTAGCAAGCTCAATGTTGATAAGCTCTTGCTCCGCCAGCAGCAAGGCTTCTGCTGCGTCAGCCCTGTGGGCAGCAATATGCTGGGCCGGGAGTTCGAGCGGGTACTGCCCGCCAGCAGCGTGGCCAATCTCTATCCCTTCAATTACTCCGGCAAGACAGATCCCAACGGCTTTTACATTGGGAAAGACAAGTACGGCAGCAACATCGTGGTGGACTTTGACCGTCGGGACAGCGACAAGACCTCTGCCAACATCCTTATCTTGGGCAACAGCGGTCAGGGCAAGAGCTACCTCATTAAGCTGCTGATCTGCAATCTGTTGGAGGCAGGCAAGGCGGTGATTGCCCTGGACGCCGAACATGAGCTGGAGGAGCTGTGTGAAAACTTAGGTGGGTGCTTCATTGACCTAATGGCCGGGGAAAAGCGCATCAATGTGCTGGAAGTGCGGAGCTGGAACGAGGACACCGATGAGACAGCCCCGGATGCCTTTCGCAAGTCCACCCTGCTGGCTCGGCACATCTCCTTTTTGAAAGACTTCTTCCGGGCCTACAAAGATTTCTCCGACCCACAGCTGGACACCATAGAGATCATGCTGTCCAAATTATATGCCCGTTGGGGCATTACGGAGGAGACGGACCTGCGCCAGCTTGCACCGGAGGACTACCCCATCCTCTCCGATCTGTACGAACTCATGCAAGAGGAACTGGCCCAATACAAGCCGGGTGCGCTGTACACGCAGGAGCTGCTGCAGGAGGTGCTGTTGGGCCTGCACTCCCTGTGCGTGGGGGCGGATGCACCGTTCTTCAACGGACACACCAATATCTCCGGCGACCGATTTCTGGTGTTCGGCGTAGGCGGTGTGCTGACGGCGGCCAAGAGCCTGCGGAATGCCCTGCTGTTCAATGTGCTGGCGTATATGTCGGACCGGCTGCTGACGGCTGGCAATACCGTAGCGGTGCTGGATGAGCTGTACCTGTGGCTGTCTAACCCGGTGGCCATTGAGTACATCCGCAACTGCCTGAAGCGTGTGCGCAAGCGGGACTCGGCGCTGGTAATGGCTTCTCAAAACCTGGAAGATTTCGACCAGGAGGGTGTGCGGGAGATGACAAAACCGCTTTTTGCTATCCCGCCCCATCAGTTCCTGTTCAATCCCGGCTCCATCGGTAAGCAATTTTACATGGACATGCTGCAGCTGGACGAGGCGGAGTTTGAACTCATCCAGCGGGCAAGGCGTGGCGAGTGCCTGTATAAATGCGGCATGGAACGGTACCATCTGGAGGTGAAAGCACCGACGCACAAGGCGGTGCTGTTTGGCTCGGCTGGCGGGCGG
>ENA-OPBD01001137-OPBD01001137.1-human-gut-metagenome-genome-assembly--contig:-NODE-1137-length-13791-cov-5.421447_pt1 | contig 13791 bp, 10 predicted proteins | sample MGYA00241062_ERZ501440 | MGnify/ENA primary metagenome ERZ501440 (study PRJEB25962, sample SAMEA2042628) | human gut metagenome | biome: human gut; feature: human-associated habitat; material: faeces...
AATCTGGGCGCAGTCATGCGCAGCGCCCTGCTGTGCGGTGCCCACGGCATCGTTATCCCCAAGCGTGGCGGCGCATCCGTTACCCCCACCGTGATCAAGTCCAGCGCAGGCGCTGCCGAGCGTCTGCCGGTGGCGCGCGTGGCCAATCTGGTCAGCGCCATCCATGATCTGCAAAAGGCCGGGGTCTGGGTCTTCGGTACAGCGGCAGACGGCAATACGGCGCTCTATCAGGCCGATCTCAAGGGTCCGGCAGCCATCGTCATCGGAAACGAGGGCGACGGCATGAGCCGCCTTGTCGCCGAAGCGTGCGACTTTAAAGTCAGTATTCCCATGCGCGGCCGCATTTCATCCCTCAACGCATCGAACGCCGCCGCAATTTTATTGTATGAGGCCGTCCGGCAGCGGGGGTAATTTCCCGTTCCTGGATCTCTGCGGGCCGGGTACGGCGGTTTGTAGGGCCGATGCCCACATCGGCCCGTGAGGCAGCCACGACTTTGCCGAAGAGTTCCGTAAAAGCGGCCCATCCTGCCGGGCCGATGTGGGCATCGGCCCCTACAAAGCGAGTATGGTAGATTCACAAAACATGGAGCACACTATGGAACCAACCAGGCGTCCTGAGGACGAAGTACAACTGAACAAGACGCCTGCGGAGCAGGAGGAGCCGGAATACTCGCTTGAGGAGATCATGAACGAGTTCGGCGGCTGGACGAAGCGCGAGGAGCAGGCCGCAGAGCCCGGCGAGACTGTCCGGCTTGCTTCGCCAGCCGGACGTGCGCCCGATGCTCCTGCGTCCGAGGAGGACGAGGAGCCTGCCGACACCATCCGCTTTGCGCCCGTCCACACAAAGACAGAGTCTGAGCCGGAGCGCCCCGCCGTCTGGACCTATCAGGGCGAACCGGATCCGGAGCCAGCCGCAGCTGACCCCAGAGAAGCGCGTGAACGCGCCCGTGCCGAGCGCCGGGAAAGGCGGCAGGCCGAGAAGCGCCGCCGTCAGCTCGAACGCTTCCAGAAGAAGGAGGCCCGCAAAAAGCGTGCCGCCGAGCAGCCTGAGCACGTCTTTTCTTCCCTGGAGGCCGCGTACCAGTTCTATTCCGCCGCCTCCAGCGTCCGGCTGCGGCTGCTGCTGAGCGTACTGACGTGTCTGGCGTCGATTCTGCTGCTGGTTCTGTCGGCATCCTCTGTGATCGGGGATTTCAGCGGCTATTCTCGCGTGTTTTCCGCGATCATGCTGGGGCTTCTGCTTGCGCAGGCGCTTCTGAGCTATGATATCTGCCTGTCCGGCGTAATGCAGGCGCTGCGTCTGCGGTTCGATCAGACCAGTATGCTGTTTGTGGTGCTCTGTGCCGTGATCGTCGATGCTTTTTTTGCTGTCATGCAGGGCAGAACGCCGTTCTGCACGGTCGCGTCGGTCCTGCTGCTGCTTGCCCTCTGGGGCCGGAGCTTATTATATGAGGCGCGGCGCAGGTCGCTGCGCGCGGCAGGCAACATGGAAGAGCCTGTCGCCGCCGTGCGGGAGGAAAAGGCGTGGCACGGCTACGACTGCATCTTCCGTGCGCCGGGCGACGCGGCACAGTTCGCCATCCAGCTGGAAATGCCGGACGCGGGCAGCCGCATCATGCGCGTCTATGCCCCTGTCATGACGGCGGTGACGCTCGTGCTGTCCATTCTGACCGCGATGCGCGGCGGAAAGAGCTTTCTCTGGTCGTGGACAGCCATGCTGCTGGCGGGCTTCCCCGCAGGCGTGCTCATTGCCTACGCCAAACCGTTTTCCACGTTTGCGAAAAAGCTGTACCGCGTCGGCGCAGCCGTCGCTGGCTGGCAGGGCGCACGAATCTTGTCCGGTGAGGCCGGACTGATCATTGAGGACGCCGACCTGTTCCCGCCGCAGAACGTAACGCAGGGCGGCATGAAGCTCTACGGCAGCCGCCCCGCGCCCATGGTCATCGGCTATGCCAACGCCGTCGTACAGACGGCGGGCAGCGGTCTTGTCCCGCTGTTCGAGCAGATGATGCACGACCAGAACGGCAGGCGCTATACCGTCGACAGCTTCCGCCGGTACGAAAGCGGCGGCCTCGGCGCGACGATCCGGGGCGATGTCGTGCTCATGGGCTCCATCGCGTTCATGAAGCTCATGCGTGTGCGCGTGCCGGAGGGAACGCGGCTGAAGCAGGCGGTCTATCTGTCCGTCAACGGCGAGCTTACCGCCGTCTTCGCCCTCAACTACGCTCCGGCAGAATCCGTCCGGGCCGGTCTTGCCTCCGTTCTGCGCGCAGGCGCGCTCGTGCCGGTGCTGGCCACGCGCGATTTTATGATCACGCCGCAGTTTTTAAAGCAGCGCTACAAGATCCCGCCCGAGCACATTGAATTCCCCATCGTGGAGGAGCGCGCGGCCCTTTCCGAGCCGGAGACTGTACGCAGCGGAACGCAGGGCGCGCTCATGGCCCGCAGCAGCTTTGCAAGCTTCGCCGGGAGCGTTGTCGCGGCGCGGGGACTGCGGAGCACGGCGATTTTGTGCATCTGCATTGCCCTTGTGGGAAGCATCCTCGGCGCGGGGCTGATGTTTGTGCTGACATTCCTCGGCGCAGACCTCGCCGCGTCGTGCTGGAACCTGTTTTTGTACACGGCTTTGTGGCTCCTTCCGGGGCTTCTGGCCGGACTTTTGGCGGGCCGCGCATAGCCGCGCGTGAAAAATCGCAGATTTTCATGGGATTTGACAAGATTCTAATTGCAATCCTATGAGGCTTCGTATATAATGGAATTTAAGAGTCGGCGAAATGAGAACTGCCGAGGGACGGAGCGCGCCGTCTTGCGCCCCGTCTGGAGAAAGGAGTAATTTTTACTATGGGCTATACTGCCAATGACATTCGCAACATCTGCCTGCTTGGCCACGGCGGCGACGGCAAATCCGCTCTGTGCGAGAGTATGCTGTTCACCACCAAGGCGATCACCCGTCTGGGCAAGCGTGCTGATGGCACCACTGTTTCTGACTTTGACGACGAAGAGAAGAAGAGACAGTATTCCATTTCTTCTTCCGTCATTCCCGTTGAATATAACAAGTGCAAGCTCAACGTGATCGACAATCCGGGCTATTTTGACTTTGCCGGTCAGATCGTGCAGTCCCTGCGCGTGGTTGACGCGGGTCTCATCTGCCTGACCGCCAAGAGCGGCATCGGCGTCGGCACCGAAAAGGGCTGGAAGTATCTCGCCAAGGCCGGTCTTCCCGCCATGTTCTACGTCTCCAAGCTCGACGAGGAGCACGCCAACTTCTTCAACGTTCTCGATTCCCTGCGCGAAATGTTCGGCGCTTCCGTCATTCCGTTCACCTTCCCCATCATGCAGGGCGAAACGGCTGTCGGCCTGGTCGACCTGATTGAGAAGAAGGCCTATGACGCAAACGGTAAGGAGATCGCTCTGCCCGCAGACGCCAACGACAGGATCGAAGAATACATGGCCGAGCTCAACGAGCAGGTCGCGGAGACTGACGAGGCCCTCATGGAGAAGTTCTTCATGGAAGAGCCGTTTACCGCCGAAGAGCTTCAGACCGGCATCAAGGCCGGTATCCGGGACCGCAGCGTGACCCCCGTTTTCTGCGGCTGCGCCTACACCGGCCTCGGCACTACCAACCTGATGGCCAACATCGTCAAGTATGCGCCGAACCCCCTCGAGGGCAAGCCCATGACCAAGGTCGACGACGAGGGCGGCGAGTCCGAGTTCAAGCTCGACCCGAACGGCAGCCCGATGGCGTTCGTTTTCAACACGCTGGCTGACCAGTACGGCAAGAACTCCTACTTCAAGGTCATCTCCGGCGACATGGAGGACACCCTCACCGTCACCAACGTCCGCACCGGCGATTCTGAAAAGCTCGGCAATATGTTCTTCCCGAAGGGCAAGGACAACACCAAGACCTCCAAGGTCTGCTGCGGCGACATCGGCGTCTTCACGAAGCTTGCCTCCGTCAAGACCGGCGACACCCTCGGCCTGCCGGGCAAGACCGTTCGCATCAAGGGCATGACCTACGACGAGCCGATGTACAAGATGGCTGTCTACGCCAAGGTCAAGGGCACCGAAGACAAGATCGCCAACGGCCTTGTCAAGCTGAAAGAAGAGGACGAGTCCTTCACTTACGGCAACGATCCCGAGACCAAGGAGCTCATCATTGCGGGCGTCGGCGATATGCAGCTGTCCGTCCTCATGGCAAAGCTCCAGAGCAAGTATAAGGTCGAGGCTGTTCTCAAGCCCGCCAAGATCGCGTACCGCGAGACGATCAAGAAGAAGGTCGAGATCCACGGCCGTCACAAGAAGCAGTCCGGCGGTCACGGCCAGTTCGGCGATGTTTACATCCGCTTCGAGCCGCAGTCCGAGTCCGAAGAGATGATCTTCGCGGACGAGACGGTCGGCGGCTGCGTGCCGAAGAACTTCATCCCGTCCGTTGAAAAGGGCCTGCGCAACTGCGTCGGCAAGGGCGTTCTGGCCGGTTATCCGGTCGTGTTCCTGAAGTCCACGCTGTACTTCGGCTCCTACCATCCCGTCGACTCCTCCGATATGGCGTTCCAGACCGCTGCCGGCATCGCCTACAAGGAAGGTCTGCCCACCGCCGGCCCGACCCTGCTCGAGCCGATCGGCGAACTCAAGGTCCTCATCCCCGACAACAACATGGGCGACGTCATCGGCGACCTCAACAAGCGCCGCGGCCGCGTCATGGGCATGAACCCCGATCCTGAAAACCCCGGCTATCAGATCGTTGAGGCGGAAGTCCCCATCGGCGAAATGACCACCTATTCCATCGACCTGCGCGCCATGAGCCAGGGCCGCGGCAGCTACACGCTCAAGTTCGTCCGCTACGAGGAAGTCCCGCAGATGAACCAGGCCAAGATCATCGAAGACGCAAAGAAGGAAGAGGAAGAGGCCTAATCTCCCCTGCCCCATCACACACAATGCCCCGGTTTCCGTCTGGAAACCGGGGCTTCGTATCAGAGGACAACCACATGACCGAACCGAAACGTGCGCAGCTGCATCTGCCCGGCCTGTTTGAATTTTATGAGTTTTACCGCGTCTTTCTGCCGCTCTACCGGGCGCACCGGGAATATTTTTATGATTGGTGCGAGATTGCCTCGATTTATGGCGCGCCGGAGGGCTGCATTTGGGGCGGCGGACGCGTGGGCTGCGGCAAGCAGGACCCGCGCGCGGTTCTGGCGCTGACGCAGGAATACGGCCTTTCCGCCCGGCTGACGTTCAGCAATTCCCTTCTGACGGAGGCCCATCTGTCCGATCCAGCCTGCAATGCGCTCTGCCGCCTGTTCTCGGAACCCGGCGGGCCGCAGAACGGCGTGATCGTCCATTCCGACCTGCTGCTGGACTATCTGCGCACTGCCTATCCGCGATTCTACTTTGTCTCTTCTACGACAAAGGTGCTGACCGGCTTTCCCCAGCTCCGGAAGGAGCTGGAGCGCGAAGCGTTCCGCTTCGTCGTGCCGGATTTCCGGCTGAACAGGGCCTTTGAACAGCTGCGCACACTGCCGCAGTCGCTGAAGGACAAGACAGAATTTCTGTGCAACGAATGCTGCTGGTTCGGCTGCAAAGATCGCAAAGCCTGCTACGAGGCCGTCAGCCGGAAAACGCTCGGCGAGGACGCTCCGCACCGCTGCACCGCTCCCGGCGCAGCGGACGGCTACCGGTTTTCCCGCGCCATGGAAAACCTCGGCTTTATCAGCGCGCAGGACATCCGGACAGTCTATCTGCCCATGGGCTTCACCAATTTCAAGCTCGAAGGCCGCGGCCTCGGCAGCGCCATACTTCTGGAATTTCTGCTCTACTATCTGACAAAGCCGGAGCATCAGCTGCACGTGCGCGAGGCCATCTATCTGGACGCCATGCTGGATCTGTTTTAACCGCGCCCAAAACAGCTTCCCTTAGGGTGTATCTGAAAACTCCCAACGCACCCGGACAGCGGGCCTTTTTGCGGTGCGCCGCGTCATTTTTCCTTGAAATACGTCAGTATTCCTGCGAAAAAATGTCTTGCGCAACGCAAAAATCCCTCGCTGCCGGTCACATCATGAGTTTTCAGATACACCCTAAACACAATGGCGATGTTTCATAGCTTCTGTGGTACGCTGCAGCATTAAGAACTTTTCTTTTCGGTAAAGCACCGGCGCGGGAGCGCCCAAGGCTTCCCCACCGGGGAAGGCGTTGGGTGTGTGCGAATTCGCCGCAACTTTTCGAAGAAATTCACTGCGTTCCGCCGTGCGGACAAGTCGTCCGCCTCTACCAATTCCATTCGAATTTCTGTCGCTCTCTGCGTAAGCCTGACGCATTTCGGCCTTAATCTGTCACAGTCCCGCTCCCCCGCTCAATTCCTCCCGCAGCGCCGCGGCCTTTGCTTCCGGCGTTGCGCGGGACAGCAGCTCCTGATAGACGGAGCTGTTTTCTTTTTGCAGGAATGCCGCCGCGCCGCAATCCTGCAGACCGTGCAGCAGGATCCACAGCTCCTGCTCGTCGCCGAAGGCCGCGCAGACGAAGCGCAGGCTGTTTTCAAGCGCGCAGAGTGTGTTCTTCCTGTTCTGCTCCGCCGCTGTTCCGGCGCTTTCGGCCAGAAGCCGCACCGCGTCAAATGCCTCCGCGTCTGATCGCGCGGCAAGCGCGGCGTCCGATCGCGTCAGAAACGCCGTCTCCCGCCGTTCGTCTTCGGCGGACAGCACGCCGCATTCCCGGCGGATCTGAAGCGCCGCGCGGCGGTTTTCCAGCTGCTTTTCCGCACGGGCGGCATAGCCCTCCCCTGCCGGAACGCTTTTCAGAAAGCTCTCCGCACTGAACGCAAGCGCGGATGCGTCCTCCATCGCGCACAGCTGCGTTTGCAGGCTGTGCAGCAGAAATTCCACAACAGACAGCCGTCCCTCGAACGGCAGACCGCGCAGCGCCTCCGCGCCCGCGTCCGTCTGCCCGCGCAGAAGCGCCTCCAGCGGCAGCGACGCGGCATAGCGGCGGTAAAGCTCATAAAATGCCGCGAAGCCCGCCGCAGCTTCCTGCACGTGCAGATATTCCCGCGTCTGCGTCTGCGTGCATACAAAGCCGAGCGCTTCATACGTCAGCAGCAGCGCAGACAGGTCCTCCCACCCGCGCGCGGTCACGAAGCTGCCCGCCGAACGCTGCGCGTCGCAGACAAAAAAGTGCTCCGGATGCAATCGCAGATACGCCAGCACTGCCGGATGAACTGCGTGCGCGGCAGCGTATTCCTGCCAGACAGCAAGGCTCGGCTCCAGATCGATGCGCCGCACCCGGTCGAGCGTTGCCATGTCGAAGCTCCGCGCGGACTGGTTATAGCGCGGCGGATTGCCTGCCGCCACGATCATCCAGCCCTCCGGCAGCGCGTGGACACCGAAGGTCTTGTTCTGCAGCATCTGCAAAATCGCGGGCATAAGCGTCTCAGAGACACAGTTGATCTCGTCGAGAAACAAAATCCCCGTCCGAAGCCCGGTTTTCTCCATCTGCGCATAGACCGAGGCAATGATCTCGCTCATGGTATATTCCGTCGCGCGGAACTGCCGCCCGGCCGCTGTGCGGTCGACGATGACCGGCAGGCCGAGCGCGCTCTGGCGCGTGTGGTGCGTCATGGTGTAGCAGACGTGGCCGACGTGCTCCTCCTGCGCAAGCTGTGACAAAATCGCCGTTTTGCCGATGCCCGGCGGGCCCATGAGCAGGACAGGCCGCTGCTTTTCGCGCGGTATGCGCCACACGCCGTCCTCCGTTCTGGCCGTATAGGCGCGGATGGTCTGCCGCAGCTCCTGCTTTGCCTGTTTTATATCCATGCTTCGTCTCCTTTCGGCTTGTCCGCTTCCAGAACCAGCTTTTCCGCCCACGGCGGCAAATCGATATCGTCATACCGGTACTGCAGCATGGCGAAAATCACCCGGTACGCGGGCGGCGCATCTGGAAACACGCCGTAGCCGTCGGTAAAATACAAAATCCCCTGCAAATGCGCGAATTCACCCGATTCGATCAAGCTGTCAATGTACCGGAACGCCGGGCGGAAGTCCGTGCCCCCGCCGCCGTGCAGCGTCATGGTCCGCAGCCAATCGGACAGCTCCGCCAGCGTCGTCAGGCGTGTATCCTGCTGCACCTCGCAGTCGCATTCGATCACGTGCAGATTAAAGCGCTCGAAGAACAGGTTTTCACGGCCCAGCAGCCCCGCAAGCTCCCCCAGAAATCCGGCACACAGTGACCGGGAGCATGACGCCGACGTGTCGATCACAACGGCAAGCTCGCGCAGACGGCGTTCCTCGGAATATTCCAGCGGCTCGATCAGCGGCATACCGCCGTAATGCTCCAGCCCGTAGAGATACCAGGCATATTGAAATTCCTCACCGGACACATGACGGTTCTCGCGCGTCTCGGACAGCTCGCGCAGCACGGCGGCAAACGGCGCGCTTTCGCGCGTATCCGGCTTGATCGAGAAGACCGCGCCGCCCGTCCCGCTTCCGATGACAGGCTTTTCCGGCAGCGGCTGCGGCAGGAGCCGCCCGAGCGCCTGAAAGCCCGTTTCGTCCCCTTCACCGGAGGCAGCAGGCCGGTCTGCGGCGCGCACCGTCTCCCATCGAGAATGCTCGTCCAGTACCGCGCTCAGCCGCTCGTCCGGCGTGAGAAGCTCCGGCTCCGCCTGTAAAAGCGCGTAAATCTCCTCCGCGCTGCCCGCTTTTTTCAATTGCAGCTTACAGCGGGCAGAGAACGCCGCGGGCGCTTCGCGCTCCTGCGGCAGAAGCGCGTGCCGCACCAGCAGAACCGCAAGATCGCAGGCCGTATCCCAGAGTGCTTTCTCGCGGTCCCTCCTGTTCTGCGGATGGCCGAGCACGAGGTGCAGCAGCAAATGCAGCGTCAGCCGCTCCGGCAGTTCGCTTCCGGCCAAAAATTCCCGTTCCAGAAAACCGGGCGCAAAGAGCGCCGCGCGCCCATCCGTCCCGGCGGCCGTCACATCCGCCTCCCGGCAGGAAAGCTTCCCCAACGGCAGCGCCAGCGCCGGCAGCCGCTCATAAAGCCGCCCGCGCACGACCGAAAACACCCGCTCCCCCGTCGTCATACCCTCGCCTCCCGTTTTCTTCATTGTACCAGCTTTCCTTCAAAATGCAATCCGCCATTTTTCTGCTTTACTTTCCGCCGCGTATCTGTTATACTATATGGGCAGTAAAAAATGCGCTCGTAGCTCAGTTGGATAGAGTGACAGACTCCGACGTTTCTGCCCCGTTCGGCTGAGAGAAGCCCAAAGCCGTTGATACGACTGGACTTTTCGGGTGTGAGAGCGATTTTCCGCTTGTTCCTTGACTACTGTTTGACTACCAATTTCAAAAAGCGATGACCGGCGTTTTGCCGTTTATCTCATAGATGCGCTCGTAGCTCAGTTGGATAGAGTGACAGACTCCGACTCTGTAGGTCGCACGTTCGAATCGTGTCGGGCGTACCAAAAAGTCCTTGAAATCGCATGATTTCAAGGACTTTTTATATAAAATTGTTGTTATGTCATAGCTCATCAGGACATAGCTTTTTAACAGTCAGATTCAGATTTCCAAATTGCTCTGCATGATCTGGCTGGCGGCTTTTTTGTTCTTGTCGAATGCGTGGGTGTAAATATCGAGCGTGGTAGATGGCTGGCTGTGGCCGAGCAGCCCTGCGACTGTGCCGACGTCCGTGCCGCTGGCGATGAACAGACTTGCCGCCGTGTGGCGCAGACTTTGGACGTTCAGGTCGGTCGGAAGATCGTTTGCTTTCAAGATTTTCTTGAATCGCCATGTGAAGGTCGAAGGTGTCATCGGCAGTTTCATGCCCTTTCTGCGGAATACATAGTCATCCTTGGTCTGCTCACGCCGGTCGTAACGCTCCGTTTCGGCGGCGCAGAAGGCTTCGTATTCGCGGAGCAGGCTTTCCATCTCGGCGGAGAAGTACACATACCGGTTGCCCGCTTTCGTTTTCGGTGCTTTCACGATAATCTCGTCACCGGTTGTTTTGACGGCGTTCCGGCAGACGTGGATGCTGCGTTCGGCGTAGTTGATATCCTCCCACTTGAGCGCACAGCACTCACCACGCCGCATTCCAGTTGCGATGATGAGCTTGAAGTACGTTTCGTACAGGATGCTCACGCTTTCCAGCGCCTGAATCAGCTTTTTCACCGTTTCATCGTCTGCGATTTTCTTTTCCTTCTTCTGCCCAGCGTATTTGTAGGTGCGCCAAGCCGGGTTATGATTAAGATAGCCGCCCTCCATCGCGTCGGAGAGGATGCCGCACAGACAGCTGTGGACACCCTCGACCGTCGCTTCGGAGAGCGGCTTTCCGTTCGCCTTGTTCTTTTGTTTGCGCAGCTTTGCGTAGAGACTGCGGAAGTGTTCGGGACGCAGCTCGACGAGCTTATAGCCGCCAAGGTATGGCTTGAACCGTTCGATGTCCTGCTTCTCGCGCACGAGCGTGGACTTCGCCAGTTTGTCCGGCGCAATCGTCTGGAGCCAGATTTCCGTGTACTTTTCCAGCGTGATCGACCGGTCAATGTCCGGGTTCAGCTTTTTACAGCTCATCTCGAACAGCATCGCCTGCTCCTGCAACCACTTCTCCGTCTGCTTCGGTGTAAGATCTGTCGGCGGCTTGACCGTTTTCTGCTGCGGATTGCGCCGCCGTCCATCGGGTGTGTAGCCCATCGAGACGACGAGCAGGTAGCTATTCCCGCGTTTTCTGATACTTGCCATTTTGTGATTCCTCCTGTTTCGCTCAGCACGGCTGAGATTTTGTAACAGCAACAATACCAGAAAAATCGGGAATAGCGAGTAGATTTTGAAGATTCTACGAAACCAACAATTCCGGATTGGGTGTTGCAAACAGACTATTGCTCATGCGTTTCGCAGCCTCCTGCTTGAGCTGCATCTGCGGATGGCAGTAGGTGCGCTCCAAGAACGACGTATCGCCATGACCGGCGAGGTCTGCGACCGTATTTTTGTCCACGCCTTCGTGCAGAAGCGTCGAGACGAAGAAATGCCGGAGCGTGTGCAGGTGATAGGTTTTCGGCAGACCGATTTCCGCGAACAAGGCTTTCAGGTGCTTGCTGAACGTGTCCGGGTGGATGGGTGTGCCGTCGTCTTTTGTGAAAATGTATTCCGGGAACGGGATTCCGTTCTCGTCTCGGAGTCTCATCTTGCGGTAGCAGAACCCGCGCAGCAAGCTGAACATTTCCTCGTTCATCGAAACAGTTCGGGCGCGACCATTTTTCGTTTTACCCTCCTGCACGCCTTCGCCGGAAACAGTGCTGCGGGAATGCTGGACAATGATGTAACCCTCATAACTGCCAGTCACGATCACGTCTGACCAGCGCAGGGCGCACAGTTCTCCGCGGCGCATCCCCGTGTTGATGGCGAGGAAGTAGAAAAGCTGGAAGACCGGTTCTTCATAGCAGAGGGCGGAGAGAAATTTCTGCATTTCCTCCATCGTCGGAATCTCCTGCACTTTGCGTTCGGCATCTGGCAGGTCGATCATGCGCGCTGGATTCTTTTCGATGATCTCGTTGCGCTTCGCATCGCTGAGAACAGCGGACACGACGGTCAGGTATTTCTGCACCGTCTTTTCCTTGATCGGCTTGCCGCGGTAGGTCCGCTTGCGGAGCTTTGCCAGAAGGTTTTCCAGCGCAATCGGGCGCAGCCGATTCAGCTTGATCGCGCCGATCTCCGGGAATACCGTTTCAAGCGACCGCCGGTAAAAGGCAATCGTGCCAGGCGCGTATTTTGTCTGGCGCTCCAACCACCCGCGGGCGTAAGTTTCAAACGTCATTTCAGCGTCCTCGCTGTACCCTTGCTTGAATAGCCGTTCCAGCCGCTCGGCTTCATGGTAAACGTACTGCTCAACGCCACGCTTCGGTATGCTATCCGGTACCTGAATCGTTTTTGCCTTGCAGATTTTCCGTCCGTCGGTGCGGTAGCCATTGCTGATGGTGATTTTATATTTTCGTTCCGCTACCTGTTTGATACTTGCCATCAAATTCCCCTTTCACATTTTTTGTTCCATATTCCAATCTTCGTGATCGTCCTCGGCGTGACCGAGGGCGGTTTTCTTTTGCCTGAGCTTTTTGCGGCGCTTACTGTCGATGTGCGGTGGCGTGGTTGTTCCGTCCCGCTTCGGCGCATCATCCGTCATCTGCTCCACAGCACGACCAAGACGCACAGCACCGCGCACAAGATCACCGCCGTAATCGAGATCCACGCGCACAGGTGAATTTTCTTCTTCGCATCCTGAACCGTATCCGTAAGTTGGTTCTTCGTATCGGTCAAAATCATCGTCATGGATTTCTGCGTACTGTCGGTCAACTCCTTGCAGGCGGAAGAATACCCCGCGCTCAGGCTCCCAGCCTGTTTCTCGAAATTTTCTGCGCTCGTTTGCATTTTGATCAGAGATTCCTGCGCTTCTGCTTTCGTCAGAAGCATTTTCAGGTCCGTGTCCAACTGCATCTGCTGCCGGAACAGCCTGTCCTGCATTTCGAGCAGCGCGCTCCAGTTCCGCTCCGTGACCATCACGCTGGGTTCCAGCCGTTGTGCCTCGTCCATCAGCTTTTTGTGCTGCGTCAACATTTCTTGTGTTGTCATTCTCCGTTCTGTATCCAAATTCAGCCTCCATATTTTCTTTTAAGTATTTCTCCATGTGCAGCTTGCTGTCACGGCATTTGCGTCCGTCCGGTGTGGTGTAGGTGATATTCTTTCGGCTGTCCGTCCATGTGGCATCGTAACCCTCAGAGCGGAGCAGGATCAGAAATTCCTCACGATTCCCGGCGCAGCGCATACACTCGTCGATCACACGCATCAACTCGAACTTCCAGCTCTCACCTTTGGATGCCGTGTAGTATTCCGCGTTGGACATCCCGCAGGAGCGTTTTTGCTCATCCCTCTGAAATTTCGGCAGTCTCAGTTCTTCGCAAATCTGGTCATTGCGAACGCGCAGCTCCTGAATCTGCTCATCCGCCATGTGTACTTTCTTTCCCGTCTCGAAGTTCACGCTGTTGATGATACAGTGGGAGTGAATGTGTTCACGGTCAACGTGGGTGCAGACCAGCACCTCGCAACCTTCAAAATATCCTGCCAACCGCCGAGCTGCTTCGTGCGCCGTGCGCGGGTCAACGTCCGCACCCTTCGGGAAGCTCTGCACCATGTGGTAAAACATCACGCCGCCATCCTTGCGGTGCAGCAGCTTCGTACTGAGGAATTCATCGAACGCGGTTTCCGGCTGGCAGCCAATGCCGCTGACGAGCTGCTGCCCATCCCAGAGCGTCTTGCTGAGTTGAGAAACATAGCGCATGACACTTTTCATGCAGCCGCGCGTCTGCGTACCCTTTTTGTAGTTCACGAAATGGACGATTGCGATTTTGCCACACCTCCCTCCTGCAACTCCCGCAGAGCAGTGTTGATCTTGGCGAACTCCTGCACAGCAGAATCCAGATTGGAAAACTGTACCTTACCCATATTCGCCAGCACCGCCAGCTGGTTGAGGTTGTTACCGATGGCCTTTTGCTGCCGCAGAACTTCCTTGAGTCCGTTCAGAATCACAATCCGTTTTCCGAGGCAGCAGGCCGTCACATAATCGCTCTGGCTCATGTGTGCCTGTGCTGCTTTTCGGCGGATTGTCTCTAAATCCTGCTCCGAGATTCGGATACTGAATTGTTTGTCTTTTTTCATCTTTCCTCCGTTTTCATTGAAGTGGGTGCGGGCTTCTGCCCGCAAACAGCATTTGGCAGGGAGCCGGGACACCGGCGACTAGCCAAATGCGATGCTGGCTCCTCCCGAA
>ENA-OPBD01001143-OPBD01001143.1-human-gut-metagenome-genome-assembly--contig:-NODE-1143-length-13702-cov-5.388877_pt1 | contig 13702 bp, 5 predicted proteins | sample MGYA00241062_ERZ501440 | MGnify/ENA primary metagenome ERZ501440 (study PRJEB25962, sample SAMEA2042628) | human gut metagenome | biome: human gut; feature: human-associated habitat; material: faeces...
GCCCCTGCATGATCGGGGGGGCGGTGGCCACCGGCAGCGCGCTGCCAAGGCGGGCGTTCAGGTTTTGGGCAATGTTCCCGGCGCACTGCTGCGCCCCGGCCAAAAAGTTCCGCTGGCAGATGAACAACACCACAAGATACACAATCACCCCCGCCAGCAGCCCCCAGCGGCGCAGGGCTTGCGGCGCACGCAGGAACAGCGCCCACCCGGCGCAGAAAGCGGCTGCCGCGGGCCACACCCACAACGGCACCGCAATGCCGAACCCGGTGGAAAGCACCAGCAGCAAACCAAAGGTGAGCGCCAGCAGCAGCGCGGCATCTGCCGCCAGCCACAACGCGGGGTGCGCTGCGGGGCGCTGGGTGCTCACCAGCACACGGTCCACAAACTTCAGCCCACTGCCGGGGTCGGCAGCGCCGCGCCGGCTCAGGGCAGTACGTTCTTTTTTGCGCTTGGGCGGGTTTTTGCGGTGCTTCGCCGCCTGTTGGGGAAAATCCCCCCATTCCTCCGTTCCGTCCAGGTCCCCACCGGGGGTCAGGGCAGCGCGCAGGGCGGTCAGCGGTTCGCGCACCATCAGGCGGTCCAGCTTGGCGCTCAGCTTCCAGTGTACCTGCTTGATGGTATCCCCGTCCCGGTACTCCCGCAGCTCATAGCTGCCGCCCAGGGCGGCGCGGGTGTCGGCTTCGTCGCCGTCCTCATCGGGGGCGGTTTCCGCTTTGGCTTTGCCAGCCGCGGCAGCGGGCAGCACACAGATGCTCTGGCTTTGCACGGCAGCCGGGCACGCCGCGGTGAACACCCCCAGGTGATCCCGCAGGGTGATGCCCCGCACCGCAATGCTCCACACGCCGCTTTTGCCTGCGTTTAGGGTAATGCGCTGTTCGGCGCTCTCCTTGCTGCCCAGCATGGCGGCGCAGCGCAGGGTGATCTGCCCGCCGCCCCATTCATCGGCGGCGTTCAGCAGCACCACAAGCGCAGGGATGGGCAACCGGCTGCGGTTGCGCAGCCGAACCGTCAGGGTAAAATCTTCGCCCTGTATCACGGGTTTGTCCGGCACCAGCAGCTCTGCCGTTACCTGCCTGCGCAGATAGGCGGCATCCAGCCGCAGCAGCACCAGAAGCACCAGCGCAAACGCTAACAGGAACACCGCCAGCGGTGCCTGGGTGATGAGCGCCGCGGCCAGCAGCACCAAAAGCACCAGCGCCCGGCCCAGCTTACCTGCCATGGCGGTCAGCCTTTTCGGGGCGGGGGCGCGGCACGGTGCGCAGCAGGTCCTGCATTACGCTGTCCACCGTTTCGCCGCCTGCGCGGGCCTGGTCGTTCAGCACCAGGCGGTGGCGGGCAACCGCATCAAACACGGCGGTCACATCCTGCGGGGCAACAAAATCCCGCCCCGCCAGGTACGCCGCCGCGCGCGTCATGCTGGTCAGCGCCAGGGTGGCACGGGGGCTTAACCCCACGGCCAGGCGCGGGTCCTTGCGGCTGGCCTGGGCCAGCGCCACAATGTAGCGGTACATCAGATCATGCACAAATACCGTGCTGACCTCCTGCTGCATGGCAAGCAGATCCGCCTGACCGGCAACGGGGCGCACACGGTCCAGCAGGCGGCCTTTGCTCTGCCCGGCCAAAATTGCCAGCTCCGCTTCCTCATCGGGGTAGCCCATTACGGCGCAGACCATGAAACGGTCCAGCTGAGACTGCGGCAGCATCTGCGTGCCGGCGGCGCCGATGGGGTTCTGGGTTGCAATTACGGTAAAGGGTGCGGGCACCGGGCGGGTAACGCCGTCCACCGTCACCGTGCCTTCTTCCATCACTTCCAACAAAGCCGACTGCGTGCGGGAGGAGGTACGGTTGATCTCATCGCCCAAAAACAGGTTGCACATCACCGCACCGGCGTGGTACACAAACTTGCCGGTCTCTTTCTGGTAAACCGAAAATCCCACCAAATCGGACGGCAGAACATCCGGCGTAAACTGCACGCGGCTTTCTTTCAGGTCCAGCGCGCGGGCAAAGGCCAGCGCCAGCGTGGTTTTGCCCACGCCGGGAATATCCTCAATCAGCACATGGCCACCCGCCAGCATGGCCATCCAGATGGTGTTTACCGTTTGCTGTTTGCCCTGCACGGCCTTGTTTACTTCGGCCGTAACGGCGGCGGCCTGCTGTGTGTACTGCATGGTTAATCCTCCCGGTGTTTTTTCCATATCACCATAATGCCAACGGCGGCGGCAATAACCACCAGCCCGGCCCACAGTGCGTTGTTTTCCAGCCAGATCATGGTATTGGAGATCGCGCTTCCCTCGGATTCCGCGCTGCCCTCCCCCGGCAATGGGGTCAGGGCCTGGGGGGCCACTTCGGCAATGGAGCTGCCGCCGGCATCCTCCACGGTCACCTGGCGCGGCGTTTCGTCCCAGGTAGCGGCGCTTTCCTGCAAATCCTCCTCTTTGGTGGTGTCCGCAGCGGCGGTGTCGTGCTCCGCAATTACCAGGTAGCGCTGGCTGTTGCGGGTGTAGGGGTGGCAGGTGGAAAGGGTCAGCAGGTCCCGCCCCGGCTGGATCAGCACGGCGTTGATATCGCTGGGGTCAATAATTTTCAGCTCGCTCACGCGGTAAATCAGCGTTTCCCACGGGGTGGTCAGCTGGATTTTGTCCCCCACCTGGATCTGCTGCACGTTGCGCAGCATTTCCGCGCCATAATAGCCGCGGTGGGCGGCAATCACGGTGTTGGTGTTTTCGCCGCCCAGCGGCATCGAGGTCTGGCCCAGCAGCGCCGCGCCTTTGGCCAGGTTTTCGCGGCTGGCGCCCAGGTAAACGGGCAGCTCCAGGTTCAGGCGCGGGATCCACAGCACAGCCAGCACATCATCGTCATAGCCATAGGCAGCAAGGTCCAGTGGGGCTTCCTCATAGGCGAACGGGTCGGTCAGGCCGCTTTGGCCCCCGGCGTAAATTTCCGCGTTATAGTCCTGCATCGCGGCGTACAGTTCAGGGTAGGCGCGTTCCGGCTCCGGGGGTTCGGCTGTGGTTTCCTCCGCCGCGGGGGCGGTGGGCTGGGCTTCGGCGCGGGCCGCAAACTGCGCAGCGGTTTTGGCGTTGCGGGTGCTGGTCCACCACTGGGCAGCGGTGGGCTGTATCAACAGCGCCAGCCCCAGCAAAATGGCCAGCCAGGCCAGAATTTTAGCAATCAGCCGTCCCATTTAGTCATCCTCCTCGCGCTTTTTGCAGCGGTGCAGCAGCAAAAGCAGCAGCAGCGCTTCGCCGCCGATCACAATGCTGCCCGTTACCGCGATCCACGGCCAGGCATCCACCACGCGCTTGACCACCGTTCCGGTGCGCAGCGCCTGATACTGCACGGCCTGCGGGGTGTTGGTTTCTTCCTCTCCATTATAAGGGATGCGGGTGCCGCGCACAAGCATGCGGTGGGTGTTGATGGCATACGGCGTGCAGGTAACAAGGGTGCAGTAATCCTGCCCCGCGGTGATTTCCAGATCCTCGGTGTGCTCCGGTTCCACCACTTTGATTTGATCCACCTGGTACGCCAGCGTTTCATCCAGAATATGCAGGTAGAAACAGTCGCCCTCTTCCAGCTTGTCCAGGTCGGTGAACAGCACGGCTTCGGGCAGGCCGCGGTGGCCGGTCAGCACGCTGTGGGTGCTTTCGCCGCCAAGGGGGTAGCTGGAGCCTTCCAGATGGCCAACGCCCTTTTGCAGCACATCATCGCTGGTGCCTTCGTAAATGGGCAGGTTGACGTCAATTTTCGGGATGGTGATATACCCCAGGCTTTCGCCCACATCCACAAGGTCCACATAGCTGGTGCCGGTATCCTCCGCTTCGCCTGCGGCATCGCGCTCCACGGCGCTGTCCAGCTGCTGGTTATAGCGGCGGGCGGCCTCCTTGGCGGCGTCCAGTTTTTCGGTATCCATGCTTTTTACGGTATCATCGTAATTTTGGATTGCTTCGCTGGCGTGGCGCTGCGCCACCGCGTTGCTGATAACCGGGTACGATGCCACCCCAATGCCGGACAGGATCATCAAGGCCGCAAAGCCGACTTTTAGTTTTGTTGTGGTATCCATAGCGTCACCGCGAACCTTTCCGTGAGAGGGTTGAAGTTGGGAGCTGATGCAATTAGAAATTAGAAATTAGGAATTGGAAGTAGGCAAAAGAATAAATAATAAAGAATAATGAATCATTGTGGTGGACCGCGGCGCATTGCGCCGCTCAGGAGATATTGGGTTGGGGGTGGTTTTTAGGGTAGTGAATAACAATAAAATAATCTGTAGGGCCTTACGGCGTTGCACACCACAAAATTGTAATAAACCTCGCCCTGCATGTAGGGGGCGGCGTCCCCGACGCCCCGTTTGACGGGCCTAATAATTGCCGCCCATCCACCCCGCGCCGCAAACGTTGCAAATCATTTGTAGGGGCCGATGCTCGCCATCGGCCCGTTTGACGGGCCTTGCCTTATTTATTTTTAGGTTCTGCACGGGGAACCACCCCTCAAGGGGAGCCACCGCAAACATAAGGTGAGATATTGGCGCCCCTTGAGGGGAGCTGGACGCGGAGCGGCCTGAGGGGTGGTTCCCCGCCACAAACCTAACCCATGGGGTGGTTCCCCACGCAGAACCTAAAAATCAACCGAACAACGGCCATGTACACCCAAAAAAATTTATTCCCCAATAACCCACCATAGGGGGAGGGCCAAATCCGGCCCTCCCCCTGTGTATGATGGATTATCCCTCTATACCCTATTGGTAAATTGTAACATTGTTTTGCCTTGCGGCGGGCGCATCAGGCGCGGTTCTTCTTTTTCAGGCTCAGCAGCACGCCAACACCGGCCACAACCAGCAGCACACCAATGCCGCTGAACAGCAGGGTGCCGAAACCACCGGTGGTGGGCAGGTTGAAGCCCTTGCGGTTGATGATGGTCGTGGAGGTGACACCGTCACCAGTCTCGCTACCATTCTGCGTACCGCCATTCATTTTTTCACCAGGAGCTGCCTCATCAGATTTGAATGCTTCGTGCTTCTTGGTTACATCACGCTTAACCCAAACGCCGTTCTCGTAATAATTTGTCTCGGTCCAAGTAGTCTTGTAAGCAATATCCAGCGAAACATCAACAGGTGCCTTCAGCAGGTTGTAACCATCTTTTGCCTTCGTTTCTACCAGCTTATAAGTACCATTTTCCAGGCCCTTAACTTCAAGTACGCCGTCCTTACCAGTTCTCAGTGCTTCTTTATTGACTCGTACCCAGCCCTTGGTCTTATCAAGGCCCAGTGCCTGTGCTTCAGCGTCAGTAATCGCACCGGCGGCACCATGTTCAACCTGCTTGTACAGGTCAAATTCTACGCCTTCCAGGGGAGTATTCTTTCCATCATCAGCAATTTTGTCAATGTGGATCTTGAAGGTATAAACAACTGCCTCGTCCTGAACGGTCTTCTTATCCTTATCGCTATCCGGTTCCTCATCACCATTCTGCTTAACATTCTTGGAATAATCAAGCTTTACCGTGTTGCAGTTGCCCATGCTCGTGGTCATTGCGTCTTTGTTCAGAACAGCAGTATAGGTAATCGTCAAAGTTTTGCCCTTATATGCAGCCATTGCACTCGGAACAAACTTAACGATAAAGCCATTGCCATTCTGTTTCACTTCGTAAACACTGTTATTTTCATTTGCAATCGCGGTATCGCCATCCTTAACCACAACAGAGTCAACTTTATCCGTCAGACCAGTCGGGGTATCGGTTACGGTAAAGGTTTTCAGGCGCTCAATGTTTTCAGGAATGGTAACATCAATCTTATAGTTGATGGAATCGCCAACGCTATAATCAGCAGCTTCCTGCCAGGTACCATTCTTTTCGACCTTCTTGTCTACATCAGGTACATAGTTGTAAACAGAAACCGTGTCGCCATTGACAGTATAGTCATCCGTATGTTCTGTATATTGCTCCGGGATTTTTGCAGTGGTACCGGTTTGGTCTACAACAAAAACATACTGATCGTTTTCGTTGATGATGTACTTATTATCTTTACCTTCTTCGTAACCAATTTCGGTAAAGCGATAAGTACCAGGCTTCAAATCGTTAACACTGATCTTTCCAGCATCGTTGGTTACAAAATAATCTTTAGCCGGCTGGTCTCCAACAGCTTTCGGTTTAATCAGTTCCCAGTTTTCAGGATTTTTTGCATCCTCAGTGTTAAACTCAACGCCATCTTTCAGGTGTTCCAGCTTAAACTTAACACCTTCCAGTGCTGTTTTATTCTCTTTATCGTTGCCAATTACACCGTACTTTACCAGGTTGAAGTTGCCGGTCGTTGTGCTGTTTTTCGGATAAACAACAACATCATACAGCCATTCTTCACCCTTCTTGACATCTCCCTTACGGGTCATCGGGATCGAGACAAGGAAAGGCTTTACAGCCTGCGTAACGGAAGCCGGCTTGGAGGTTTCCATCACAACGTAAAGACCGATTGGCAAATTATCAAATTTTACAACGCCCTTTTCGTCGGTTTTCGTTTCACCATACGTTTTGATGGGGTCCACACCATTTTTCAGCTTATTATTATTAACGTCGGCATAATCGTCGATTGTAACCGTAGCGCCTTCCCCGTTGTAGTATTTCAGCAGGTCCTCTTTGCTCATAACCTGATAGACAGTAAAGCCTACGCCCTCAGCTGCCTCTGCATCAGTCGGAACCGTTTGACTATCTTCACCAGTACCATCATTATCTTCTTGTACATTTTTCTGCAAATATTTGTGGATGGTGATAGAACCAGTTTTCGATTCATCAATCGTACTTACGCTGGTTTTGATTGTAGATGTTTGGGCATTGCCTTCGCCCTCATCTGCCATTGCTGGCATAGCGCACAGGCTGAGGGCCAGAGCGGCGCTCAACAGGCCTGTGAGAAAACGTTTTGCTTTTTTCATTTCAGTACCTCTTCTCTTAAAAAATCATCATCGGATGGGCGGCGGGGCCGCCCGGCTTAAGGGTTCTGCATCAGCACGGCGTGCAGTGCGGGGCGCTGCAGCGGGGAAACGCTGCCGCGCCGCCCGCACTGTGCCGTGAAGAAAAAAGGAGGAAAAACTGGGCCGCTTGCCCACTTGGCTTATGGCTGCGCCCTGCCGTAAACGGGCGCGCACGGGCGGGCAGGCCCTGTACCCTGGGGGTTGCTGGGTTTCCGGGGGATGGTTAATGTCGCCGGCCCCCTTTCCTGTTGTAGCGGAATGTGAATATCAACAGCCCTGCCACCGCCAGCGGCATGCCGATCAGCAGCCACAGGCTTGGCGCGTCTGCACCCGTGTGGGGCAGCTCAGGCGTTTTACGGTTCAGAACGGTAAGGGTCATGGTGTAGGTGTTATTGGCGCCCTTATTGAACGTCTTATCTTCTTTCTTAACTTCCTCACCATCAATATAACACTTGCCGTCTTGGGTAAATTTGATCACAATTGGCTGTGCCAACAGGTTGTACCCCGGATGTGCCTTGGTTTCCGTCAGGCGGTATGTACCGGGTTCCAGATTTTTGAACGGGTTCTGGGTTATCTTGCCGTCCGTTCCGGTTGTACCGGTAATGGAACCTTTGTTTGTGTTATCGAATGGGTAGTTTTTATCTACTACCCACTGCGGTTCTCCTTCGGTTGTTTCGACCAGCTTTTCCAGCTTGAACTCAACACCACTCAAGGGCACGTCATTGCTATTTTCGTCTTTTTCCGCGTCCTTCTTGATGATATCCAGTACAAACTTCGGGTTCTGCAGCTTGTTGGTCAGCTCAATCTTTCCGCTGCCTCCGGTGATGGTTCCATCGGGGGTTACTGTGGCTGGCGTTGTAGTTGCGCCGGTTTCGCTGTCCTTTTCGCTTTTTGCTGTTGCTTCAGCCGTTACAACATACGTTTTGCCGTCAATCGTAATGGTTCCGTCTTCCGCTGCCTGTTTAAATTCGCCCTTTTCTACCGTACCTTCCACAATGCGGTAAATATAGTTATTATCCGCACTGCCGCCAACCGGGTACTGATCCAGGTTGTTAAAGGGATACAGCCAGCCGTTATCCGTATGGCGAACCGTAACATATTTGCTGCCCGAGGTCGGGTAGTCAACAACCTCCCATTTGGCATCCGCAGCACTGTTTTTGCGCTGGAGCTGGATGTAAATCTCGTTCGGCTGGTTCGTTGTACCAAGGACCGTATCATTTGCATCTTTCCAGAGCTTATCGAACTCAATGTTGATCAGTTTGCGCTTAGTGTTGGTAAAGATTGCGGTAACTTCCAGATCTTTCGGATCGTTCGGATTTTTGCTCGCCACAATCACGCCTTCCACCATGGTGTTGTTGATCACATGGGCTTCATTGCCATCCGGAACGGTTACGCTTTGCAGTCTGGAATCATCGGTTTTGACTTCCTCGATGGTATAGCGGGTGCCAACGGGGATGCCGGTGATGGTTCCGGTGTGTTCTGAGTTGTTCTCATCGCTCATGTTGATCTCAACATACTTTATGATGGGCTCTTTTTCCAGACCCTCACCGCCAACATCATTAAAGGTAACTTTGAAGGTGTAGGTGCCTTTAATGGTATCTTTCTCACCGTCTGCGGCCTGCTTTTTGATTTTCAGCCCGCCGGTTTTGACGGTGTTGACGTATTTTACCTTTAGCTTTGTCAGCGTGGAGCTTGTTTCGTCCGGGTCCTTATAGGAGCGGAAGACGATGGTGTTGGCTTCTTCGGGCTTTTTGCTCACCTTGTAGCCATCATTCTTTACACTATCGTCATAAACTTCCGTTCGGCCATCATCGGGGCCGTCGGCGGGGGAACTCTGGCTAACCAGCGACTTGTTCGCGTTGTCAACTCTCACGGATTCGCTATCGCCCTTCATCGAAGTAACCGCCTGCCCGTTCTCGCACACCGTCCATTTGGTGTCGTACAGGTTTTGGTTCAGATCCTCTTTGAGCGAAATGTAGCTGCCGCGGCGGAACTGGTCGCTGAAGGTAACGGTTTCTCCATCTTCCAGAACAAAGCGTCCGTCATCGTCCACCAACTGGGTATCGTTGTCCTTGGTGGAGGTGTACTGTGCGTTTATGGCGTTTTGCAACTGACCGGTTTTGGCGGAGCCGTAATCCGGGATTTCCTTCTGATCGGTTGTAAAGCCGGTCATCGTTTTTGGCACCGCTTTGGGAATGAAGGTAAAGTTCCTGAAATAGATGTGGCGGCTATAGTTATCGCCCACGCGGATGGTTTTGACCTTGCCGTTAAAACCGTCCTGCGCTTTCATCTTGTTCAGGTCCAGCTTTACGGTGACCCATGCGCCTGTCTTCACTTCGACCGAGCCATACGTTGCGCCGTTAATGCCTGATGTGCCAAGGCTGCCTTTTTGGACGGGGGTAGGTGTTTGATCATCCAGCAGTTCCAGATACAGGTTGTTGAGGGAAAGGTCACCTCCACCATCTTCTTTGGCAACGTAAACCTGGAACGTAAGGAAGCGCTTGTCTTTGATATTGATGGGGTCTTTCAGCGTCAGGATGCCATAACGTTTCTCACGCGCTGCACTGACGGGTTCCGTATCCGTATAGCGTGCGTACCAGTGAAGGACCTGTTCGGTATCTTGCCCGGAACCTTGCTCGGGGTTTGTATCCAACTTGAAAATGTAGTCCCCTTCGGTTGATTGGGTTGCGGGTTTAATCTCGATACTATCCGCAGTCAATTTCACCTCTTGGGGCGGAGTACTTGTATCCGAGCCAACGGCCACTTTTTCTCCATAATGGGTTGCCTGGTTCTGGATGGTGAAGTTGAAGATTTTCTGGTCTTCAAAGCATTTTTTGAAGTCCGGATCAACCTTGTTCAGATCAACCTCTTTTTGAACCTGCAGCTCGTTATTATCCGGGATGTTGAACGCCACCGCCATGTTGGACTCCCACATACCGCGTTCCATGTAGTACATGGTAAGGGTGTGCTTGCCGGTGGAAAGATTAGGGATGGAAACACTTGCGTTTTTATAATACGTTTCGGTTGTTCCTAAGTAAGTAATGCTTGTCGCCGTTGTATGGTTGTGCTCATCACAATTTTCAGCGCCATAATTACCTGTCTTGCTGTTCTTGACCCGGCTAACATAGGAAGTTACGGTGTTTTTCTTATTATCGCGCTGGTCAAATTCCAACACACCAGAAACTCTGGCATGAGCACCGCCAATATCCAGGACAAGCTGATCGTCAATGAAAACCCACACATCATCATCACCAGAGAAGTAAAAACGAATTGGAATTTCATTATTGTAGTCGTCCTTAACTGTTCCGGTACTGGTTAGGGTAAACGGGATTTCAAGTTTTGCACCGTAACCGTAATTGTACCTGACTGCGCTCTTACTGGTTGTGGTTTCATTGAACGGGAAAAAGCCGTATGGCGTTGAAACATTATCTGGACTACTTGCACTGTCCACGTTGTGGGACGCCTCGCTCTTATATCCAGCGGTTGTCACTCCTGGGCTATCATTACCAAGGTACAACTGATCGCTATTTGTATCTTTGCGCAGATATAGAGAAGTTTCTTTACTGTCAAACCACCAGTATTTAACGCCCTCGCCTTTTTGCGGGCCATTTGGCGTTTGCGCTGGTTCTATAAAAACTTCTTCTTGGGTAAACGGGAACTCAACATTGTGGTAAACTTCGCCAAGTTTTGCATTTTTGCTGTTTTGGCCGGTCAGGAACTTTTCATTGAAATGCGGTTCTTTCAGGGTCGTTCCATTCATCACGATGTCGCCATCGCTGTCCCTTTTGTCTGCCACAATGCCCTGGAAAGCGTAGGAATTTTTTTTCTCTTTTGTGTCTCCTATATCAAAGTTCGAGTTATTGGCTGCGATAAAGATATTGTAAGAACTCCATCCGTACAAATTCAATGCACTTGCAATATGCTCAAATTTTGGTTCCCAATCATTTGGCTGGAAATGGCCTGTATAAATGGGATATATAATGGACTTTCCGGCATTGTTATCTACATAACTCTGATAGTAGTCGCTGATTGCCTGATCGAACTGGCGGAAGGGTACCCAGTGGCGCTGATTAACCGCATTATCATTATCGTAGTTCTTACGGTTCTTGCCGTTCAGTTCATAATCTGTATAATAGTCATACAGCGTACTGGTAACATACTTTGTGTTTGGATCTTCCGTAAATTCAGCGGTGTCATCAATATCTACTACTTTAGTCTTTTTCCACTTTTCGGCATCACGCGGGGTACCTTTTGGAGCCCAGTAGCCGCCGCGCACTCCCTTGCCATATACTACATCGTCATTCGTATCCGCATAGAAGCACTGTTCCGTATCCTTATAAGTTGAAGGGATTTTTTCCCAACCTGTACTGTCGCCGCAGCCTGCAAGGTTATCATCGTTACTCAACGGATACGAAGAGAATACAATTTGGGTATAGCCTTCCGGCACATCTGCTGCATAGTAATCTGTGTCCCCCATCCGGCTCATTGTGCCGCCTATGCTATTTTTGCCATTTTCTCCTTTTAAGCGGTAGTAAACCGTACTTTCATTGGCTTTGGGGATTGAATAGTCGCCAGTATCACCTGTTGGCAGCTTTGAGAAAGTAGCATCGTAATAGATAAGGACAGACTTTTCTATACCCCATCTTTCGTTGTCTTCGCCAGTATAGATAAAGCAGTTCCTTGTATCACTGTTGTATGTAAAGGATTTTTTATCATCACCACTAACACCACTAACATCTTCACCATAGAAGTTATAGATTTTGCTGGATTGTTGGGGATTATCCTCACCCCATGTAAACTTAACATAAGAGCAAAGCTCGTTAGGAATGGTAAAGGTTGCTGTGGAATTAGGAGCAATACCAGAATCCGACTCAGCACTATTTAAGGGTATTGGGCCACCGACCTGGATAAGCTCTCCTTTATCATTCGGTTCATAAAACCAGGCTTGGACGTTCGTTAGTTTTTCACCGGTTTTATTTTCAAAGGACATCTCTTTGCCAGCGAACTGATTATGGCGAACCGTAACCGTATAGGTAGACCACTTCTCGCCCTCTGCGCCCTCTGCATCATAGTAGTTGCCGCCGATATAATCGTCACGAGTTGGATCGAACGTCCTCCACCACGTACGTGTATTTACATCAGCAATTACCACACTATCTTCAAGCGTATCCCCTTTATATCCGTGAAATTCTAGTCCATTCAATCCTCCATATGGATAGTGTTTGTCCTTATTCAGGTCCGCAGAATAAATTTTTCTTCCGTCTCCCGTTTTGCCGTCTTCCTGCATTTCAAGCGTATACGGATCCTTGGTAGTGTCATTTGTAGCTACTGCATAAATTATAACGCGTGTACAATCACTCCAGCTACTAGGCACTGCAAAATAGAGCTTGTAAGTAGCCGGCACTCCCGTCGCACTAACTGCCTGCACGTTACCCACGCTTCTTGCGGCGTACATCTTCTGCGGCTGTTCGGTCGGTTCCGGGGTGGCGGTGGGGGTCACGGTCGGCACAGGGGTGGCCGTTGCAGTGGCTGTCGGTTCCGGGGTCGGGGTGGGTTCTGCCGTGGGCTCCGGCGTTTCGGTCGGGGCGGGCTGCTCCGGCTCGGCGCTTTGTTCCGGTTCCGGGGTAGCGGCATCCGGCACCGGGGTGGCGGCGTTCTGCTCCGGCAGAGCGGTATCCTCCCCGGAGTCCGTTCCCGGCTTATCCTCCAGCAGCTCTACTTCGTCAGGTGCGTCGGGCAGAAGATCCACCTCGGCGTATACAGGCAGGGCCATTGCCATAACCAGGCAAGCGGTGACAAGCAGCGCTGTCAGCCGGCGCGCCCAACCTGTTTTGTTGTTTCCTGTTCTATTCAATCTGCTCACCCGTCTTTCGCGCTGGCTTGATGGAAGCACATTGTTCCACAGGGGATCCCTGTGAAACAGTAAAAGAAGCCAGCTTCTTTTACTTGCGCAACCGTTGCCATGTTGTTTTCAAAAAAAAACCGCATCGAGTCTTCTCATTGCGCATTTACTTTTTATTTTCTTAATATAGCACCTTTACACCAGAAAGACAATACAATCCACGCAAATTCCTGTTTTTCAGCACTTTTACTGATTGCGCTTTCCTCCAATTATATAATGTGTTCAAAGCCTTTGTATAATTTACTCCTAATTTTCTTTTTGGCAGCGGTCCCTTTTATATACTTTGACCGCGCGTTTATGATCCTCTGCGCACACAGAGCGCAACTTTGCGGCAAAATTCGCCTTTTTTGTTGCATTTTCCTGTTTTTGCGCAATTATTTGTTTCGCATGCGCCTGTTTGCGGCGGGGCATGGCGGCTGGGTGGGCGCCTTGTGGGAGGGATGGCAGGTTTGCGGCGCACGGTTCCCGTTTTTTTGCGGCGCGATGGGTACACCGCGCCCCTGCAAACGGTTTGCGGTGTTTGCGGCGGCGGGTGTGTGTTTGGTGGATTGCACGCCCGCCAACGGGACGCCGTTCTCCCTTTACAACGGGGTGCGGGTTTGCTGCAGATATGCCATTCGCTTTTTTGTCCCCCCTGCCCCGCCCCTGATTCCCGGTTCCCCCTTGCCGATTTCTATTTGCGCCAGCTCCTGAGGTGCATCTGAGAGCAACGAAAATAGCGGATCTTTCGCAAGCACAAAATCCGGCTGCGTTTACTGAAACAGACGAGCTTTTTGACGTTTCAGACAGGACTAAGGTGTATCTGAAAAGTCGAAAATTTAGTCTATTTCTACAAACACAGCGGGATTTT
>ENA-OPBD01001148-OPBD01001148.1-human-gut-metagenome-genome-assembly--contig:-NODE-1148-length-13648-cov-3.454793_pt1 | contig 13648 bp, 14 predicted proteins | sample MGYA00241062_ERZ501440 | MGnify/ENA primary metagenome ERZ501440 (study PRJEB25962, sample SAMEA2042628) | human gut metagenome | biome: human gut; feature: human-associated habitat; material: faeces...
CGAGCCCTGCACGAACGCGCCCGCCGCCATCACGACCTCCGCGTCGTAGCCCGGCATGGCCCACGGGACGGGGGTCACATAGCTGTCGACCGGGGCCGCCGCCTGAATGCCGCGGCAGAAGGCCAGCATCCCCTCCGCCGAGCCAAGCTCGACGGCCTGAATGATATCGTGCCGCGATTCCGTCCCGTTCGGCACGACGCGGAAGCCCAGCCGCTCGTACACATTCGCGGCAAAAATCGCGCCCTTGAGCGCCCCGGAAACGACGTTCGGGGCCAGGAAGAAGCCCTCGTACAGACTGGGAAGCAAGCCGAGATTCGCGCCGACCTCCTGTCCGAGGCCGGGGGCCGAGAGCCGATAGGCGCAGCGCTCGACGCATTCCGCCGTGCCGCAGATATAGCCGCCGATGGGGGCCAGTCCGCCGCCGGGGTTTTTGATCAGGCTGCCGACGATCATGTCCGCGCCCACGTCCGACGGCTCGGCCCGCTCGACAAATTCGCCGTAGCAGTTGTCGACCATGCACAGAACGTCCGGCCTGCACTGCTTGCAGAACGCGATCAGCTCCCCGATCTGCGCGACGGAGAACGACGGTCTTGTCGCGTAGCCCTTCGAGCGCTGGATGGTGATGAGCTTTGTTTTGGGGCCGATCGCGGCGCGGATGCCGTCAAAGTCGAACGTGCCGTCCGGCAGCAGGTCGACCTGCCGGTACTGCACGCCGTATTCCATCAGCGAACACTTGGACGGACGGATGCCGATGACCTCCTCCAGCGTGTCATACGGCGCGCCGTTCGGGCTTAAAAGCTCGTCGCCCGGCAGCAGATTCGCGCTCAGCGCGACGGCCAGCGCGTGCGTGCCGCAGGTGATCTGCGGGCGGACAAGCGCAGCTTCGGTATGGAAGCAGTCGGCATAGACCTTTTCTAGCACCTCGCGGCCCATATCGTCGTAGCCATAGCCCGTCGTAGCGGCGAAGCAGCCTGCCGAAAGCTTGTTTTTCTGCATGGCGGCAAGCACCTTTGTCTGGTTGTATTCCGCCGTCCGGTCAATGGCCTCAAAGCGGGGCCTCAGGCCGTCTAAAATCATTTCTCCGTATTCATATACCGCGCGGCTCACGCCGAGCGATTCATACATTGTCGTAAGTTCCATCCTCTATTTCTCCATTTTCCCGAAAATGTCATCTGCCGCGTCGCGCAGCACGTCCGGCTTGGTGACGATGATGCCCGTTTCCTCGTCTCCGAGAATGAGCAGCGTATCGCCGGGCTTTACGCCGAAGATCTGCCGCGCGTCCTTGGGGATGACGATCTGGCCCTTTTCGCCGACCTTGGCCGTGCCGAAAATATGCCGCTTCGCCTTGCCCAGAATATGCTTTCCGCCTGCCACGCACGAGCCTCCTTTGCTGGGTAATTTTCATACTTGTATAACTTACAGCGCGTCTGTCCGTTTGTCAAGCATGAGACGGCGAAAGGCTCGAATATATCACGATTCATATATGCAATATGCGTTTTTATATCGATATATTTATATTGTTTTTTCCTGTTCAGAATCCGTCATTTTTCACATAAAATTCGAAAAAACTTGATTTTTTCAAAAAGCCTGATATCGTATATGTCAGATGTGCCATGCGGATTTTATATGGCTGCGCAGAAAGGATACGGTATGAAGCGAAGCTGGTTTTTGATCGTCCTGTGCCTGCCGCTTCTGCTGTGCGGCTGTGCGCAAAAAAGCGCGGAGCGCGAATTTTTTGCCATGGACACCGTCATGCAGCTGCGCGCCTATGGCCCGGCGGCAGAGGATGCGCTGGCGCAGGCGGAAGCTGAAATTTACCGGCTGGAGGGCGTGCTTTCCTGCCGGGACGAACAAGCGGCGCTGGCCCGGCTGAACGAAACGGGCGGCGGAACAGCCGGTGAGGAGACGGCGGCGCTTTTACAGACGGCGCTGACGCTCTGCGAACAGACCGGCGGGGCCTATGACCCGGCGCTCGGCGCGCTTTCGGAAGCATGGGGCTTTTCGACCGGTGCGTACCGCGTGCCGGAGCCGGATGCGCTGGCCGAGGCCATGCAGAGCTCCGGAGCCGGGCTTGTGCAGCTGGACGGTATCTCCGTGACGCTGACAAACGGCGCGCAGCTCGACCTCGGCGGCATCGCCAAGGGCTATGCGGCAGGACGCGTCCGGACAATTTTAAGGGAAGCGGGCGTCACGTCCGCGATCATTTCCCTTGGCGGCAATGTTGCCGCTGTGGGGAAGAAGCCGGACGGCAGCGCGTGGACGGTCGGCCTGCAGGACCCGGACAGGCCGGAGGCATATTTCGGCACGGTTTCCATTGAAGACGCCTGCGTCGTCACCTCCGGCGCGTATCAGCGGTATTTTGAGGAAAACGGCGTCTGCTATCACCATATTTTAGACCCGCATACCGGCTGCCCCGCCGAAAGCGGAGTGAAATCTGTCAGCGTCGTTGCGAGGGACGATACGCTGGCCGATGCGCTGTCGACAGCGCTGTTCGTCATGGGACTGGACGCGGGCGCGGAGCTTTGGAACAGCAGCGGCCTTTCGTTTGAGGCCGTATTCGTAACGGATGACAACACGGTCTGGATCACCCCCGGCCTTGCCGGGCGCTACCGGTCCGACCGGCCCTATCAGATACTGGAATGAAGCAGAAGCATTGGATCTTGATCTTCGCGGCGGTCATCGCCGTGTGTCTCGCCGTGTGGCTGCTGCCGCGCGGAGGCGGGCAGACGGCGCTTGTCTATCAGGACGGAACTTTATTATACATACTTAACCTGCGGCAGAACCGGACGCTGACCGTGACCGGACCGGCGGGCGAGAATATCATCACGGTAGCAGACGGCGAGGTCTTCATATCCCGCGCGGACTGCCCCGATCAGATCTGCGTGCAGCACGGGCCGCTGCAAAAAACCGGCGGGCCGATCATATGCCTGCCGAACCGGCTGACGATCGAGTGGGCGCAGAAGGATGCTCAGGTCGACGCGCTCAGCGGAACGGGAGGGCTGTCATGAGGCTGAAAAAGCTTACGCTCACGGCCGTCCTGACGGCGGCGGCGCTCGTCATGTTTGTGCTGGAGAGCCAGCTGCCGCCGCTCACGGCCATTCCCGGCATCAAGCCGGGGCTTTCCAATATTTTTACGCTCTTCACCATGGAGACGCTCGGCCCCGGCTGGGCCTTCGGGCTGTTTTTCACGCGCGTCACGCTCGGCTGCGTCATCACCGGACAGGGTTCCGCGTTTTTGTACAGCTTCGCGGGCGGACTGTGCGCGTATGCGCTGATGCTGCTGCTCAGAAGGAAGCTTAAGGGCAGCACGCTCTGGGTCAAGAGCGTGCTGTGCGCCATGACGCACAACGCCGGACAGCTGGCCGCCGCTGCGGCCATCGCGAAGACCGGCGCGGTATGGAGCTATCTGCCGGTTTTAATACCGGCTGCGATACTGGCCGGGACGCTGACCGGCCTTTGCACCCAGCTGGTTCTGCACCGGCTGGCAAAGGCGGGGGTTCTCCCGGAAGAAACGAGTCCCAAAAAGCAAGAGGAGGAAGCAAACGGATGAAACTGCACATCCACGGCGTACACGTGCCGAACCGCAAAAACACGGCGGAGCTGGCCGCGCTGCGCCTGCCCATCCCGGAGACGGTCGAAATCCCGATGTCCATGCACATCGGCGCGCCCGCCATCCCGGTTGTAAAGCCCGGCGAGAACGTCCGGGTCGGGCAGCTGATCGGAAAGGCAGGAGGTTTTGTCTCCGCGCCCGTCTACGCAAGCGTTTCCGGCACGGTCAAAAAGATTGGCCAGCAGGTCGGCTCCGGCGGGCGGCTCATGCAGACCGTCGTCATTGACGCCGACGGCAAACAGGAGCCTGACCCGGATTTAAAGCCGCCCAAGCTCGACACCATGCAGGATTTTCTGGACGCCGTGCGCGAAAGCGGCATGGTCGGCCTCGGCGGCGCAGGCTTCCCGACAGTCGTCAAGCTGACCGTTAAGAATCTGGAGCAGGTCAAGGCCGTGATCATCAACGGCGCGGAGTGCGAGCCGTATATCACCTCGGACACGCGCACGATGCTCGACCGGTCGGAGGAGCTGATGGAGGGCGCGCGTCTCGTGCAGCACTTTTTGCAGGTACGCCGCGTGATCTTCGCCATTGAGGACAACAAGCCCCGCTGCATTCAGCTGTACCGGAAGCTGACGAAGGACGAGGACGGCATGGAGGTCTGTGCGCTCAAGTCTTTGTACCCGCAGGGCGGCGAAAAGGTACTGATCTATAATACCATCGGTGAGATCGTCCCAGAGGGAAAGCTCCCGCTGGATGTGGGCGCAATCGTGCTCAACTGCACAACGCTTGCCAACATCGCCCGCTACTGCAAGACCGGCATGCCGCTGGTCGAAAAGTGCATCACGGTCGACGGTTCCGCCGTCGCGAAGCCCAAGAACGTGATCGTCCCCATTGGGATGAAGCTTGCAGATGTGTTTGAGCAGTCCGGCGGCTTCTGCGCGGAGCCGAAGAAGGTGCTCTACGGCGGCCCGATGATGGGCATCGCCGTGCCGGACCTTGACCAGCCGGTCTTAAAAAACACGAATGCAGTCCTCGCCATGACGGAAGCGGACGCCGTCCTGCCGGAGCCTACGGCCTGCATCCGCTGCGGCCGGTGCATCCGCCACTGTCCGCTGCGGCTCATGCCGTCGCATATCGTCGCGGCCTATGAGGCGGGCAATATGGAGCGGCTGGCCGAGCTGAAGGTCAACCTCTGCATGGAATGCGGCTGCTGCTCGTTCGGCTGCCCGGCGCACAGGCCGCTCGTGCAGACCAATAAGCTCGCAAAGGCGAAGCTCGCCGCGTGGCGCAAGGCGCAGAGCGAAAAGCTCGATGCAAAGAAGGAGGCCGTCAAATGAAGCTTGTGATCTCCGCTTCCCCGCATATCGATTCCGGCGCAACGACCCGGAAGATCATGGGCGACGTGCTCATCGCCCTGCTGCCGGCCCTGATCGCCGCTGTGATCATCTTCGGCTGGCGGGCGCTGCTCGTGACGGCGGTGTGCGCCGCCGCGTGCGTGTTTTTCGAGTGGGGCTTTGAACGGCTCTGCCATAAGGAATCCACCATCGGCGATCTGTCCGCCGTGGTGACGGGCGTCATTCTGGCGTATAACCTGCCGGTGTCCATCCCGCTGTGGCAGGCCGTGTTCGGCTGCCTCGTGGCCATCGTCGCCGTCAAGCAGCTGTTCGGCGGCATCGGCAAGAATTTTGCAAACCCGGCATTGGTAGGCCGTATCGTCCTGTTCCTCTCGTTCTCCAAGACCATGACGGCATGGGTCTTCCCGGACGCCGTTTCGTCAGCCACGCCTCTGGCGCAGCTGGCGGCGGGACAGAAGCCGGAACTTCTGACGCTCCTGCTCGGCAATCACGGCGGCTGCATCGGCGAGACGTGCGCGCTGGCGCTGCTGCTCGGCGGAGCGTATCTGCTCGTCCGCGGCGTCATTACCTGGCAGACGCCGGCGTGCTTTGTCGGAACGGTCTTCGTGCTGTCCCTTGTTCTGGGGCAGGATGCGCTGCGGCAGGTGCTCTCGGGCGGTCTGCTTCTGGGTGCGTTCTTCATGGCGACCGACTATGTGACCGCCCCGCAGACCTATTGGGGCCGGGCGCTGTTCGGCATCGGCGCAGGACTGCTCACCTGCCTCATCCGCTTCTATGGCGCGTATGCCGAGGGCGTGTCGTTCGCAATTCTGTTCATGAACATCCTGACGCCGTATCTGACCCGATGGACGCGGACGAAGCCGCTGGGAGGTGCGAAGGCATGAAAAACACGAAAGAAATTCGAAAATCCATCGTCGTTCTGGTCGTGATCTGCCTGCTCACGTCCGCGGCGCTGGCTGTCGTGAACCACTTTACCGCACCCGTCTCCAAGGCGAACGCGGAGGCCAGAGCCGAGCAGGCGCGGCTGGACGCCGTGCCGGACGCGGCTTCGTTTCAGCTGGTCGAGACGACTCTTCCGGAGGAGGTCGTGAGCGCCTATCTCGCGCTGGACGAAGCCGGAAGCCCCATGAGCTATCTGTTTACCGTCGAGGGCAAGGGCTTCGGCGGCACGATCCAGGTGATGTGCGTCATCGGTACCGACGGCTTGATCCGCGCCTGCCGCACGATGGATGTCTCGTCCGAAACAACGACGCTCGGCGGCCAGACGGCAAACGAGAGCTACACCGGCCAGTATACCGGGCAGGACGCCTCGCTTTCCGGCGTGAACGCCATCTCCGGCGCGACCATCACGTCGACGGCCTATCGCGGCTGTGTGGAAACTGCGTTTGAAGCGTATGAGCTCGTAAAGGAGGCGCAGAAATGAGTAAATTACAGAATTTCCTGAAGGGCCTGATCAAGGAGAACCCGGTGCTCGTCCTCGTGCTCGGCACGTGCCCGACGCTGGCCATCTCCACGTCGGTCATTGCGGCTTTCGGCATGGGCATTGCGGCAACCGCCGTTCTGATCCTGTCCAACATGGCCATTTCCGCCATCCGCAAAATCGTCCCCGACCCGGTGCGCATCCCGTGCTACATCGTCGTCATCGCGGGCTTCGTCACGGTCGTCGAGCTGGTCATGGAGGCGTATGCCTTCAGCCTGTATCAGTCTCTGGGCGTGTATCTGTCGCTGATCGTTGTCAACTGCATCATCCTCGGCCGGGCCGAGATGTATGCCAGCAAGCACGGCGTTGTGGATTCCGCCATTGACGGCGCGGGCATGGGCCTCGGCTTCACGCTCGCCATCTGCGCCATGGCCGCCATCCGCGAAACGCTCGGCTGCGGCACGTTCTGCGGCCTGCCCGTGCCGTGGTTCCACGAAAACCCCATCGGCATTCTGACCATGGCCCCCGGCGGCTTCTTCGTGTTCGGCTGCATGATCGCGCTCATCAATAAGATCTCCAAGGGCAAGGCCATCAAGAAGAAGGAATTCGGCTGCGCCGGCTGCCCGGGCTGCGGCAAGGGCGCCTGCGAAGGAAAGGAGGCGGCTGCGAAATGAAGACCATGATCCTCGTCATTCTGACCGCCGCGATCACGAACAACTATGTGCTCGTCAAGTTCCTCGGCATCTGCCCCTTCCTCGGCGTATCCAAGAAGCTCGATCAGGCAACCGGTATGTCGCTGGCCGTTATCTTCGTCGAGGTGCTGGCCACCGCCGTTACCTGGCCGATCTATCATTTCCTGCTCGCGGGCAAGGTAGACTTTACCTATATGGAGACGGTCGTCTTCATTCTGGTCATTGCGGCCCTTGTCCAGCTGGTCGAGATCGTCCTCAAGCGCTATGTGCCCGCGCTGCATAAATCCCTCGGCGTCTATCTGCCGCTCATCACGACGAACTGCGGCGTTCTGGGCGTGACGATGAACGTCATTTCCGACGGCATGAACTACGGCGAAGCGCTTCTGACCGCGCTTGGCTGCGGCCTTGGCTTCTTCCTGGCGATGGTGCTGTTCTCCGGCGTCCGGTCGCGCGTGGCCGAGGCGGAGCCGCCCAAAAGCTTTGAGGGGCTTCCCATCACGCTCGTCTCGGCGGCGATCGTATCCCTGTCATTTTTCGGACTGACCGGCATCATCGACCGGCTGTTCGGCTAAGGAGGGCGCGGCTATGATGGAAATTCTGATCCCGATCCTGGCCGTGACTGTGATCGGCCTCATCTGCGCGGTGGGTCTCGCCGTGGCGTCGAGCGTCATGGCGGTCAAGGAGGACACGCGCTTTACCGAGATCCGTGCCTGCCTGCCCGGCGCAAACTGCGGCGCGTGCGGCTACACCGGCTGCGACGGCTATGCAAAGGCCCTGCTGGAGCCCGGCACGAAGACGAATCTCTGCGTGCCCGGCGCGGACGCGGTCGCGGCGCAGATTGCGGCGCTGCTCGGCGTGGAGGCTGAGGACGTTGTGGAAAAGATCGCCGTTGTGCAGTGCGCGGGAACGTGCGAGGCTACAAGCGTCAAGGCTGACTACCGGGGCATCCCCTCCTGCGCGGCCGCGAAGCTGTTCTACGGCGGCAACGGCAGCTGCATCTTCGGCTGCATGGGCTTCGGCGACTGCGCCAGAGCCTGCCCGAAGGGCGCGATCTCCATGCAGGACGGCATTGCCTGTGTCAACCACACGGCGTGCATCGGCTGCGGCATCTGCGCGCAGACGTGTCCGCAGAAGATCATCGAGATCGTGCCGGATATCATCCGCACGGAGGTGCTCTGTTCGAGCTATCACAACGGCCCGTACACCAAAAAGGTCTGCTCCTCCGGCTGCATCGGCTGCCATAAGTGCGAAAAGACCTGTCCGCAGGGCGCGATCAAGGTCGATAACTTCCTCGCCCGCATCGACTGGGACAAGTGCACCGCCTGCGGCGCGTGCGCCAGCGTCTGCCCGACCGGCGCAATGGTCTACGGCGATTTCTCCGGCGCGTCCAGAGTCCAGCCTCTTAAGAAAAACTGCGGTGCATCGTAACCCTCTTGACAAACGTAAAGCGCCTGCGGCGAAATGCCGCAGGCGCGTCAATTTTTTATGGATGGGTTCAGCCCTTGAGCTTGTCGAAGAAGCTCTTGCGCTTGGGCTGGCCGTCGTCGCCGACGGAGGATTCGAGCTGCTTGAGCAGCTCCTTCTGCTCCCGCGTGAGCTTTGTCGGCGTTTCAACGACGACGGTGACGAACTGGTCGCCGCGCGTCTTGTAGCCGACATAGGGAATGCCCTTGCCGCGCAGGCGGAAGGTCGTGCCGGTCTGCGTGCCCTCGGGAATCTGATAGCGCACCTTGCCGTCAAGCGTGGGTACCTCAATGGATGCGCCGAGCGCGGCCTGCGTGAACGAAATGGGCATCTGGCACATGACGTTCGCGCCGTCACGCGTGAAGATCGGGTGCTTGCGCACGGAAACGGTCACGAGCAGATCGCCGTTCGGGCCGCCGTTCGAGCCGGCATTGCCCTCGTCGCGCACGCGGAAGGACTGGCCGTCGTCGATGCCGGCAGGAACCTTGACACGGATGGTCTTCGTGTGGCGCACCTTGCCCTTGCCCCGGCAGGCGGTGCAGGGGTCGGTGATGATGGTGCCGCTGCCGCCGCACTTCGGGCACGGCTGATTGGACTGCATGGTCATGCCCATGAAATTCTGCTGGGTGCGCACGGTGCCGGTGCCGTGGCAGTACGTACAGGTCTGGGGGCTCGTGCCCTCCTTTGCGCCGCTTCCATGGCAGGTGCTGCACGTTTCGATGCGGGAGAAGGTGATCTCGCGCTCGCAGCCAAAGGCCGCTTCCTCAAAGCTGATCTCGATCTCACTGACGACGTTCTGGCCCTTCGCCGGGCCTCTTCTGCGGCCGGACGATGACGCGCCGCCGCCGAAGAAGTCGCCGAAGATATCGCTGAAATCCCCGAAGCCGCTGAAGCCGCCGCCTCCAAATCCGCCGAAGCCCGCGTTCGGATTGAAATTCGGGTCGACGCCCGCGAAGCCGTACTGGTCGTACCGGGCCTTTTTATCGGCGTCGGACAGGACCTCATACGCCTCGTTGATCTCCTTGAACTTTTCCTCGGCGGTCTTGTCGCCGGGGTTCTGATCGGGGTGGTATTTCATGGCCAGCTTGCGGTAGGCCTTTTTGATCTCGGCGTCGGACGCGTTTTTCTCGACGCCCAGCACCTCGTAATAATCTCGTTTGTTCTGATCTGCCATACTATCTCACCTCAGATTCGGTGGGTAACAGCCGATAGGGGCGGTCACGCCGCCCCTGTCAAGCTGTGCTTCACGAATTAGTTGTCCTTGACCTCTTCGTAGTCCGCGTCGACGACGCCGTCGTCATTGCCGCCCGCCTGCTGGCCGGCCTGACCGGCGTTCGGGCTGGCATTCGGCTCGCCCTGCGGGGCCGCGTTCTTATAGAGCTTCTCGGACACGGCGTAGAACGCCTTCTGGACCTCCTCGGTCGCAGCCTTGATGGCGGCGAGGTCGGTGCCCTTCTGGGCGGTCTTCAGCTTTTCAATGGCTTCCTTGACGGGGGCCTTCTCAGCCTCTGTGACCTTGTCGCCCATCTCGTTCAGGGTCTTTTCGGACTGGTAGATGATCTGGTCGGCGTTGTTGCGGGTGTCGACCTCGTCCTTGCGGGCCTTATCCTGCGCCGCATACTGCTCCGCTTCGCGGACAGCCTTGTCGATATCCTCCTTCGAGAGGTTGGAGGAAGCAGTGATGGTGATCTTCTGCTCGGCGCCGGTGCCGAGATCCTTCGCGGAGACGTTCACGATGCCGTTGGCGTCGATGTCGAACGTGACCTCGATCTGCGGAACGCCTCTGGGCGCCGGAGCGATGCCGGTCAGCTGGAACACACCGAGCGTCTTGTTGTCGGCTGCCATCTCACGCTCACCCTGCAGGACATGGACCTCAACGGAGGTCTGGCTGTCAGCGGCGGTAGAGAAGACTTGGCTCTTCTTGGTCGGGATGGTGGTGTTGCGGTCGATCAGCTTGGTGAACACGCCGCCCATGGTCTCAATGCCGAGAGACAGCGGAGTGACGTCCAGCAGCAGCAGGCCCTTGACGTCGCCGCCAAGCACGCCGCCCTGGATCGCTGCGCCGACAGCCACGCACTCGTCGGGGTTGATGCCCTTGAAGCCTTCCTTGCCGGTCAGCTTCTTGACCTCATCCTGCACGGCCGGAATACGCGTCGAGCCGCCGACCAGAAGGACCTTGGAAATATCGTTGGCGGTCAGACCGGCATCGGCCATCGCCTGCTTGACCGGGCCTGCGGTCGCTTCGACCAGATGGGCGGTCAGCTCGTTGAACTTTGCACGCGTCAGCGTGACGTCCAGATGCTTCGGGCCTGTTGCGTCAGCGGTGATATACGGCAGGTTGATGTTCGTGGAGGTCACGCCGGACAGCTCGATCTTGGCCTTTTCGGCGGCTTCCTTCAGTCTCTGCATGGCGACCTTGTCGTTGGACAGATCGATGCCCTCTGCCTTCTTGAATTCGGAAACGAGGTAGTTCATGACGCACTCGTCGAAATCATCGCCGCCGAGGTGGGTGTTGCCGTTGGTGGCAAGGACTTCGATAACGCCGTCGCCGATGTCCAGAATGGAGACATCGAACGTGCCGCCGCCGAGGTCGTAGACCATGACCTTCTGCTCGGCTTCCTTGTCAACGCCGTAGGCCAGAGCGGCTGCGGTCGGCTCGTTGATGATACGCTTGACGTCAAGACCCGCGATCTTGCCTGCGTCCTTGGTGGCCTGACGCTGTGCGTCGTTGAAATATGCGGGAACGGTGATAACGGCCTCGGTGACGGTGCCGCCCAGATATGCCTCGGCGTCCGCCTTCAGCTTCTGCAGGATCATCGCGGAGATCTCCTGCGGGGTGTACTTCTTGCCGTCGATGTCGACCTTGTAATCGGAGCCCATGTGACGCTTGATGGAAGCGACGGTGCGCTCGTGGTTGGTAACGGCCTGACGCTTTGCGACCTGACCGACCATTCTTTCACCGGTCTTGGAGAACGCGACGACGGACGGGGTGGTGCGGTTGCCTTCGGCGTTCGCGATGACGACGGGTTCGCCGCCTTCCATAACGGCGACGCAGCTGTTGGTAGTACCAAGGTCAATGCCAATAATCTTACTCATAATAATTTCCTCCTATATGAATGCCTGTATTTACAAATTTAGATGCTGCCGGATCCCCGGCGTGGGTGCTTTTTAATTTGCGACCTTTACCATTGCAAATCGAACGACTTTATCGCCGACCTTGAAGCCTTTCTGGAAGACCTCTGCAATGACGTTTTCGCCAAGCGCTTCGTCCTCGACGTGCATGACCGCGTTATGAAGCTGCGGGTCAAAGACCTCGCCTGCCGCGCCGAAGCTCACGACGCCCAGCTTTTCCATGACGGAGACGAGCTGGTTCATCGTCATCTCGACGCCCTTTTTAAACGCGGCATCCTGCGTCTCCTGCGCCAGCGCCCGCTCGAGATTGTCGTACACGGGAAGGAACTTCTCGACCGTCTCCGAACGGATGTCGGTATAGAGGCTTTCCTTTTCCTTCTGGCTGCGCTTGCGGTAGTTGTCGTATTCGGCGGCCAGCCGCAGATAGCTGTCATGCTCCTGTGCCAGCGCCTGCTGCGCCTTTTCAAACTCGCTTGCCTCCTGCTGCTTGGCTTCCTCGGGCTTTTTTTCCTCGGACTGCTTCGCGGCTTCGGCTTCGGTCTGCTGCGCAGCTTCTTCTGTCTGCTCGGCTGCGGAGGCGGCCTGTGCCTTTTCCTCCGAAGCCGGATTGCTGTTTGTTTTCTTACTCATATCTATGCCTCCGGGTCATTGTGCTTATTTTCCGGCCCTTCGATCGCCGGGGTCTGGTTTTTCTGGAACATCCGGCTCAGGTTCTCGGCGAAGTAGCTCAGCCGGGCGGTGATCTGCGCGTAATCCATTCTGGTCGGGCCGACCACGCCGATCAGGCCCTGCATCCCGTCGCCGATGTCGAACTTCGTCATGACGACGCTGGTGTCGCGCAGCTCCTTCGACACGTTTTCCGGGCCGACCAGGATCTGCGTCCGGCTGTCCGGGGAAAGTGCGGCGGGAAGATTGGAAACCACATCCTCGTCAAGTGCGGAGAGCATTTTCTGCGCCTTGTCGATGTCGTGGTACTCCGGCTGGCCGAGAAGCTTGGCCTGCCCGGTCATGTAGACCTCGCTGTGCTCCTGGTGCAGAAGCGACGTGACGAAATCCATGATGACGGGCACAAGGCTGGCCGCATTTCCGGCGCTTCTGGTCACGCGGGACAGAAGCTCGGGGCTGAGCTGTTCGGCGGTCAGCTCCGTGACGCTTGCGTTCAGCACTGCGCCGAGAAGCTTCAGATCCGCCTCCGTCAGCTCGACCGGGAGCCGGATGAGCTTATTCTTGACGGAGCTGTCGCTCAGCATCACGACCAGAATAAAGCTGCCGCTGTCCGCGAGGATCAGGTCGAACCGCTTGACTGTCAGCCCGGCGGCACGCGCCGCCATGGCGTAGGCGGGCAGATTCGTCATCTGCGAGACAAGCTTGCCGACCTGCGAGACGACCTTGTCGACCTCCTGCATTTTCAGCTCCATCGCCTGATTGATCGACTTCGTTTCATCGGTCGACAGGCGGTAGTCCTGCATCAGCTCGTCGACGTACAGCCGGTACCCGGCAGGCGACGGGATGCGTCCGGCGGAGGTGTGCGGCTGCTCCAGATATCCGAGCGTCGTCAGCTCCGCCATCTCGTTGCGGATGGTGGCGGAGGAGAGCTTCTGTTCATATTTTCGGGAAATCGTTCGGGAGCCGACCGGCAGCGCGGTCATGATATAGTCGTCAATGATCGCCTGCAAGATGCGATACTTACGATCAATGAGATCCATGCCCGCCTTCCTCCTTTCGGCTGTTCGCTGTTGTTAGCACTCAATCGGTTCGAGTGCTAATCAGCGTGATAAAGATACCACGCTTAGGCGCTTTTGTCAACACCCTTGCCATAACTTTTTTCGGGAAATTTGACTTTTCCTGTCCTTTCTCCGAACGTTTGAACAACACCCGCGACATTTGAGCCGCGTTTTGCAGGTTTGGGGCGCTCAAATGTATCTTTGGCGTCTTTTTTCATAAGCGACAGTAACAAGTAAATCCGAAACTTTGCACAAATCAGATAACGGGCGCGCGATGCGCGCCCGCGTTTTGTGCGGAATTTGCTTCTCGC
>ENA-OPBD01001160-OPBD01001160.1-human-gut-metagenome-genome-assembly--contig:-NODE-1160-length-13532-cov-2.296357_pt1 | contig 13532 bp, 17 predicted proteins | sample MGYA00241062_ERZ501440 | MGnify/ENA primary metagenome ERZ501440 (study PRJEB25962, sample SAMEA2042628) | human gut metagenome | biome: human gut; feature: human-associated habitat; material: faeces...
TCAGAAAACTCTTCGACGGCCAGCGTGTCTCCTTCGATATCTATGATGATCGCGGGCGTATCGCCGCCGGTAATCTTAAATTGTTGTGATCGGAAGTTTCACAACGGTACAATTGTCCCTGACTTTCCGGTCCGGGACAATTTGTTTTTGTCACAAAAGAACGCGAAATCAAAAAATTGGCTTGACTTATCGTAATAATTTAATAACATTAACGCGTACTAAGCAGTAAGTGCAACGTGAATTGTGATTACGATTAATTTTTTTATAAGGAAAAGAACATGAAAGGTACAGTAAAGTGGTTCAATACCAAAAAAGGATATGGATTTATTCAGCCGGAAGGCGGAAATAAAGATGTATTCGTTCATGTTACTGCTTTGGAAAAGACCGGTCTCCGCCGTCTGTTTGACGGACAGGTCGTAAGCTTTGATATTTATGACGATCGCGGCCGCAATGCAGCCGGAAACATAATAATACTGAAATAATTATTTTTATAAAAGCCGGAGACCCCGCAGTTTTTCCCTGCGGGGATTTTTATGTTCATTTAAGAATTTTCTTGCCTAAAGTTCAATTTTAGCATACATCTTGCCTGTACGTAAATTATCGGAATGGGGAAATGAGTGGAATAGATGTCGTCCTGTTGGGATTGGCTTTGGCCGTGGACGCTTTTGTCGTATCGTTCTCTTACGGCTTAATCCTAAAAAGAAATCGCTGGCGAAATGCCGTAAGTCTGGGAGCTGCCACCGGTTTGGGACAGTTTGTCATGCCCGTTGCCGGTTGGTATGGCACAAATCTGGTGCATGGGTATATTGAAAGCATTGACCATTGGATTGCTTTTGCCGTATTTCTGGCTTTAGGATTGAAAATAATTGACGAAGCCCTGAGCGGAGAGGATGAGCCTTGTAAGCTGAGCCGGCAGTTGACGTTTAAAGTGTTGCTGATGATTGGGCTGGCAACCAGTATCGATGCCTTGGTAACCGGAATTACGCTCTACTTTATGAATGTTTCGATTTGGTTTGCAGCGCCGGCTATCGGCATTATAACTTTTGTCTGTGCCGTAATCGGCTTTCAGCTTAACTGCTGTTTCAAAAAAGTTCCGACCAGATACTTGGAAATTGCCGCCGGAATTATCCTGATTCTGCTTGGCTGTAAAGTTTTGTACGAACATCTTTCCGCCGAATAGGCCGCAAAAAGCAGTTTTTCAAAACTGCTTTTTTAATTTGGTCTTTAAAAATAAAAAATAGACAAAAGACAAAAAAGAGAATATACTCAAAACCAGATTTTTTATTATCAATACAGGTATTATTATCCGAGAGAATTTATCTTCGCATAATTCTGCCTGTTTTTCCGCGTGTTCTTAAATTTAATATAAACCCTTAAAAATTAGCAGTTATGAAAAGGTATTTTATCGTCTTTACGGTTTGTATGGCGCTGATGCTTGTCGGGCTTTGCGTTATGCTGAAATTTGTCTGTCTGGGGAACTTGACCCGGGCGGCTGTCGCTTTCGTTCTTATGTCTGTTTCCGGTATTTTGAGTTATCTTGTTTACCGGACATATGATGTAATCAGGGACATGAAATCTCATTACGAATATTTCGGTCTGGATGACGGCACGGCTTATATGGGGCTTCAGAACGATACGCGGCTCGATTTGTATTTCGGGTCACTGCCCGTTCGGCAGCTTAGGGAAGAACGCAGAAAATACGTTTTTCTGCTTAACGGTCTTGATGGCAACCGGAAACTTTTCCGAAACCAGAAGGACGAATTGCGTGCTGACTATGCCAGAATATTGCGGTTTATACAAAAATATTTGCAGCCATGAAAAGATATCTGGTTTTTGCGGCATGCGGCTGGATAGCCTGTTTGTTGGGACTGTGTTTGGCGCTTAGCCTTTCGCCGTCGCTTGATATTAAACTTTTCGGCATAATTTTGTTTCTGTTTGGCGGAATGTCGGGCTATATTTGCGGAGAACATTACCGGCATATAATGAATATTGCCGGGGCTTACCGCAGTCTGCTGGGCATTAAGAACGGAGCCGTCCGTTTTCTCTGCGGTCTGTCTTCAGAAGAACTTAAAGGTCTGATTCGCGTATTGACGCCTGAAGAACTGACCGACGAAGCGGAAAGAACGGGCGCGGCTCTTGCTGAACTGAAAGACAGAAAGAGGGGCCGGCCTTGTAAGAAAATAAGTCAGCTGGAAAATATTTTGCGCGTTTTTGCCAAAGCCGCTGACAAGAAACAAAAAAGAGAGCCTTAACGGCTCTCTTTGTCGTTTAAATCCCGATCCAGCAAATACGGACTCTTGCCAGCTCTCGTCCGTCTCCCGTCGCCTTAATGCGGTGAATTGTCGTCAGGTTGTCAAATTCGGTTTCTACCCGGATGTCTTCGCCGTATAAACCCTCTTTTTTAAATGCAACTTCAATTTCCGCCGGCGTATGCGCAGCCCGGAAATCAATGCCGACTGCTTCGGACGCCCAAAGCGGATAAACCGCGTTGTTGACGTGGTTGTTCAGGTCTATATCGTCAAAACGGATAAAAAATTCCGCAGCTTCGTCAATCCGTTGCGGCTCTGATATTTTAGGAAAATCCGTATCAATAACCCTTTCCCCGATAACCTGATACATCGGCAGATTTTCCCGCAGGGCAATCGGCCTCCGCCGAGCGGCGTCAATCAGAATCCACTGGCTTGAGGCTTTAATGAGCGTATCGCCGTTTTCCGACTGTACCAGAAATTCGCGAATGGCGCCGAGTTTCTTTTCTACGGCCGGCCATGATTGCACTTTGATTTTTTCGTGCATTTTGGGCAGCCGGGCAATTTGCAGATGGTAGTTGGACCCAACCCAGGCAAAGCCTTTGCTCAGACAATATTCCAGCCCCAGTCCCATCGCTGAGGCATGGCTGTCGGCAACGTCCTGAAAAATGTTCATTAACGTCAGCAGACGCAGATTTTCGTTCCGGTCGCATTCATAAGTCCGAATCAAATATTCTTTTTCAATTTTATAAATATTCATGTTTTTTCCTCTTTATTGCGGCTCTCGATAAACAAAAGGCTTCCGGAAGATTTTCGGCGGCAGTTCGCAGGCGCCTTTGCGGCGCTGATGCAAAAACATTTTGAAACGTTTCTGGCAACGGCGGTTACTGATGGTTCTTTTCAGAAAACCCATTCCGGACGTTTCTTTTTGAAAGACTTCGGTCAGATAGGCAAAATCATCGTTGTAAACAACAACCAGCCATTTTGCCGGCAGGGCGGAAACCTTTACGGCTTCGCTGCCTTTAAGCCGGTAGATTTCATTGTTACGGGGCGTGTCTGGAAGCAGTTTCATATTCATGTAGGCCGCCAGCTCTCGAAAATTGTCAATGACAAAAACCGGACAATGTGTCGGAATAAAAACCGGCCTGTTCAAAATAAAGTTCAGATATTCGTAATCACCCAGAAAACCGTGTCCGAAACCCTGCAGTTCGGGAACCGCGTCAACGTCCGTAAAGCTGATGTTGTGAGCGTTCAGCTGCCCTTTGAGCGGATTAAAGAACGTTTTGGCTGTAATGATTCCGAAACAGTTTTCAGCATTGGCGTCAAAAGCCTGTGAAACATGGTTATAGGTGCCGATGACCACATAGTTGTCTTTCAGTTTGGCGATTTCGTCCCGGTCATGATTGTAAATAACCTTAATGCGTTTGCCGGCCATTTTGTCAAAGGAAATGCCGTAGTCGATAATCCGCTGCAGGTAGCTGTAAAAATCATGATTCCCAAAAAATATCACGTTTTTTTTAAGTTTTAGCGCAGCCAGAAAAGCGATGATGTACATTTCCGGATGCGTCGGATAAACCGGGAGAAAGATTTTGCCTTTGCGGCTTTTTCTCATCAGGCAGACCAGCTTCTTAAATGTCGTCACTTCCTTAACCGCATAGCCGTCGTCATAAATGCCGTAAAAGTCCGTTACGGCAAATTTTATGTCTGCGGCCAGTTGTTTCAGGCGCTTGGTGTTGGTTGCTTTGCGAAAATAGGTGCTGCTGTCGATTTTCATGTCGCCGCTGTGATAGACGGTCGTGTTTGGCGTCCTGATGATAAAGCCGAAACTGTCAAAGCAGGTATGGGACGACGACAGCACCTCGATTTCCAGTGAGCCTGTCCTGATTATACTGCCGTCGTCGATAATGTTTTGCTTGGGCCTTTTGTATTTCGGAATGCCGAACTCCCTGTACAGGTCTTCCAGAATCATAAAGGTATATTTGCCTGCGTACAGCGGCGGCAGCGAATAGCCGGCCTTGATGTAATGAACGATGCCGTTAAGGTGATCGGGGTGCGAATGTGTCAGGAAAATCGCGGCGGCTCTATCTTTTCCTGCGCCGAGAAATGCCCGGATATCGGGAACGGCGGCCGCTGAATTTTTGATTCCCAGCGCCTGATGATTGTCAAATTTTCCGAGATCGACGATTATTGTTGTCCGGCCGTCGGCGGTTACGTCGGTATAACGGTAGGAATGCCCGCTGATTTGGTCAATGTTATTGCCGCCGAGCGGCTGCCAATATAATCCGTATTCTTCCGATAAACTATTCATTAAAACGAAACCGACCCAAACGTTTAAGTTAAGGTCGGTTTAGCAAATTATCGCCGGTTTAGCAATTACTTTGTTTTGTTTTTCCTATATTCGGCCAGTTTAGCTTCCCGCCAGGCTTTGGCATCGGCTCTGGCTTTTGCCAGCGAAGCCTTGGCTTCGGCAATCCGCTTTTCGGCAATAACCTTGCGATCATGTCCGGTTTTGTTTGCCGCCGGTTTGGTCATGTTGCCGAACAGGCTTGCGCTCAGGTCATTTTGCGCCAGCTTGACTTTTTCGTAAGCCGAAGCCAATTTGCGCTTATAACGCTGCGCTTTGGTTGGTACGCTGGAGTGATATGCCATGGCAGCTTTAATCCAGTCACGCTTCTGCTCGTACAAATTGCGCAGGAACTTGGCGCCGTACGTAACGTTTGTTTCCGGATCCAAAGCGTCTTCAATGCTGTCAAAGGCATCGCCGTGATAAGCCAGATTAATCTGCATGCAGCCGACGTCAATGCTTTTGACGCCCTGCGCCTGCAGTTTCTTAACCGCTCTGACGGCTTCTTCCTTGGTGGCAAAATAACGGCCTTTGCCCTGAGCGTTGATTGTCCACGGCCAGGCGAGCGTCTGTTTCTTGGCTTCGTTGTAACGTCCGGTTTCAACGCTCGAAATCGTAGTCAGCAAGTGCTTTTTGATTTGGTATTGTTGCTCAATTTTAGCTGTGGCTTGCATACAGACATAAGCGTCGTCAACTTTCAGGTCATTGGCTTTTGCCTGTACGGGCTGAATTAACATCAGCAATAATACAAAAAACATTAAAATTTTTGATACGAAAAGTCGCATCCCTCTGCTCCCCAAAAGCGGCCACAAACATCCCTTATGCAACAAATGTGCCAATTTCAATTTGCTTAACGGCAGTAAAAATACAAAACGCTTAAAGGTTGGTTATATTAAATTAAACTCCAAATCGTTAAAATATCCTAACAATCTCTCGTTATAATTAAAAAAATCAAAAATGCTCCCGGAAATATAAACCGGGAATCTTCAAAAACAAGGGGGTTTATAACACAGTTAAAATTTAAAATCCAGCAAAAATTGTGCCAAAGCCTTCAGTGAGGCGCTGATGTCTGAGCTAACCTTATGAAAATCATTGTTTTTTTTGTGTGTATTTTCTTCCATGTAAAGGGCGCGATTGGTTTCCAGCTGCAGGGTAAAGATTTTGCGTCGCGGCTGGCAGAAATTAAAGGTTATGAAAGCGCCCGAGTAGGGACAGTTGAACGTGGTGTGATATTTTCGTTTTTCCAGTTCGTCTTTCAGAAAACTGCCGAATTCTCCCGGGCAGCTTTGCTCAAACAGATTTCCAAGACAGAATTCGATGTTTTGACCGTCGTTCATAATGGAGCAGATTTTGGACGGCATCGAATGGCAGTCAACCAGCAGGCAGAAACCAAACTTCTTGACACATTTGTCAACCAACTGCTGCAGGCGCTTGTGATAAGCGTCGTATACGTTTCTGAAACGTTCCTGAACTTCGTCGAAATTCAGCAAACCGTCATATATGTTGTTATTGTTGGCGGAAATTCGGTGTATCACGCCTAACCCGACCCTGCAACGCCGTCCCATCGGCAGGTCTTTCTGCGGATGGTTGAAAAACATGGCCGGGTCTATTTCGATTTTGTCGCGGTTGACGTCGACAAAAGCCCGGTTGATGTTCATCGAAATCATCGGAATTCCGGCATCAGATGCCGGCCGGACAAGCTCGTCGACGAAGGAGTCTTCATTGCTGCGCAGCTCGTTGATGTCCATTTTGACCGCGTTGAGAAATTCTTCGGGAAAAAACTGTCCGCAGTGCGGTGCCGACAAAACCATCGGAAATTTGATTTCCGAGGTGTTGTATTCCTCAAAAATCTTCAGTTTCCTGTAGGTTACCTTAAAGTCAATATGTTTCTCGGCCACGTTTTTCTCCTTATGGTTTGTAAAAGTATAATCAAAAATTATTAAATTTTTAATAATGCGTTTAAAGACGGCTGAAAGGCTTTTTCAGCATAAAAATCCGAAAAAGAAAAAAACAGCTAAAAAATGCTTGCATTTCTGAAAAAAAGATTTTATAAAGGCAAAGTCCTGAAGACATCGGGTGTGTAGCTCAGCGGTATGAGCACTACGTTGACATCGTAGGGGTCACAAGTTCGATCCTTGTCACACCCACCAATAACAATAAAGCCTCCCTTGCGGAGGCTTTATTGTTATTGGCAGGGTATGCTGGAGAGAACTTGTGAAACAAGTTCGGCGACCGAGTTCCGCAGTTTGGGCGGTTTTTCTGTCTGATAACTTGTCTGCCCGGTTGGCAAGTGTCCTGCTCTGTGCTAATCTGGCGCAAATTGAAAATATGGAAAATCTGATGATTGATTTGCATTGTCATTCTACAGCTTCCGACGGGACCGATTCGCCGTCGCGAATAATTGAAAAAGCGCATGAAATCGGACTGACGGCAATAGCCTTGACGGATCATGATGTCGTTGACGGTCTGGCGGAATTTCAGGCTGCCGCCGCAAAATATCCCGGTTTGTGGGCTGTCAACGGCACGGAGCTGGCGGTAGATTGTCCCGGCGCCAGCGTCGAAATTTTGGCGCTGGATATAAAAGACGTCAATCCTTTCCGCGAGCGGCAAAAGAAATTGATAGCTTTTCGCAATCAGGCGCTTGTCGAACGTATTGATAAACTGAACGGGCTGGGTATCGAAATAACCGCGGAAGATGTTTATCTGAAGCCGGACGGCAGTTGCCGCAGTGTCGTCGGCCGTCCGCATATTGCCGCCGTCTTGCTGGAAAAAGGTTATGTTGCCACGATTCAGGAGGCGTTTGACCGTTATTTGAAACGCGGTGCCGCGGCGTATGTGCCGAAGAGGAATCCGCCCTTGCGTGAAACGATAGAATTTATCCGCAGTCATAACGCGGTTGCTTCGTTGGCACATCCGATTCATACCCGGCTTGACGACGAAAGCTTATTTAACCTGCTGAAAAAGATGAAAGATTACGGTTTACAGGCAATGGAATGTTATCATTCGGATCAGACACCTGCCGATACGCGGAAATATCTGCAAATGGCCGGCCGGCTCGGACTGTTTGCGACCGGCGGTTCCGATTATCACGGCGCCGTACATCCCGATATTGAACTTGGACGCGGCAGAGGCAGGCTGAATATGCCCGATTCGCTGTTGCAGCCTTTTATTGAAAGAAAAAAACAATGAAAATCGGCGTTTTTGATTCGGGGCTGGGCGGTCTGGTTATTACCCGCTCTTTTATAAATACGCTGCCGGAATATGACTATGTTTATTACGGCGACACGAAACATCTTCCCTATGGCGAAAAAACTTCCGGACGGATTCTCAACTATACCCTTGAGGCCGTAAAGTTTCTGATTGCGCAGGACTGTGCGCTGATAATCATCGCCTGCAATACGGCAACGTCAATAGCCCTGCGTTCAGCAGCGTTTTATTCCGGCTTACGCTCCCTCGGTTAAAGTACTGGGCGTCGTTATTCCGACCGTGGAAAAGGCGCTGGAAACGCATGCCGCCGGCGTCGGGGTTATTGCCACTAACGCTACTGTGCGTTCGCATATTTACCGTACCGAGCTGCATAAAATATGCCCGGAACTTGCCGTGCGGGAAATTGCCGCGCCGCAGCTGGTGCCTGCTATTGAAGGAAACGACTTTGCCGCGGCCGAGCGGTTGGCAAAAGAATATGCCGCGCAGTTTGACTCTGTTGACGGCCTGATTCTCGGCTGCACGCATTATCCGCTGGTTAAGGAATATTTTCGCAGGTATCTGCCGTCGAATGTCCGCGTGGTATCGCAGGACGAATTGATGGGCGACAAACTGAAAGATTATCTCCGCCGTCATGCCGAAATTGAAACAAGACTTGATAAAAACCATTGTTATCAGTTTGGAGTCAGCCGCCTGAACAAACATTACCGGCAGCTGGCCGATATGTTGTTTCCGGGAATTGATGTAGCGGAATACAAAAAGGAAACCGGGAATTAATCCCGGCTTTTCTTCTTTTGCAGCAGAGCGGCGGTTATGTCGCTGCGGGGCGCGATAACGGCGGCGGTTGCCGCGGCAATGCCGTTTTCTTTTGCGATTCCCCTGAACCCTTTTCGCAGCGCCTGAAAATGTTGCTTCCTTTCCTTAACGTAACCTTTCATTCCTAAAGAGAAAGCCTTGCGGAAACGTTTAAGTTTGCTCATTTCCGGGCTTTCCTGTTTTACTTTTTTCAAGGCGCTGACAAAATTTCTTTTCATCGCTATTGCTTCGCGTGGTCCGAAAAGGACTACCACAGCGCCGACAGTCGGTGCCGCATTCAACATCATGGCGCCGGCAAAACCAGCTCCGAGGGCTGCGGCCGTATCGCCGGCGATTTTTTTTGCGTCTTTGAAAACGTTCTTTTTCGGCTTGGTTGGCTTTTTAGAGGGAGATGAGGAAAGGCCGTGGAAAGCCCGTATTTTTTGTTGAACTCTTCCATCTCTTTCAACATCTTGTCGATTTGGTCACTCATTTCTTTTCTCCGCATTTTCTTTAAAGTATACACGAATTGATGTTTTTGTCAAAACAAAACGTCATTTTTGTCTAATATTATTGAGGCTTGCCGACGTCAATCCAGCCAAGACTGTCAGACAAACGGAACAAATCGTCACAATTCAGTTCAATGGCAGAATTGCTGCTGCCGCAGGCCGGAAAGACGGTGGAAAATCGTTGCAGCGAAACGTCGATATAAACCCGTACGTTTTCGGGAATGCCGAAAGGACAGACGCCGCCGACGGCATGTCCGGTATATTGCAGAACCTCGTCTGGAGAAAGCATTTTTGCCTTGCAGCCGAACAGTTCTTTGTATTTGCGGTTGTCGATTTTGCAGTCCCCGGCCGCAACGATAAGAATAACGCCGCTTTTGGCCATAAAAGACAGGGTCTTGGCTATACGCGCCGGTTCAACGCCGAGTGCAGCCGCCGCCAACTCGACGGTAGCGCTGGAGGCCGCCGTTTCGATAATGTCATCTCCGCGGCCGAATTGTTGCAGATATTTGCGGACTCTTTCAATGCTCATTTTTCCTCCGTAAAAGAAAAGCCCCGTTCGGGGCTTCTCTGCTTAGCAGATATGTTCAAATTCCTGTTTCAGGTCGCGATTGAACATTTCCCTGATTGTTTTTTTGATGTCGGCTTTTTCGTAAATGACTTTATATAAGGCCTGACAAATCGGCATGTCAATATTCTCGCGGTCGGCAATCAGTTTAACGGCTTCCAGCGTCGGCACGCCTTCGGCAAGCTTGCCGAAGTTTTCGCCGCGGGCAAAGCTCTCGCCGAACGAACGGTTATGGCTGTGCTTGGAAAAAAGTGTCGCCTCATAATCGCCCAAATGCGCCAAACCATAGGCCGTATGCGGATTGCCGCCGAAATAGGCGATAAACCTGCCGACTTCAATCGGGGCGCGCGCCATCAGGGCGCCTTTCAGACCGTACCATTCCAGGCCGTCAAGAATGCCGGCCGCCAGCCCGATGACATTTTTCAACGCGGCGCCGATTTGATTGCCGATAAGGTCAGAACCGTAGTAAAAGCGAATAAGTTCGCTCTGCAGATTCTTAATCAGCATGTCTTTGGTTTCTTCCTCATAGGAGTCGATAACCGCGCAGGATGGAACCTTTTTCATATAGTCCTGAACATGTCCCGGTCCGGCCAATACGGCAATATGAATGTTCTGCTGGATTTCTTCTTTCATGATGTCGTGCATAATGGCGGCGCTGGGCGTTTCCAAACCTTTCATCGCCAGAAGGAAAGTTCTGCCGCGCACGTCAAAACCGTTCAGTTGCCTGCACAGCGAACGAAAATGCTGACAGCCGATGGAGACAATAATGATGTCATTTTTCAGCACGTCTTCGATTTTATCGTGCAAAATCATGTTGTCGGACAGGCTCAGATAAGGGTTTTTCCGGGTGTCGCGAAGCTCGATGAAATTCGGCGAAGTCGGAATGTCATACATGTCGACCTGATCGAAGCCGCAATAGTTTCCGGCATACCAGCCGAGAAAAGTTCCCCAGCGGCCGCATCCGATTAATGAAATCTTTTTCATAAAACAGTCCTTTGATAATTAAGTACGGAATAACTCATTCTCTAACGCAAAAATGCCGGTTTGGCAATGCCGATAGAGCAAAAACGCACAAGCCTAGCCGAAAGTGTGTCCGCCTTTGGCAACGTTGGTTGCCGGCATGTCGACGAAATGAATGTTGACGGCTTCCGCTTCGCAGCCGAACTTCCGTACGCAGAAATCGGTCAGAGCTTTGGCCAATTGGCCGATTTTTCCGTTGTAGCCGATGGATTTCATCTCAATCAGCGCGCCGACGGTTTCGGGATTGGCTCCGCAGCTCATCAGCTTGCCGGTATTGATTTTGGCGGCGATATAGTCTTTGGGCTTGTTCAGTTCGGCGGAAACCAGCTCAACCAGTTCGGAAAGTTCCGTTTTGGTCGCTTTGGCTTCTGCATTGGTGTCAATGGTAATAAACGGCATGTTTTTTCTCCTTGATAGATGGTTTGAATGAACCAAGCATAGCCGAATAGTTATATTTGGCAACAGCAAATTTTAAGACCAAAAAGCAAATGTAACAAAAGTTTTATAATTTTTTCGCTTTTTTTATGTTATATTGACAATTGAAGTAATTCATGAGTGATATCTGCCCTACTAAGAAAAACGCCCGATAGAATTCGGGCGTTTTTTGCGCGTATCAATCCTGCCGGAAAACCGGCGGATAAATAAAACTTTCCGGCTGTTACAGCGAACCTTTTTTTACATGTTGCCGGCCGACAATCGCATTGATGTGGTCAAACTCTTCAAAAGAATGATACGCATAGTCCTGAGCTTTTTTGTCGCAGTCGTAGAAGACTTTGTTGGCCAGTGTCTGAATTGCGTTGTCAATTCTCTGAAAAGCGGCGTTGTAGTCGGCATTGAAGTTGTTTTTTGTTTTTTTCTTTACAAGGTCATGGTAAGCCGCAATGACTTTTGCCGTTTCGTCGGCGGAGTTGGCATAGCCTTTTTCTTCAAAGTCGCGCATAATGCGCGCCGTCGTCTGATAAAAGCACTTGTTGGTCAAAATGCTTCTTTGACTTTTATTGTTACTATCAATAATCATGATATAACATCCATTTCCTTATTCCGTAACAATTATGTAACACATCTTTTCCGAATTTGCAAGAGGCAGCCGGGCAAAATGTGAACATACAAAAAGCTTGGCATAAACCGGTTAAAAATCGGTTAATTGCCCGATGTCGGAAAAAGCCCCTCAAAAGAGGGGCTGTTCTTATAGTTCATCGTCAGGAAATGCCCACTTTGAGGATGCTCGGACACAAGCCGGATCAAGAGGATCGTCTCCGGGGCAGCAGCAAACCGTTTCGTTAACAGCACAAGTATGCTTAGGCGCGTCTATAACCTTATAATCAGGGTTGGAACAGTAATAAAGCGAGCAACCGTTATAGGTGTTAAATCCATTATCATAACACTGATTATATAAATAACCGCGGTGATAATATGCCATATAATCCAGACTGCTTTTGTTATAGGTTTTATGCGAAGATCCCGATGTCGGATATCCGCTGGGGCCGCACTGGTTTCCGTCTGTCCAGCGTTTCCAGCCGTCGCGGTCGCAGCCGCAGCTCTCATAATAGGTAACGCCGTTGCAGACGACAGTGGCACCATTCGGTCGGGCATCAGAATTTATATTAAATGTACCGTTACTGAGACAGCTGACATATCCCTCTGCCGTTCCGCCGGTTCTTGTGCAAGCGCCGCAGGCAACGTATTTTTGACCGTCACGCACACAAGAATCTGTTTCTTCGTAAGTGGTTCTGTTAAAAATTTTCCCAGCGCAGGTTGTGTTTGTTGCGGTACATTCGCACATCCTGCAATATTTTCCGCCTGATTTTCCGGAAGTTCGCAGTGTATAGGCGTCGGTACATGTCGTTACGTCGGTAGAATATCCGTCCGGGCATTGAGCCGGAACACATTTTCCGCAGGCTTGTCCGCCGGAAACGCCGTTGGTTTCCAGAACATATCCGTCGGAAGTTTTGCAAGATTTAACCGCGGTGTCATATCCGTCCGGGCAGGACGAATTTGTACATTTGCCGCAAACGCCGTCGCCTGATTTTCCGGAAGTCGTCAGACGATAGCCGGCCGCATCGCAGGAATCAACCGATGTCGAGTAACCGCTTGGACAGGGTTTGGCCGTGTTGTTGTACAATGTTTCGCCGTCGCAGGTTGTGCAGGGCGTTGACGTCCAGCCTTCACCGCTCTTCGGCGCTGCATCGCCGTAACAGCTTTCGACGCAGGCCGGAGTGCAGTCGCCGGAACAATAGCCGTTGCGGTAAATACCTTTGCAGTCGCTTTTGTTGTCGCACTTGTTCGGAAAATAGTCGCTCTTGCAGTAGGTGCTGCAACGTGAAGCGTCCTTATAACAGACGGTTCCGGTACAATACTGCCATGTTCCGCCGCAGTCGTAGTATCCCGGGCAGGGGTCGCAGTCTTTGGCTTTGTAACAGGTATTGCCGCATTCGTTGCGGATTGTGTCGTAGCATTCGGAAGTTGCCATTGACGTATAGCCGGACGGGCAGGAGTTGTCGCAGCATTTTTTGCAGCTTTCGCCACAGGCATTCTGTCCGACCGTGTTTCCGGTACAGGTTGTTGACGAATTGGCCGGGCAGTTGTTGACCAGACATCTGCCGAAGGCGGCATTGTAAGGACAAGACCTGTCAAGGCAGTAGCCGTCCGGACATGAAGAAACAAAACCTTCGTTTTTGCACTGTTTGGACGAATCAACGTCATAAACGCCGTCGCCTTTGCCAAAGCCGACGTTGGGGTCGCAGTCGCCGAAACCGAGGAAGCAGACAGAGGCAGTCTTATAGGCTTTGTCGGGTTGTTCAAACTGAAAGGCGGGCTTCGGTTCGGGTGTGTATGTGTGTGTAAGTGCA
>ENA-OPBD01001163-OPBD01001163.1-human-gut-metagenome-genome-assembly--contig:-NODE-1163-length-13511-cov-4.625892_pt1 | contig 13511 bp, 17 predicted proteins | sample MGYA00241062_ERZ501440 | MGnify/ENA primary metagenome ERZ501440 (study PRJEB25962, sample SAMEA2042628) | human gut metagenome | biome: human gut; feature: human-associated habitat; material: faeces...
TGCTGTTTTTCGCACAATGCCCCTATGACAAGGTGCTGGGCGCATCCAACCTCGCCATGCTCCGCTATGAGTGGGTATGGTACAAAAGCCGCTGCACGGGCTTTCTCAACGCCCGCCGCGCTCCGCTGAAAAAGACGGAGAACATTCTGGTGTTCTACCAGAAGTCCCCGGCCTACTTTCCGCAGTTTGAACAGGGCAAGCCGTACAAGAAAATCCACCGTTGCAGCGGGAGCAGCCCCAACTACGGGGAGTTTGAACGCACCAGCGGGGAGTCCGATGGGCGGCGCTTTCCGGGGAACGTGCTGGCGTTCCCCACGGTGACAACCACCGTACATCCCACGCAGAAGCCCGTGGCCCTGTGCGAGTACCTGATCCGCACCTACACACGCCCCGGCGAGGTGGTGGCGGACATCTGCGCTGGCTCCGGCACAACTGCCGTAGCCGCGCTGAACACAGGCCGACGCTTCGTCTGCTTTGAAACCGCCCCGGCCTTTTACGGCCCCGCCACGGAGCGCATCCGGCGGGCGCGGGAGGCTGTGGCCGGGGGCGGGAAAGGAGAATGATGACAGGAACCTACGAAATTATTTACGCCGATCCCCCGTGGCGCTACTCCGCAAAGAAAGTGCAGGGGGCGGCAGAAAACCATTACCCCACCATGAGCATTGATGAATTGTGCGCGCTGCCTGTGGCCGAGCTTGCGGCCAAGGACAGCGCCCTTTTCATGTGGGCCACGTTCCCACAGCTCCCGGAGGCCCTGCGGCTGATCCGTGCGTGGGGCTTCACCTATAAAAGCGTCGCTTTTGTCTGGCTCAAAAAGAACAAAAAGGCGGATAGCTGGTTTTATGGGCTGGGCTTCTGGACGAGGGCGAACGCCGAGATCTGTCTGCTGGCAACCAAAGGACACCCCAAGCGGCAGGCCGCCGACATTCATCAGTTTATCATTTCACCCATCGAAGCCCACAGCAAAAAGCCGGACGAAACCCGTGATAAGATCGTTGCCCTCATGGGCGATTTGCCCCGCGTGGAGCTGTTCGCAAGGCAGACCTCTCCCGGCTGGGATGTGTGGGGCAACGAGGTGGAGCCGACGATCCCGGACTTTGGGACAAATTGTCCCAAACTGGAGGTGACAGACTGATGCCCTATGTGAATGTCCCGAACGACCTTTCCAAGATCAAGACAAAGATCGCGTTCAACCTCACCAAGCGGCAGCTCATTTGTTTTGGTATCGGGGCGGCGGTGGGTATTCCCACCTACCTTTTGACCCGGCAGGCCATCGGCAACACCGGGGCGCTGTTCGCTATGCTGGCGATCATGCTCCCGGCGTTCCTGCTGGCGATGTACGAAAAGGACGGTTTACCCTTTGAAAAGGTGATCCGCAACATCATCCGGGTCAAGTTTACCCGCCCCGGCATCCGCCCGTACCGAACGGAAAATATCTATGCCCCATTTGCGCGAAAGGAGGAGCCTATTGAGCAAAGCAAAAAAGCAGAAAAACGCAAATAAGCACCGGGCGCTGTCCGCCCAGCAAACCATTCCTTATATCGCCATGCACCCGGACGGGATCTGCCAAATCCCCGGCGGGCTTTACACAAAGACGCTGGAATATGAGGACATCAATTATGCCGTGGCGTCCACGGAGGATCAGACTGCCATTATCAGCGGGTGGAGCGCGTGCCTGAATTATTTTGACAGCTCTCTGCCGTTCCAGCTTTCCTTTGTCAACCGCCGCAGCCGGAACGCCAACCGCTACAAAGTGAATATCCCGGCGCAGGAGGATGACTTCAACAGCATCCGGGGCGAGTATGTGGAAATGCTCAAAGGCCAAATCGCCAAGAGCAACAACGGCATTGAGCGGTACAAGTATATCACCTTTGGCCTGCCTGCCGAGGGTGCGACGGAGGCGCGTCCCCGGCTGGGGCGCGTGGAGGCGGATGTCATGGGCAATCTGAAACGGCTGGGCGTCCAGTCCCGCCCGCTGGATGGCCGGGATCGGCTGGCGGTGCTGCACGGGCAGATGCACCCCGGCGGGCGTGAGCCGTTCCGCTTTGCGTGGAAAGACATTCCCAAGACGGGCATGGGGACAAAGGACTACATCGCCCCGGACAGTTTCGATTTTCGGCAGAGCCGGACTTTCCGTGTCGGCCAGATGTGGGGCGCGGCGTCCTATTTGCAGATCATGGCGTCGGAGCTTTCGGATAAGCTGCTGGCGGAGATTTTGGAGCTGGACGCCGAGCTGACCGTCACCATGCACATTCAGACGGTAGACCAGCTCAAGGCCATTAAGACAATCAAGGGAAAGATCTCCGACATTGGCCGTATGAAGGCGGAGGAGCAGAAAAAGGCCGTCCGCGCCGGGTATGACATGGAGATTTTGCCGCCCGACCTCATTACCTTTTCCAAGGACGCCGCCGAGTTGCTCTCCGACCTGCAAAGCCGCAACGAGCGAATGTTCCTGCTGACCTTTACGGTGGTAAACCTCGCTCCCACCCGGCAGCGGCTGGAAAACGATGTGTTCACGGTGAGCGGCATCGCACAGAAATACAACTGCGCTCTGCGCCGTCTGGACTGGCAGCAGGAGCAGGGCTTTGTGTCCTCGCTGGCTCTCGGTTACAACGGCATTGAAATTCAGCGGGGCATGACTACCAGCTCCACGGCCATTTTCATTCCCTTTATGACCCGGGAACTTCGTATGGACGGACAGGCGCTTTACTACGGCATGAACGCCCTTTCCAACAATGTCATCATGGCTGACCGCAAAAAGCTCAAATCCGCCAACGGAATGTATCTCGGCTCTACGGGCAGCGGCAAGAGCTTTGCCGCCAAGCGTGAGCTGATCAATGTGTTCCTCGCTACCAATGACCGCATCATCGTGGTTGACCCGATGGGCGAATATGCCCCGCTGGTGCGGCGCTTGGGCGGGCAGGTCATTGAGATCGCCCCGGACAGCCCACACCACATTTCGCCTATGGACTTGCAAATGAATATCAATGACGAGGACAGTCCGCTTTCCATGAAGGCGGATTTTCTGCTGTCCCAATGTGAGCTGATCGTGGGCGGCAAGGAGGGCTTGCAGCCCATCGAGAAAACCGTCATTGACCGCTGTGTGCGGCTGGTCTACCGGGAAATGGCGCTGGGGCTGGAAACGGCCAAAACGCCGCTGCTGCAAGATCTGTATGAGGAGCTGCTGCGCCAGCCCGAGCCGGAGGCGCGGCGGGTGGCGACGGCGCTGGAGCTTTACTGCACAGGCTCTCTCAACCTTTTCAACCATCCCACGAATGTTGATCTCAATTCCCGTGTGGTCTGCATCGTCCTGAAAGGCTTGGGCGAAAACCTCCGCAAGATCGCCATGCACACCACCAATGAATTTGTCACGGCGGCGGTGAACGCCAACCACGCCGAGGGCGTGGCGACTTGGTGCTACTTTGACGAGTTCCACATTCTGCTCCGTGATCCGCTGACGGCCAGCTACTTTGTGGCGGTCTGGAAAATGCTCCGCAAAAAGGGCTGCGTCCCCTCGGCGCTGACGCAGAATGTGAAAGACCTGCTGGCCAGCCGGGAGATCGAGAACATTCTGGACAACACGGATTTCATGGTGCTGCTGTCGCAGGCGCAGAGCGACCGTGCGATCTTGGCAAAGCAGCTCGGCATTTCCGAGCATCAGCTCTCCTACATCACGCACTCCAATTCCGGCGAGGGCTTGCTGTTCTATGGAAATGTCACCATCCCGTTTGTAGATCGTTTCCCCCGTGGAGAGATCTATGACCTGCTGACGACCCGCCCGGAGGATCTTGCCCATGAGCGAACAGACGAGTAACCACACTTCGGGACAAAATGTCCCGAAGTCCAAGTTTCGGCGGAAAAGCCGGCAAGAGCAAACGGCGGCGTCCAAGCTGAGGATGGAGCGCCGGGGCGAGAAGCTGGACGCCGCCCGGGAGAAGCTGGCAAAGCAGAAGCCGCCGAAAAAGCCCGGTGCGGTCAAGCGCCTTACCCACGCTGCCGGACACGGCGTCCACGGCTTTGTGCATGGCAAACTCTATGAGGTCGAGCATGAAAATGTCGGCACAGAGGGCGCACACCGTTCCGAGCTGGCAGCAGAGTCCGTGTACCGCTTCGGCAGGCGCAAGCTCCGCAAGGCCATCCGGGAACACCCGGCAAAGGCCGTGGAGCGTGCCGAAAGCAAGCATATCAAGGCCACGGCAGACTATTACTACCACAAGACCGTGGAGGAACACCCGGAAATGCAGGAGGGCGGCGCGGTGTCCCGGTATCTGCAAAAGCAGAAGATCAAGCGCCAGTACGCAAAGCAGGCGCGGGAGGCTGCCCGGCAGACCGCCAAGGCTGCCGAGGGTACGGCGTCCGTCACGGGCAAGCTGACGGAAAAGGTGTCCGCCTACATCAAGGAACACCCCGGCGGGCTGCTCCTGCTGCTGGCGGCGTTTCTTCTGCTGGTGGTGCTGCAATCATGTATGTCCTCGCTGGTGACGGTGGGCAACGGCGTGGCCGGAGCCATCGGCGCGTCCACCTATGCCGCCGAGGACGCTGACCTGCTGGGGGCGGAGGCCGCCTACTGCGCTCTGGAGGACGAGCTGCAACGCTACCTCGACACCTACACCCGCACCCACGATTACGACGAATACCATTTTGACCTCGACACCATTGAACACGATCCCTATGTACTGATCTCCATGATCTCCGCACTCCATGAGGGCGCGTGGACGCTGGACGAGGTACACGGGACGCTGCAAGACCTCTTTGACCGCCAGTACATTTTGACCGAGGATGTGGTGGTGGAGGTGCGCTACCGTACCGTTACCCGGACGGACAGCGAGGGCAACGACTATGAGGTGGAGGTGCCGTACAACTATTACATCTGCTATGTCACGCTGGAAAACTTCAATCTCTCCCACGTCCCGGTTTACATGATGTCCGAGGAGCAGCTTTCCATGTACGCCCTGTATATGTCCACGCTGGGAAACCGGCCTGATCTGTTCCCCTCGTCCGGCTATATCGGGAAATACATCACCAACCGCCCGCCGGAGCATGAAGTCCCGGAGTCCTATCTGGATGATGAAACCTTTGCCGCCATTCTGAAAGAAGCGGAAAAGTATCTCGGTTTCCCCTATGTGTGGGGCGGCAGCAGTCCGTCCACATCCTTTGACTGCTCCGGCTTCGTCAGCTATGTCTACAATCAATGCGGCTGGAGCTTCGGGCGGCTGGGGGCGCAGGGCCTTTATAACATCTGCTCCCGGACGAGCAGCCCCCGCCCCGGTGATCTGGTGTTCTTTGTCGGCACCTATGATACAGCGGGTATTTCTCATGTGGGCATCTATGTGGGCGACGGCTGGATGCTCCATTGTGGCGACCCCATCAGCTATGCCAACCTCAACACGAGTTACTGGCAGTCCCATTTCTACGCCTACGGAAAACTATTTTGACAGGAGGTTTTTTATGGCTATCTCCAAAAGCGCGAAAATTCAGGCCGAGATCGAAAAGGTCACGGCCAAGATCAACGAGCAGCAGGCACGGCTCAAGAAGCTGGAACAGAAAAAGCTGGAGGCCGAAAACAGCGAGATCGTAGAGATCGTGCGCGGCATGAGCGTTTCACTCACCGACCTGCCTACGCTGCTCCAGACCATCAAGAGCGGCGGCACTTTGGGACAGAATGTCCCGAAGTCTGCGGATAAGGAGGACAGCGAATGAACAAGTGGATGAAGAAGCTGACGGCGGCGCTCTGCGCCGCTGTTTTGATGTGCGGCATGGCGGTCACGGCCTACGCCGGGGGCGGTGAGGAATGGGATGGCCTTGCCCCGGTAGAGCCGCTGCCCACGGAAACCGTTGACCCCGGCGAGGGCTTCACCGAGGACGGCAACCTTGTGACCCGTGACCTGCTCTACGATAAGGCCACCAACAAGCAGTTCATCACGGTGCAGACCAGCGGCGGCAACACCTTTTACATCGTCATTGACTATGACAAGCCCACCGATGAGGACGGCGAGCAGTATCAGACCTACTTTTTGAACATGGTGGACGAGGCCGACCTGCTGGCGGCGATGCAGGCGGCGGGCGGTGAGCTGCCGGAGTGTTCCTGTGCCGATAAATGCGCCGTTGGTGCTATCAACACGGATTGTACCGTCTGCGCGGTCAATCTGAGCGAGTGCCAGGGCAAGGCCCCGGAGCCTGCGCCTGTGGTAGAGCCGGAGCCTGACCCCGAGCCGGAGCAGCCCAAGGCCACGGGCAACGGCGGTATGCTTCTGCTGGCGCTGGCCGTGGTGGTCATTGGCGGCGGCGCTGGCTGGTACTTCAAAATCTACCGTCCCAAGAAGCAGCGGGCCGCTGAGTCCGAGGCCGACTACGGCGGCGAGTATGACGGCGCGGAGGACTATGACGAAACCGCTCCCGAGGATGACGGGCCGCCGTGGGACGAGGACGGTGAGGAATGAGGTTTACCAACAGCCCCTATGAGGACTTTATGAAAGAAAAGAGCTACTTCAAGGGCGTCCCGCCCAACCTGCCGCCCAAAGGCTCCCGCTGCGACGGCTGCCCCTACTGGCATGGGATCGGCTGCGTGTTCTGCTACCGGGAACAGCTCAAGCCCAAGACAGGGGGCAAACATGAGCCGTGAACTGACCCGGCAGGAAAAAACGGCGATTCGTAAGCTGGTGACAAAATGGTGCGCCAACTACGATAAAGACTATGGCTGCCTGCCGCTGGACTGTCCCTGCTATATGCTGGGCAAGTGCTGGACGGGCGCTTATTGCCGCTATTTCCGCTCTGCGGTGCTGCCCCTTGATCCTGTGCTGGAAAGGTCGCTGACCGTGGAGCGTATCACGGAAACCCGGCCTTGTCCCGTGTGCGGCAGAGCCTTTCTCCCAGATGGGCGGCAGCGCTACTGCTCCCCGGCCTGTGCCGGGACTGCCCTGCGGGAGCAGAAGCGGGCGTATATGCGCCGCAAGCGGAGGTAGTGCGTGGAAAAATAGTCCCGGAAAACGCCTGCATTTATAAGGCTTTTCCGGGGCGCTTTTGGGGTGGGCGGTATGTTTTCCCGCCAGCCCCTGTTTTCGCAGAAATGCTTTCCACATCCAAGCAACAGGACTTTGGGACATTTTGTCCCGAAGTCCCGGCTGAAAGGAGAAATTATGCCTAAATACTATGAGATCAGCGAGGCGGCGGCAAAGCGGGCAAAGGACATGAACAGCTATTCCGACTATGCCCCCGGCTCGGCCACGGCGGGCTACCGGGCGATGGTGGATGAAGCCTATGTGCTGGCAGAGAAACAAAAGGCGCAGGTCGATCCCATGTACCATGATAAGATCGATGCCCTTGTTGACTGCTACGCCCGCAGGCTGGCGGAAAACCTCAATGAGCGCAACGCCATTGACGCCCGTGTGCCGTCTATTCTGATTACCGGGGGCGGCAATTTCCCCGTGGCGAAAAAGGCCAAGCAGAACGCCGCCCGGGATCGAAATTACGGCGAGTACGCCGAAATTGAAAAGCTGCTGGACAAGATCCGCTCCACAGGCCGGGGCGGTATCAGCGCCGACGATGATCTTGCCGTGGAAAAGCTCACAAAAAAGCTGGAGGGGATGGAGTCCCAGCAGACCATGATGAAGGCGGTCAATGCCTACTACCGCAAGCACAAGACGCTGGAGGGCTGCCCCGATCTGACGGCGGAGCAGGTGGAAAAGGTCAAGGCGTCTATGTCCCAAGACTGGCGCAAAGACCCCGTTCCGTTTCCATCCTATCTGCTCACCAACAATAACGCCAACATTCGCCGTGTGCGCCAGCGCATCGAGGAGCTGAGCCATAAGGCGGAGTTTGTGGGTTGGACATTCCCCGGCGGCGAGGCCAAGGTCAACGAGGCGGAGAACCGCTCGCAGCTCATTTTTGAGGAAAAGCCGGATGCCGATACCCGGCAGGCACTCAAAAGCGAGGGCTTCAAGTGGGCGCCCAGCCAAGGGGCATGGCAGCGGCAGCTCAATCAGAACGCCATCCGTGCCGCCGCAAGGCTGGACTTCCTGCGCCCGGAGGACGGCAAAAGCCCCTATCAGCTTCAGCCCTTTGCGAAACGGGCGGAAAAGGATGTATCACGGTGAGGAGGGTATATGGACAAAAACCAAGGCTATGAGATCATCAAGGCCGTCATGCTGGAAAACGGCAGGGGCTTTGCGCTGGGGCATAACCCCGCAGCGCCCTCGCCCTATGTCACATGGGCTTGCTATGATGACAAGGACGGCCAGCGGCAGTATGAATGGGGGCATTACGGCAGCGACCGTGCCGCTCTGGAACAGGACTTTGCGGCGCGGGTGCAGGAATACCAGCGCCTTTACAACGTCGATGTCAGGCAGGTCGAGGCTCCCGGCCTTTACAAGTATTACTCTACCCAGCGCCCTGTGGACATTGGGACATTCCCCAAGCCGCCCCGTAACGCCCCGGATGAGATCGTCAACTACGATCAGCGCGTCCCGGTTGAAAATGGATCATTTCTGGCGTGGGGGCATTTGACCTACACGCGGCCATTGACGAAACGGCAGGCGTCTGACTATGAGCTGCGGCCTGCGCCTGACAATCCCGACAGGCCCCGTTCGATCCGGGAACAGATGAAAACCGCCGCAAAGCAGGCCGAGGCTGACCGGGGCCAAGCTGCCCCAAAGAAAAATGCCCCTGACCGGGGCGACAGATAGGAGGACATTTATGGAGCAGGAACGCAATCCCAACAAGAACGCCGAGCTTGCGATGGAGCAGAACGGGAACATGATCGATGGCATCATCAACAATCTGCCTGTGCCGCCCCGGTCAGAAAAGCCGCTGGATAAGGTGCGGGAACACCCGCCCAAGCGCCGCAGCCGGGAGCGTGAGGAGCGTTGACAAAAAAGCGGCGGCGCTCTGTCCATCTTCATGTGATGGTGACGCCGGAGGAACAGGCGTTGATCGCTGACCGCATGACCGAGGCCGGGATCTCCAACATGGGAGCCTATATGCGGAAAATGGCGCTCAACGGCTATGTCCTCCATGTTGACCTCTCGGACATCCGGGAGCTGGTGGCCTTGCAGCGGCGGTGTGCCAACAACCTAAACCAAGTGGCCGTCCATGCCAACACCTACGGCATCTACCCCTCGGAGATCGCGGCGCTACAAAAGGACTATGCAGACCTGTGGGGGCCTTTATCTGATTTGCTAAAAAAACTTGCAGCAATCGTGGAGCAATAAAAGTAGGGGTGCAAGTCAATCAGACTGCACCCCTACTTTTTTCATTCATTATACAACTTCTAACTGTGCCAAGTATTCACGGAGTTTATCTATGATGGCGTCCAAATCAGACTGAATTTGCCGTGTGCGTTTCCATACTTCTTTGTATTCATCCTTACACTCAGCTATGTATTCTTCAGAGTCGGGCCGCAAACGAAAGTCAACGAAATCTCCTAATTGCTGTTTGCACTTAATTTCCAGATCACGAAATAATGAGTAAATTTCAGCAGGGATAAAAGGAGCACTGCCCGCAAGTTCATCTTGAAAAGCAACAGCTTTTTCAAGTGCAGTATCGTATCGTCCCTTATATGTCTCATAGTCGTCACGGGTATCGCGAGTAAAAGTAGGGAATAACTGGCTTACTTCTTTCACCATAGTAACTGTTATACCTGATAATTGGCGATAAATTACAAATTCCGCATCAAAACGGGTCTTGCTTACATACGACTTGTTTTCCAATGTATTTTTGAACGCTTCGAGTTCTTTGTTTAGTTTGAGATCATATTTTTTCTGTAAACTGTCTGCAATCTGATTGACCGAAAATTTTGTGACACCAGCAATTATTGCACCAGCACCACCAAAGGCAACTACTATTGCTGCTCCGATCTCCAATATTGTATTCCAATTCATAGCATTAGCTCCCCTTATTCATATTGAGCAACGGATACAACCTCGGGCCAATGTGGCCCGAGGCGAAAACCAGACATTTTAAAATCGCGAATATTTAGACACTAAAGATTGCGATATACCTAACATATCCGCAACCTCACGCTGCTTATATCCATCTTTAAGGAGTTGTTTGATCTGGGAAACTAATGCTTCCTTTCCAAGGTTGGCCTCAAATGAGGAATGGCGCTGGATTACGCCATGTTCTTCTCTTTTTACAGTTGTTGTATATTGATAGCCGCCCCGAGATCCTGTGATGCTTGCTGTACCTGCTTTGGTATTGATAACCGTCTTAACATTTTCAAGACCAGTTTGCGAGATAAAGCTTTCTAATGCTTGAAGTGCGGTGGACTGTCCCTTTTTCATCAGTTTGTCGCTCATATCATATCCTCCTAAATATTATTACTTACTAAATTTATTACATTGTAATATTTTTGAGAAATTTTGTCAAGTGGTTTCTCGAAAGTGTTTGGGGCATTTTGTCCCAAAGTAGCCCGGCCATCGACATCCTTGTTCGCCTATGTAGGCGGAGTTATAATATTGGTAGGAGGACAACCCATCAACTTTTACAGGAGGTAGCCGCTTATGATCGTTCTCAAAATCCTTGCCGTCCCCGTGATGGTGGCGCTGCCCCTGCTGGCCGCCATGGTCACATTCCTGTTCTGCGTGGCGTCCGCTGTGTGTGAGCTGGGCTGCATTGTGGTGACGCTGCTCTCCCTGATCCTGTTCATTGGCGGGCAGACGGTGGGCGGGATCGTGTTCCTCGTCCTTGCGTTCCTCGTTTCGCCCTTTGGCGTTCCCGCCATCGCTGAGTGGCTGGTGGACAAGCTACACTCGGCCAAGTTTGCCCTGCGGGACTTCATCATCGGCTGATACTTTGGGACAAAATGTCCCAAAGCTGAAACGCCGGCAGTTGTCAACAGTTGACCTATACCGACTTATGGGAGTCTTCACCTGTGTTGTCTAAAAGGCTGTCGGATATATAGGAAAGGTCAGGAAATGTTGCGTTACCTCCTGACCTTTCTTAATATCTTTGAAGGAAAGACTTTAGGTAAAATTTCAGAGCTCAATTGCCCTGTTGCTATCTGCAACAGTTTATTTGTTGCATTGTATAAATCTGTTGCATCTTCCTCACTTACCATTTTGCCCTCATGAACTAACTTATTTCTTGCCTTACGCACAGAGTAAAGGTTGGAATAAATTTCTTTGGAAATAATCCCTGTTTGATATAATATTTCTTGTTTAACCGATGTACTATATGTCCTATTATCTTGCTGAAGAGATGTGATCCTTGACGGAATTTCTGGATCTCGTTGTTTATCGGTTAAGAAAAAATTCAGCCATAAAAAATCAACTATTTGCTCCGTAACAATCCAAAGATTTGATACCGCTGCAGACCAGTTTTTATGCATCATTTCCGTAACGCCAAAAATCAAATAGAATGTACTCAAATTTTTTATCTGACTAATCATTTCGTTGCCTTTGCGAAATACCTGCGATAAATCATCAATGCTTTTGGCGGTATTACTCGCCCCATCCAACAATATGGTTTCCATATTATTGGCGAGCTTCATGCGTACTCTTGCGTGCATATTAGAAGATGCACTTTCTCCAAAACCAACTGGCCAAAGCATATTTTTCCCGTGTAAGTTGCCAATATCTATATCTTTATTGTCAATCGCTTCCACATAGATGCCGCCAATCAATAGCTTGCACAAGAAGTCGTTATATATCAGCAATAAATCATTTGAAGTAAATGAGGTGTTCTTTCGGCTAATCGCTATTGCTCCATCTCCACAAATTATATACTCTACTTTTGCACCTTGAAATATAGAGACTATTGTTCCAATCATTCTGCAAAGGATAGAAGAGTCGTAGGTAACATAGTTTATTTCGTCCAAAGAAAATTTAATGCTTTCATTCGTATGCTTAATAATGCGAAACGGGTTAAGATAAGTCACCCAATAAGTCTCATTTTCCAAGTTTATCACCCCATATCAAAAAACAATTATTATAGTATTCTATCATATTGCTTGGTACGAAACAAGTTTGAGAATTTTCTATCACAAAAGGAGGGCTGCCTACGGCCACGACCTACTACAAGAAGCACAAAATCAGCAAGGGCGAAACCATCGCGCAGTCCTTGAAAGAGCGCTTTGACTACGGGCAAAACCCGGACAAGACCGAGGGCGGCGAATTGATCTCGTCCTACGGCTGCGACCACATGACCGCCGATGCTGAGTTCCTATTAAGCAAGGCCAAGTACAAGGCTGCCACAGGCCGGGAACAGCGGCGGGATGCGGATGTGCTTTGCTATCAGATCCGCCAGTCATTCAAGCCCGGGGAGATCACGCCGGAGGAGGCCAACCGCATCGGCTATGAAACGGCGATGCGCTGGACAAAGGGCAAATATGCCTTTTTCGTTGCCACTCACACGGACAAGGCACACATCCATAATCACATTTATTATAACTCGACCTCGCTGGACTGCACCCGGAAGTTCCGGGACTTCATCGGCTCTGGCCGTGCGGTGCGGCGGCTCTCTGACCGCATTTGCCTTGAAAATGATCTGTCCGTCATCACCAATCCCAAGCTGCACAGCAAGGGACGCTTTCTCCATTACGGGGCGTGGCTGGGGACAGAGCGGAAGTCCTCATACAAGGAACAGCTGCGGCGTGCCATCAATGAAGCTCTTGCAAAACGCCCCGCCGATTTTGACGCTTTCCTCCGGCTCATGGAGGCATCCGGCTACACGGTCAAGCATGGGCGCGGCGGTACGATCTCTTTTTTTGTTCCGGGGCAGGAGCGGGCTACCCGGTTGCGGGCATCCACCCTCGGGGACGGCTACGATCCCGAGGACATCAAGGCTGTCATCGCCGGGGCGCGACCGATCCCGGAGCAGCCTGTTCCCGTGCCTGCTGCCCCTCGCCGTGTCAATCTGATCGTGGATATACGGGAGCGGCTGCGCTCCGGTAAGGGTACGGCCTATGCGCGGTGGGCAAAGGTCTATAACCTAAAACAGATGGCGGCGGCGCTTCAATTCATGCAGGAGCAGAATATCACCGAGTATGACCAACTCTCCGCCAAGGCCGAGGACGCCGTTTCCCGCTTTCACGCGCTGACCGAGCAACTCCGGCGGACGGAGGCTGACCTGTCCGTAACCTCCGAGCTGATGGGAGCCGTGGTGCGGTACGCCAAGACCCGCCCCGTCTTTGACGGGTACAAGGCCGCCAAGTACAGCCGGAAATACCTTGCCGAGCACGAGGCAGAGCTGGCGGACTACCGGGCAGCCAAGGCAACAATGGGAGAGTTGCTGGGCGGTGAGAAGCTGCCCAAAATGGCAGAGCTAAAAGAAAAACGCCGCCAACTGGCGGCGCAGAAAAAGGCGCTCTATACCGAGTACCGCTCGGCACAGGAGGAAATGCGGCAGGCCGTGGCGGTCAAGGCCAACATTGACCATCTGCTGGGCGTCACGGACGGCCAGCGCAAAAAGGAACAGGAGCGATAGCGCACGGTGACGCAGACAAATTACTTTGGGACAAAAAGTCCCAAAGCCGGGTTTGGGGAGGCTCCCCAACAAGCGTTTTTGCAGCCCGCCGG
>ENA-OPBD01001166-OPBD01001166.1-human-gut-metagenome-genome-assembly--contig:-NODE-1166-length-13502-cov-7.751989_pt1 | contig 13502 bp, 8 predicted proteins | sample MGYA00241062_ERZ501440 | MGnify/ENA primary metagenome ERZ501440 (study PRJEB25962, sample SAMEA2042628) | human gut metagenome | biome: human gut; feature: human-associated habitat; material: faeces...
CATGAAGTCAAACATGGACATCTGTCCCTGTTCAGGAACCGCAATCTCAACAGCCTGCTTCTTTTCCGGGAAAATCGTGTACGTCCCCTCAACATACTGGTGCAGGATAGAGAGGGATTCTGCCTTGCGCTCATATTCTTCCGAATCCAGCGGTACAGACAGCAGTGCATTGTCCATCTGCTCCAGCAGTTCCACCGCCTGTTCAGGGTCTGCCAGCTTTTCGACGAGAGCCTTTCGGCCTTCTTCATGGTAAAGATCTTGTGGGAAAGGACGTTCCACTTCGTTTGGCAGATGATGATAGAAGCCCATCACACGCATTGCCATCTGTTCCCGTTCATAAGCAGTCATCCGGGAGTAGTCTGCCGACTTCAAATACTCACTGTCACGAATAAGCTGGTCGATCCGGCCTGCGGCCTGATTCCAGTTCAGATGAACACTGGCATACGGATTCCCGTATGAGCCACGCTCCAAAGCAATACCTCTGCTATCGTGATCTTCGTGAGAATCATCTGCCCCGCAGAGTGCATGGCTGCTGCCACCGATTCCGTAATGGTCTTTCAGGAAGTCTGCCCGCTCTTTCTTGTCCTCATGATTCAGGAAGAACGAATAGATTGCCAGCCGACTGTCCGAATAATTGCTGCCTCGTGTGAAATAAGCGTTTATTTCATCTTCCGTGATGAACTTCTTATACTCATTCCAGTGAAAGCCATCCCGCGCCGAGTAGTTCTGATAAGGCTTTGCAAACTGCTGGAACAGAGCTGCCACTTTATCCGGCTTATAAAAGTGCATCCGCATCAGGTCTTTATCTTCGGCGTAGGCTTCCCCCAGCGCAGATAATCTGTCGTTTAGGTCAGTCAGAAAATCCGTATCATCCAGCAAGCCTGCCAGCCTGTCTGTCAGTTCCGGGAAACCGCCCCTGAAGATTGCTGTATCCTGAAACACTGCTTCGGCAACACCGTCTGCCAAGTCACGTTCCATATAAGCCAACGTCTGCGCGTGTTCCTGCAAAGCATTCTGCCGTGCAGCATCCAGAACCGCCTGCGGAGCATACTCACCCTGCCGGAGCAGTTCATGGATACGATTGCTCACATCCTCCCAGGATAAAAACGCATTGGCAAGCGTACCGCCCTTTGCCGTGCTGCCTACTGCAATACGCAGCCCTAAATCATCGAACCAGACTGCATACTTTGCGCCGTCAATTTCAAAGCCTTTGCCGCCCGTACCATATTCGTTTTTCACGAACTCCGTGTATTCTTCCGGGGTTTTCTCAACCATGAAATTGTAGATCAGACGCAGCTGGCCCTTGCTGCGGTTGCTGCCCGTGCGCAGGATTTCATCGACCACTTCAGGATCAAGTGCAATTTCATCCGCATACCGCGCCTGGATTGGTGCTTCAATGGCGCGGATCTGCTGTTCCACGGTGGGAAGATCAGGAAAAGAAAAAGCAGAGGTAATTTCTTCCTCTGCTTCGCTCAAATCCTGTTCCGTTGTTGTTTCAGTTAATTGTACACCAATTCCTTCAAGACGATCTCCTCTGCCATCGCCGTCAGGCTGTTCTGATGTGCTGCCCATGCCAGCGGGTCCTTCTCCTTGCTCGGTGCCGGAAACTTCTCGTTCAGGCTGTCCAACAGGGATTCCACCCGGCTCTCCGCTGCTTCCTCGATCTGCGCCAGATGCTGGTTCAGCCTGCCGCTCATCAGCATACTCTGATACCAGTTCTTGCGGTTCTCTTTCAGGTACGTCCTGCGCAGCATCCCGTACTTCCCGATGGTCTGCGGCTCGTCCTTCACGGCCAGATTCGGGAACAGATAATCTCCCTTGCGGTAATACGTCAACTCCATTTTCTTGTCCTCCTTTGGTCGTGTTTTCTTCAGTTTCGTGCTTTAATGCATTAAAGTCCGTATTGGTATTATACAAGCTGTCAACGGATTTTTCAAGCTGCTGCGTGATTTCTTTTTTGTAAATTTTCCGCATCTCTCGGCCAATGTCAAAAAGAACCGCTTCGCACTGTTCGGAAACCGCGTTGCCAAGGAACGACAGCACCGGCAGCTTGTTGAAATCCACGATGCGGATAAAGTCATCATCGTCCAGCACATCCATAGGCTCCTGCCCGCAACGCCGGGAAAGCGTATAGAAAATACTGTTAGTCATCAATTCCCGGAAGCGGACGCGGATGTTATCTTCGTCCAGTTCTTCCAGAAACGTATCCGCCACCTCATAGGCCAAACCGTCCATCGCTTCATCCAGATTGTCGGCGGTCAACTGCTGCGCCAGTTCCAGCAGGGCAGCGTTCATACTGACTGTCTGGGATAAACCATAGATATCTGCCAAATGGTCTAGGATAATCTGCTCATGCTCGTGGCTGTCCAGATTCCATAAAAGCGGTGTTTTTCCGCCGCGCACCAGATGAGTGTCAGCAATATCGAACACATACCGCAGCTTGGTACGCGGTCCGGTATCATCCAGAAGCGCGATGCCTTTTGCGCCACGGTTGACCCATCGGCTCATTTTCTGATTCCAGAGTTCCATTTCTGCGCAGGCGGTTGCATCGGGCCGCTGCGCGTGGATCAGGAGCGTATCGGTGAACGAATAGCGGTACAGCCGCGCCGCCACATCCAGATAGCTCATCCAGTCCTGTGGCGAATTACTGACATACCGGGCGTTCTGCTGCGCCAATTCTCGAATATCGTTAATCTGTGGCAAGGGTCAAACCTCCTTTACGTTTTCGTTTTCATCGGTGTTTTAGGAAATTCCAGGCTGTACTGTGCGCGGCCATCTTCGACGCGCATCACAAGGTCAGCGGCGAATGTCTTATCTTTTTTCGCGGAATAAAAGTCTTTTACGTGGGTGCGGCCTTTCTTCAAAAGGTCTACCGCCATCTTCTTGTCCAGCGTTTTTCTCATGTTGGACAAGTATCTGCTTTCTTTCCAAAGGGCGAATTTACAGCTGCGGTCTGCACAACAAAAGCTGAGCTTACTCTCATGTACAGGGTTTCCGCAGACCGGGCAGTTTCCTACGCTTACCTTATTATGATGGGGAGCTGCCGCGACGGTAGGAATCTGCCGGAGGTCAGCCAGCATCTTATCGAGCAGTCCATGGATGCCCTGCATAAAATCATGGGGCTTGATCTCACCGCGCTCCATCCGCAGCAGGTCATTTTCCCACTCAGCTGTCATGCTGGCGGATTTCAGGTAGTCCGGGATATTGCGGATTGCGGCTACACCGTCCTCCGTGGGAATCATCTGCTTGCCTTTACGCTGCACATAGCCGGAGGATACCAGCTTTTCCAGAATCGCAGCGCGCGTTGCAGGGGTTCCCAGACCTTTCTTCTCAGTGTCCTTTTCAAATTCCTTGTTGCCTGCTGTTTCCATGGCCGACAGCAGGGTATCTTCGGTGTAGACTTTCGGCGGTGAAGTAAAGCCCTGCTTTTTCTCTGCCCGTACCACCGGAATAACCATCCCCTGTTCCAGATTGTTCGGAAGTGACGCATCCTTGTTCTCCTCCGGCTCCACAAGCGGAACAGGTTTTGCCGTATAACCGGGCTGCAGAACATCCTTATATTTTGCCGTGAAGTTTCTGCCCTGGCAGCACACTGTTACCAGCACATCCTCATAGATGAACGGCGGCTGCACAGCCTGCACCAGTTTCCAGATGATAAGCGAAAGAATCTTCTGCTTGGTTTCGGACAGCTTTTCCTTATCACACTTTGCACCCTGCATAGTCGGCAGGATCGCATGATGGTCTGTGACCTTGCTGTTGTCAATAACGCAGCTTACGCCTGCCGCCGCGTCATCTAAGGCTAGCACCAGAGATTCCACCGTCTTGCGCATATCCTCGGTCACGAACTGGCTGTCCGTTCTGGGATACGTCACCAGCTTTTCTTCATACAGTTCCTGTGCCGCCTGCAAGGTCTGGCTGGCGGTCAGACCGTAATAGCGGTTTGCTTCTCGCTGCAAAGTTGTCAGGTCATACAGCTTCGGGGGCTTCTTTTCTACCCTCTTTCGCTCGATGCTGCCGACCACCGCGCACTGCCCGTCACAGGCAGCCCGCATGGTATCGGCATCCTGCTCCTGCGCCATCTGTTCCGATACTGCGACCATGCCCCCACCGGACAGTTCCACTTTATAATAGGGTTCCTTTACAAAGTTCTGGATTTTGGTCTGCCGTTCGGTCAGCATCGCCAGCGTCGGGGTCTGCACACGGCCAATGGTCTGTTTTCTGCCGTACTTTTTCGTAAAAGCACGGGTTCCGTTCATGCCGATCAGCCAATCCGCTTTTGCTCTGCACTCGGACGCTGCAAACAGATTATCATACGCCGCGCCATCTTTCAGGTTTTCAAAGCCCTGCTGGATGGCAGCATCCTCCATGCTACTGATCCACAGCCGCCTGATGGGGAGTTTGCTTCCGGCAAGGGCATACACACGACGGAAAATCGCTTCGCCCTCACGCCCCGCATCGCAGGCGTTCACCACATAATCGAATTTCTTGCTGCGGAGCAGTTTGCGCAGAACATTGAACTGCGGCTTCTTGGTATTGTGTACCAGCAGTTTCCACTCAACAGGGAGAATCGGCAAATCCTCAAAACGCCAGTTTTCATAGCGTTCATCGTAATGTTCCGGGGCTGCATACTCTGCCAGATGCCCCAGACACCAGCTTACCACGCAATCCCCACCCTCCAGATACCCGTCCTCCTGCCGATATGCACCGATCACTTTTGCAATGGATTTCGATACGCTCGGTTTTTCTGCAATCACCAGATATTTCAACGCTTTCTCCTTTTTGAAAAAAGCAGGGATAGCCTTTCGACTACCCCTGCATCCTTATGTTACGGTTTTCTTATGTGCCATTTTCGTTGCCGGACTGATTATCCTCGTTCACAGTCGCAAGGCTCTGGTCGGTTTCCAGATTTTCACTCTGCGGCGTTTCTTCTTTCGGCTTCGGCTTATAAATGTAGAAGTAGAAGAAAGCACCTGCACCGCCCAGCGCAGCCACGAACACCAGCAGCAGAATCTTATTCATGCCGCCGCCCGATTCTTCTTTCGGTTCTTCGATTTCTACGTCCGGGGTGGGTTCGGGTTTGGTTTCGGGCAGGACTACCGCAGGTGTTTCTTCTTGCCGGCCGTTCCGATCTTCATCGTCCAGAAACTCCTGCAAATCGTACTCGTCGATCATCGAGAGCATATAGACGTTTTCGCTGTTCCGCGCCCGGTCAATCACCAGAAAGAACGTATTGCCGTCCTTCGTCTTGACCGTGAAGAACTCCTTGCTGGGGTCATCCACCATGTTATCCTCCACCTCGCCGTTGCCTGCGATGGTGAACGGGATCTTTTCTTCCTCGGTCGGCTCTGCTTCCTCGATTACCTGCACAGGTTCCTCTGCCACCTCAGTGGTATCCACATAGGCAAAGACCGGAGTCGAAAAGCCCACCGCCATCATCAGGGTCAGAATTGTGCTGGGAATAACAACACCCAGCCGTTTAAGCATCTTTTTCAATCGCTTCCTCCGTTTCTGCTTCTTCCGAAGCGTTGTTTACAGCGGTCAAGAACGTCACGTTTCCCGCCTGAATGTTGTCCAGCAAAGCCAGCAGTTCGCGCCCGCCCATCTTGGTGCTGCGGATGGCACGGATGATTTCGCTGTCCTCTTCCTTTTTCTGTGCTGCCCGGATGGTTTTCAGCCGTTCTTCCAGTTCCGCGATCTGCTGTTCCGTCTTTTCGGCTTCATCCAGATATTTCTGTAATTTTTTGCCCATCAGCCCTCCTTTCAGTTGATGCGCCCAAAGCCTAAAAAGTGGCTTTGCCAGTAGGTCGAATTGATGCTGGTGTAGGAAATGGGGTCGCCGCAGTGGATCATCATGCCATTGCCGACATAGATTCCAACGTGCGACGCGCCAACGGTGTTATAGGTTTTCTCAAAGAAGATCAGGTCGCCGGGCTGCGCATCCGCAGGAGAAACATAGCTGCACTTCCCGCGCAGGCCGTTGGCCGTTGTGCGCCCAACGCTCCACCCATTGCCGCAGTTATTGATGACCCAGCAGACAAAGCCGGAGCAGTCAAAACTGGTGCTTGGGGAACTTCCGCCCCACACATACGGCATACCGAGATACTTTTCGGCTTCCTTTATCATCTTTGCAAACTTTTCATCCGAAAGGGCTTCCGAAGGAATATCATACTTGAAACCACCGCCGGAGCCACCAGCACCGCCTGTGCCGATACTGCCCGTTGTGCCGCCGCTGTATGTCGGAGAGCCCGCACCGAACAGTTCGGGGCGGTTGCCGTAGGTCAGGTTATAGGCATCGTACCGCCCGGTCTGCTTCTGGTTCATATTCTTCCGCGCGATGGTATCGAAACCCTTATTTTTCAGCAGGATATTGAGGATTTTATACTCGTACTCCACTTCTTCCTGATAGGTATAGGTTTCTATGCTGACATTTCCAAAAGCGTCAATCGTTGGCCGAACCCCTACTCTGGTTTCCATGCGAGTGCGAATCTCAATAGTTTCCCACACTTTCAGGAGATACTGCTGCTTGAACAGTTCCTTGATAACAGGCTTGACCTGTCCTCTGGTGAACTGCTCATAAACTGCCGTCAAATGAGAAATCAGCTGATACGGGTCATGGCCGATCTCGTCCAGCTGATAGCGGTATTCATCATAGCCCGGATGGGTGGATTCCATCTGCCGAATCTGTTTATCCAGTTCCTTTTCCAGTTCCAGATAATCCTCTTCCGCGCCTTTCATGTCGGCGTCCTTGCTGGGATATGTCGTTCCCACAAAGGTACTGCCTGTTCCCTGAATCGCTGCACCACAGCTTGAAAAGGCTCCCAACATTACCATCACCAGCAGGATACCCACACCAATACCGACCCACAAAGTTTTATGCTGCACGACGATCTCCTGCACCGCCGCTTTCGCTTTCTCCGTAATGGTGTTTGTTGCCGCTGCTGCCTGCTTTCTGGCGGCAGTTCCGGCTTTCTGACCGCGCTTGGCGGCTGCATAAGCATCCTTATACTGCTTTTTCTGGTAAAACTTCGCACCGACTGTTTTTGATTCACCTCCTGCGGCAGTCGGCGGTGGCTGGGGCTGTTTCTTTTTCAGCGACGGTTCTGCTGCATTCTCTGCAGTGCCGCCCTCACCCTCGGTGAATTTCAGGCGGCTGGATTTCTGATCCTCCCCACCTCTTTTCTCCGCTCTGGCGGATTTCTCTTTCGGCTTTTTCCGGCCTTTGACAAAGTGGTGCAGGCGTTCGGCGGCTTCTTCCGACTTATGAGCAGCTTCCACGCCGGAATTGTCCTTTTCCACTTGATGTACTTTCTGATGGGCAAACCCGGTGGCGGTGTCCACTCCTTTCTTCGCCACCTTCTTAACGCCCATTCCTACGCCACGGACAATACCGCCTTTTTCATCTTCAAAAGAAAGTCGGCCTTTCTTTGTGGGCGGCTCTGCATCCGATTCCGCAGGCGCATCCTTCGGCTTGCCATCCTCCTGATGGGCTTTGTAATAGTCTGCGCTCTGCTTGGCGGTGCTGTGATGCCGGGGTACATCCTCCTCCCCGTCCCCGGCATCCATGCACCGTTCTTCTTCCACGATAGGTTCTTCGTCGACTTCCTTTTCCGCAGTTTCTTTTGCCGGATCTTCCTTCTCCGGCTTTTCTTCTGCAGTCGCGGACTTCTGTTTCCCGGTGCGGAGGTTTTCATCCACCAGACCATCCTTGGTCATTTTCTGGACGATTTTATCTCTGCCCCGAAACTTTTTGTCTGCTATGGAAATCACCTCCTTCCGGCTGGAGCCGTCATGCGATCAGGGCTGCGTGGGTTTCCCACTTGTCAAGCACCTGTTCCAGCTTCCGGGCAAAGGCAATCAGACGGGCGTTCACTTCCTCACGGTCAAGATAACCGCGGGCTTCCATGTGAAAGCCGTCAGTCAGTTCATCGGCCAGTGTACCAACGGCGTAAAAGTCCTCCAGCACCGTATGCACCACTGATTCTTCATCGTGGAAGTTGAGCGGCTCCACCTCACCAAAGGGCGGGCCGGAATCGCTTTCGTGCGGCTCCATGTCAGAGTGATGATGAATCTTGCGGCTCAGTCGGTCAAAAATATTCGATGTGTTCATGCTTCTTTTTTCTCCTTATATTTTCCCATCTCATTGGGCTTCGTTGTCATCAGGCTGTACAGTTTCAGCGAAGTATCAAACTTATCCTTGAACGGGATAATCGTGTTGCCGTAGAACAGCAGCCCCTCGCCCTCGTTGCTGTTCGTAACATAGGAAAGCTGGAACGGCGAAATATTCAGCTGCTTCGCAAGGATTTGCCGGTCGCCGGATGCCTGGTTGAGCATATAAATGAAATCGCTGTTCTCGAAGATGTTTTCGATTTCTCGGCTGGCCAGCAAATCCTTGATGTTCTGCGTAATTCCTGTCGGTATACCGCCCCATTTTCGGAACCGCTTCCAGATTTCGACGCTGTATGCTGCGGTCTGCTCTTCCTTTAAGAGCAAATGGAATTCGTCTATATAGTACCGTGTGTTCTTTTTTCCGCTGCGGTTGATGGTGACACGGTTCCAGACCTGATCCTGTACGATGAGCATCCCCAGTTTTTTCAGCTGTTTGCCCAACTCTTTGATGTCGAAGCAGATAATTCTATTATCCAGTTCCACGTTCGTCTGATGGTTGAACACCCGCAGCGAACCATTGACGTAGATTTCCAACGCCGTGGCGATACGTTGCGCCTGCCGCTCTTTCTGCTCCCGCAGGCAGTCATACAGATCACCGAGCGTCGGCATATTCTCCGGCTTCGGGTCGTTCAGATATTTCTGGTAGACCAGCGGCAGGCAGCGGTCAATGACCGACTTTTCTTCCGGCTCCATGCCATCCCGTGCGCCCATGATCAGTTCGCACAGGGAAAGAATGAAGTCCGATTTCATGCCCAGCGGGTTATCATCGTCCGCATAGTTGAGGTTAATGTCCATCGGGTTGATGTAGTCCTTACTGGTGGACGAGATGTGAATGACCTGACCGCCCAACGCTTCCACCAGCGGATAATACTCGCCTTCCGGGTCTGCAACGATAATATCGTCCGTTGTGGTAAAGAACACGTTGGTAATTTCACGTTTTGCACTGAACGACTTACCGCTGCCGGGTGTGCCGAGGATCAGGCCGTTCGGGTTTTTGAGCTGTTTGCGGTCTGCCATAATCATGTTATTGGACACTGCGTTCAGACCATAATAGAGAGAATCGCCCTCCATAAAAAGCTCCTGCGTGGTGAAGGGAACGAAGATAGCAGTAGAAGTGGTGGTCAGTGCGCGCTTGATGGGAACGAGGTTATTGGCCAGCGGCAGGCTGCTCATAAGGCCCTGTTCCTGCAAATAATCCAGACGGTTCAGAGTGCAGTTAAACTTCTGAGCGATGCCAGCAGTCTGAAACACAGCACTATCCAACTCCTGCTTGGTCTTGGCTGTATTGAGGAACAGCACCGTAACAAGGAACATACGCTCATTGCGGCTTTGCAGATCATCCAGAATCTTCTTGGCCTCGCCACCATAAGTTGCAAGGTCGCTCGGAATAATTTCCATATCATAACCAGACCTCACAGCTTTCTTCTGTTCCTCGATTTTCATACGGTCCAGGTCGGTAATTTTGCCTTTGATCAGTTTGATAGCTTTCAGCTGATCTACCGACTGCACATGAATGCTGACCACCAGATTTTTGTCCATGTCCAGAAATTCGGCCAGCACCTTATCCGTCAGTTCCGGGGCAAGGATGTTCAGATAGGATGCAGCACCATAGGTATCACCCATCATAAAATCCTTGCCGCTCTTGAACAGGAAACTGGTCGGGGCAATGAAGTCTTTGGTCGTCATGCCGCTCTGCAGGATGCGGTCATAGCTGAAATCGAACTTCCGCTGTTCCTCCTGATGAAAGGTTTCGTACATGATCTGAAGCCGTTCCACGCCGTTCAGCGGGTAGGCTTTCACGCCCAGCACCTTGAAATTATTGAGAATATCGGTTTCAATACGCTCCAGCCGGGGCTTTGCTTCCCGGACGCTCTTTGCTTCGATGCTGAACGTAATGTACTTCGTCCGAACCAGACCGTTGTTACCCTTGGCAAGCTGCTGTTTCAGCATCTGTGCATATTCCATACGCACATCGTCAAACGCGTCGTGCTGCGGTTCGATCTGAATTACCTTGTTGTACTCGCTCATATCGCTCTTATGGTTGATGAACGACAGCTGAAAACGGATGCTGGCATCGAAGTAGTTGAGGAAATCGCACCAGCTTTCAAAGATGGTGTTTTTATCCTCGTTCTGCGCCAACTGGTAGTTAATGTCGTAGAATCGGACGGTTTTGGAATAAAGATGTTCCTCCACCCGGCAGATACCATCGCGCCCCATTTCCAGATACGGAATGGAACGCTGCACGGTCAACCGCTGTTCCTTCTGATTCTTTTCGGGTTTCCGAAAGAACTTCTGGAAGAAGCCGCCGAACTGCGGTTTCTTCTTCGGTTCACTTTTTACCAAGGATGCCTCCTTTCTTCTGGATCGGTGCTGCGGTTTCCAGTTTCCGCTCATACAGGTTTTCGACCTCATAGCGGCGTACCGCAGGACGTTTGAAGCGAACGCTGATGAAATTCGTCAGGATGGTTTCAAGGTGCATCCCGTTTTTCTCATACAGAGCAAAGAAAAACTCCGGCAGCATCAGAAGCACCATGCCTGCCGCCGCATTGCTGGTTCCCAGCGTACCGCGCATGAGAAAATAGAACGGAACGCTAATGCCTGCTGCAAACCCCATACACACCAGCTGGCGTTTCGTCAGGTTCAGAAAGACCTTGTTCTTCACTTTGGAAAGGTCTTTGGGAATCGTCACATAGGCCATTGATTACCAGAACAGCCAGACCGCCGCCGGGAAACGGCGTTGTCTGCTGTCTTGTCCTTTCATTGGATTTTCCCGGATTTAGTGACTGCCGAAGATCTGTTTGGACAGACTTCCCGTTTTGAGCAGCGAGAAACAAAGAATCACCGTGTAGGCCATTGTGCCGAACAATGCCGAGTGAATATCCGAAGATACCCGGATGCTGCCGATAAGGGCTGCATAGATTGCCACGCAGACCATCATCAAAAACGCCTGAAATGCCAAAGCAAACAGCCCCCGGAAGTAGTTCGTTCCCACATGACCCCACTCACGGTTACTCATGGTTGCAAACGGAATCGGAGCAAGCGAAGTGTAGAGGTATATTTCTATCATTCTGCCGTACATAATTACCGTGATAACCACCGACAGAATTTTTAGACACCAGCTTACAACAAGGGTTTCCAATGCCAGCGTCACCAGTTCGCCAATCGCCATTGTTGCCATTGCCGCCTGCATCTGCATGGAAAGAGAACTAATATCAATGGCGGTATTGCCACGGATAATGCCGGAGGAAGAATTTACCACCGACTGTCCAATGTCAAATACCGCCATTGCAATATCGAACGTATGGCTGACAAGATAAACCGCGATCCACATCTTCACGAAATACTTGAAGAACATCCATGTGTCCACATCGTGCAGATTGTTCCGCTCCGTCAGCATCGAGATCAGTTCGTAGCAGAGGATCAGCGTGATGATGATTCCCGCAATGGGGATCACCACCGAATCCGAAATGTTACGGATCATGCTGAAAATGCTGCTGTTCCACCCTTGCGGTGTCTGCCCGACCTGAGCAGCGATTTCACTGGTCTGTTGGTTGACCGCTGTGAACATCGTACTCAGGTTGGACTCCACCATGCCGGAAAGAAGTTCCCTCATCCATTTTTCGATTGCTGCGAAAATATTATCGAACAATGGCGGGTTTTCCTCCTATCGCTTGTTGATTAGCCGAACAGACCAGAGAGCAGCGGGATCAGCTGGGTGCCGATGAGAATGACACCGCCGCCGGACATCAGCTGTTTCATACCCAAATAGGTGTAGGAAACCGGCTCGATGGCGGGCGGCGGCGTGTCAAGAAATATCTATGGAGTTTTTTTAGAACCGCCCCGGCGGGGCAGGTCAGGCTGTGACCTGCTCCACTTCCGGGATGGGTTTGAGATTAAAATGAATTTCGATAGAAATGTGTCTTGTTTTATCGCTGTCTATGCTCTCATGGACAACGATTTCTTTAATCAGGCGATTAAGGGTAGCTGCGTCCAGTTCCGTGATGTCGGCGTATTCCTGAATGGCTTCTACCCACTGGCGGGCGTCATACGCAAGCCGGATTTCATCGGCCAGCTTCTTCCGGCCTTCCTCAACCCTCGCCTTCAACTCGGCCTGTTCCTTCTGCGTCTTTTCCATCAGCAGATTGAAGTTTGCTTCGCTGATACGTCCGGCAACCATATCCTCATACAGCCGCAGAACCATCTTTTCCAGAACGTCAATCCGTTCCTCGTCTTTGGCAAGGGAGCGTTCCAACGCTTCCCGCTGGCCTTTCTGCTCGGCTTCGCAGGTGTCGGACAGCTTCCCGGCAACGGCTTCCCCGTCCATCAGGGCGGCTCTGGCACACTCCCGGATTTTGTTCAGTACAAGCCGGTACAGGGTGTCGTACTCAACCCGGTGCTGGGAACAGTGCTGTTTCCCGTAGGCATTGTAGGTCTTACAGGAATAAATCTGCTTCGGGTGCTTCTCGTTGGTGTAGCGGATAGTCAGCGACTTCCCGCACTCGCCGCATTTGATAAGCCCCGCAAACAGGCTGATTTCCCCGGTCTGGCGGGGGCGCTGCCGGGATTTCAGCTTGCGCTGCACGATGTCAAAGGTCTTGCGGTCAACAAGCGGCTCATGCTGGTTCTCCACTACAATCCAGTCCTCCGGCTTCTTCTCCCCGATGGTGCCGATTTTGAAGCGGTATTCCTTCTTCTGGGAAGCAATAGCGCCGGTGTAGACGGGGTTCATCAGGATGTCCTTAATCACGGAGAAGTCCCACATATACCGCCCATTTACCGGGTCTTTCTTTTCCCACTTGGTTGACACGTTCCGCAGCCCCCGTACCCGGTTCCAGTAGGTCGGGCAGGGGATTTTTTCTTCTTCCAGCCTGCGCCGGATGTAGTTGGGGCCGTGTCCTTCCAGCGCCCACGCAAACAGACGCCGGACAATGGGTGCCGTTTCCTCGTCAATCAGCAGGTGGTTTTTGTCCTCCGGGTCTTTCTGGTAGCCGAAGGGGGCAAGGCAGCCGGTAAACTGGCCTTTCTGCGCTTTCAGCAGATAAGAGGAATGAACCTTCTTGGAAATGTCCTTGCTGTACATCTCGTTGAGGATGTTCTTGAACGGCGCAATGTCGTTGTTGTCCCGCATGGTGTCGATACCGTCATTCATGGCGATATAGCGCACGCCGTGGCGGGGGAAGAAATCTTCAATCAGGAAGCCGGTCTGCAAATAATTCCTGCCTAACCTCGATAAATCTTTCGTTATCACAAGGTTGGCCTGCCTGCGCTCGATGGCTTTCAACATCCGTTTCAGGTCGGGGCGCTCCATGTTCAGCCCCGTGTAGCCATCGTCCTGA
>ENA-OPBD01001171-OPBD01001171.1-human-gut-metagenome-genome-assembly--contig:-NODE-1171-length-13433-cov-15.038795_pt1 | contig 13433 bp, 9 predicted proteins | sample MGYA00241062_ERZ501440 | MGnify/ENA primary metagenome ERZ501440 (study PRJEB25962, sample SAMEA2042628) | human gut metagenome | biome: human gut; feature: human-associated habitat; material: faeces...
TTACCGCGCTTACCGAATACAGCGACTTCGGCAGCGGATTCAAAATATCGCTGCGCGACCTTGAAATAAGAGGCGCGGGGACTTTCCTCGGCGCGGAACAGCACGGCCATATCGAAAAGGTCGGCTATGAACTGTACAGCAAGATTCTGAAAGAAACCGTGGAAGAAATCAAAAACGGCGGCGTAAAGAAAGAAAACAACGTGCTTATCAAAATCGACGTCGACGCATACGTCCCCGAAGACTACGTGGGCGACGGCGACAAAATCAGGGTATACAAGCGCATTTCGGAAGTTACGAGCGTGAAAGAAAGGGACGAACTTATCGCGGCGCTGTCCGACGTATACGGCCCTGTGTCCGCGCCGCTTAAAAACCTTATCGACATCGCGCTTCTGAAAAGCCTTGCGGGAGAATACGACGTCGAAAAAATCGTCGCGACGAAAAAAGGCGCGGCATTCGTGTTCCGCGACGCGAACGTTTTTAAGGAGCAAAACCTGCTTTCCGCCGTGGCAAAACTTACCGAAGACGTCGTGCTGACGGCGACCGTACCCCCGCAACTGTTGTTCAACACAAAAGGGCTTTCCGTCGAACAGGTTGTCGAAAAGATGATAAACTTTTTGCTGATCACGCAAAAATCGTGAAATTTCCCGCGTGAAAAACAAAAAAACGATAAAAAGGAAAATATATAAAAACGTTTGCCTAATTTAAGGTAATCTTATATAATATGGTGTACAGTTTTTATTATTATATATAATTCCGCAAGGAGTCTATGATGAATATTAAGAAATTCTTGGCAGTTATACTTGTGACGATTATCGCGATTACCGTGTTTGCGGGTTGCGACGTTATCACGAAGAACGAGGAGCGCGACTACAACCAATCGCTTGCCACCGTGAAATACGCAGGGCTTACGTCCACCGTCACGAAGGGCGAGTTTAACGAGTCGTTCAACTCACTTGCCTACTATTACGTTTACTATTACGGGCACACCGTCGACGAAGCGGCGACATCCATATTGGATTCGCTTGCCCAGCGCAAGTTGCTTATCCTTTACGTCCGTGACGAAATCGCAAAAAGTCAGGGCGTCGCAAACACCACCGCGGTTGCCGACCTTTTGAACGCCGTTGAGAAAAACGAAGCGGTAAAGAGCGCGAACGAATCCATGGCAAAGTGGTACAAGCAGGTTTTTGAGGAACTCTGGAAAGAGGCAAACTCCACCGACGACACGACGGACGATACGACAGACGACGATAAAGTCGACGAAACCGACAAAATCGCAGCGCGTCCCACACGTCCCGACAAGGCGGAAGCGGAAGTCGATTACAATGCGGAGTTAAAGCCCGAAGACGCCGAAATCAAATTCTTTGAAAAGGCGAAAAAAGATTTGTACACCGCAAAAGAATGGGAAGAACTCAACAAGGTCGAAGGAAAGGTCGATTACGTCGACAAGGCGTTGAACGAACTCAAAAAACAACTTGCAGACAACTACAAGTCCTACGATTATTACCTTAACAGCGCGTACGAAACCCAGCTTATCTCGAAGTATAAGAGAGAACTCAGCAAGGATTTCAACCCCGACGACGCCGCAATTAAGAGCGAATACGACAGATACGTTTCTCTCAACAAGGAAAAATTCAGCATCGAAACGGAAGCGAATTACAAGTCGGCAATCTCGTCGTCTTTGACAAACACCGTTTATCATCCGACGTCGGAACACGGCTACGGCTACGTTTTCAACATTCTCTTTAAGTTTAGCAACGACCAGTCGACCGAACTTAAAAACTTCACGGCGGGACAACCCGACAAAACAATCGTCGAAAAGTATCGCGCACAACTTGCAAACAAAATCGAGGTTATGAAGTCGAATCCCGATTACGATCCCGACGAAGTCTGCGAAGAGTGCGAAAAGGCACAAAAAGACAACAAGGACCCCAACAAGTACTGCACGAAAGAAAAATGCAACGCCCGTCCTTACGAGGTCGACGAAAACGGCGATATCAAGAAGTACAACGTAATGGACGTAATCAACGAACTCACGGCGAAACTCGACGCGGCAACTTCGTTTGAGGCAAAACGCGAAATCGCGGCGCAGTACGTTTATATGGTAAACGACGACGCCGGTATGTATAATACGAGCAGCAATAACGCCATCACTGCGGGCGGCAACGGATACCTTATCTCGCCCAATGAAGACGATAAAACTTACGTCGAAGAATTTTCGAAAAAGGGCAGAGAACTTGTAAATAACGGTCTCGGCTCATACGGCTGGTGCGTCACCGACTACGGCATTCACTTCATGTTCGTAAGTTACATTCCTTACGACACGACCGTTTCGGGCGTAGCGGACGACCTTATTCCCCTTGACTACATCGTTTACTATGGTCGCGAAGGGGACGAAAACGACAAAAACAAAACGCTCCGTGACGTCATTGTCCAAGATCTTAAATCCAAAAATACCGAGGCACGCTATCAGATTGCCGCACAAAACGCAATCGCGGCAAACAAAGACAACTCGATTTCAAGGAATAAGAAAGTCTGGGAAAAGACTGTGAAAGAACTCAAAAAATCGCTTGGCGTAAAAGACTAAGACAAAACAATCAAAACCTTCGGGCAGCCGAAGGTTTTTTTATCGGTTTTTTTGAAAGAAAAACAACCGCAGGATAATCTCAAAAATTGGTATTGTAAAACCAAGAAACTTATGATATTATATAATCAATAAAACATCTTTCGGAGCCATTATGCAAAACCAAAATAATTTTAAAAAACACGAACAACTGAAAAAAAAGTTGAAGATCGTAGGCATTATTATGGTTGCGACGGGGCTTGCGCTTACGATCGCGGGCTTTGTCGATTTCTTCAAGACGATGGCAAACCCCGAAAAAGGAATACCCAAACTCTTCTTCCTGGCGTTTATCGGGCTTCCCATGCTGGGTATCGGGGCAGGGCTTCTCGCCTTTGCGTTCCGCCGCGAAATCGCCACGTATTCCAAAAACGAAAGCGTGCCCGTCATTAACGAGGCAAGTTCGGAAATCGCGCCGGCAATACAAAACTTCGTGAAAGCGGCAAAAGGCGAAAGCGGCGTCAGGTGCGAATGCGGCGCGTTGAACGACGCTGACGCGAAGTTCTGCAAGGCGTGCGGAAAGCCGCTTGCAAAAACCTGCGACAACTGCGGCGAAAACAATTCCGCCGACAGCGCATACTGCAACAACTGCGGCAACAAGCTGTAATAAAAAGTAAAAACGGGACTTGCAAAAGCAAGTCCTTTTTTTGCGCCGTGTTTTTGAATAATACTGCGTCACGCTCACGGCTTATACGATAAAGTATTAAGCCGTTCGCGTGCCTTGTCTTATCCTAAAAACACGACGGAAAAACCATATAAAACCCGATAATCGTCGGGCAAATTTTTTTCATATTCGTTGAATTGTCGCTTTTTCAATGATATAATAGTATAGGCAAAAAATGCTGTTTATCGGTTAAAATTACGCGGTAAAAGCCTATTATTGCGAGAAATGGACAAACAACAAAAACAAAAAAGACAGCCTGCGGGCTGTCTTTTTTATGCAATAAAACGAGTTGTTTTTAACGAGGTTCAATTACTGCTCCTGCGTTTCCTGTTTAAGCAGAGTTGCGTAGCGCAGCATATGTTTGCGCGACGAAACGCCGAGTTTTTCCAAAATGTTATGGTTGTGGAATTTGAGCGTGCTTTCGCGGATATTAAGGACGCCGGCGATTTCGTTTGCGGATTTGTTCCAGATTTTTTATCACAGGCGCGACGAATTTTCGTGAGAATACAACCGAATGCACGACGGCGGCGAACACCAATAAAAAGCATACCAAAACGATTCTCGTTGCGTTGACCGCAATGGTTTTGTCAAAGCTGCTTTTCGGCTGCATCACCACAAGGGAGTATGCCGTATCGCATATCGAAATTGTTTTCGTGACGGCAAAACGCTTGATAAAACTTACGACGGAAGTGCTGTTGACGTTTCGGACAAATTCTCGTTCAACGGCAACGGCGAAGTGACGTTAATGTTCAAGGCACAAGGCGCGGAAGACGACGCGTACGCCGCAACCTCCCCGAAGAATGCCGGCGAATATACCGTCAAGGTCAGCGTAAGAGCCACGGCGGAGTGGAAAGCCACTTCAAAAACTTTCGACTTTGCAATCGCAATGAAAAAACTTACCGCAACCGGAACCAAAGAGTATGACGGCAACGCAACCATGCCCGCAACTCTTACAGGTGTAATCGCAGGCGAAACGGTCACCGCGACGATCACGATGACCAGCAAAAACGCCGGCGCAACAGTCAAGGAAGTTGTGCTTGCAGGCGACGAAGCAATAATTACCGTTACAATGAAATATGCCTACGTCGGCGCGGCAGTCCAAAGCTTTGAAATCACCGGAAAAGACGCGGGCAATTACAGCCTTGCAATAGAAGACGTCCGCGTGGACATCGTCAAAGCAGACATCGTCAACTTTACAATCAGCAATGCAGACGCATTCAATGAGTTCTTTGTCGGCGCAACGAATATCCCCGATCCCACAACAAATTACGTTGAAATTGGCGATGGTTATGGCGACAGGGATTTCAAGTGGCAAAAAAACAATGTCGGCGGCGCTTGGAGTCCGGCTCTTCCCAAATCTATGGTAAGAGAAAATCCGGGCGAATGGCGCGTGTGCATTCAATACGAGGATGGCATAAACTACAATTTAGGAAAAACCGAGTATATCGGAACCGACAGACAAATCCTATACCATAACAAACGGTAGCGCAATTAACGCCGGAACACATACTGCAACGCTTACGCTGAACAAAGGTTTCAAATGGGCGGACGGCTCAACCGAACCGAAAACGGTAACTTGGGAAATCGCAAGAATGCCCGACGTTGAAATCGAAGTTACTCTTACGCAGACCGAGTATGAATATACAGGGTTGGATATTTCGGCGTATTTCACGATTACAATAAAGGGAACCGACAAGGAAATAGATAAAAGCGAGTGTGCCATCATCTACACAAACAACAAAGAAGTCGGCGAGGCAACGGTAGAGATCAAGGACAACGGAACAGGAAACTATGCAATCAAAAATACCGTTACGAAGAACTTTACCATTAAAAAACGCACGACGGGAGAGCCTCGGGACTCACGGGCATTGCTCCGTCGGCTGACGGCGCAAAGGACGGCAAAATTACGGGAACGACCGCCGATATGGAATATTCCACCGATACGGCGTTCACTTCACCTAACCCTTGTACGGATACTGAAACAACCGGACTTGCCGAAGGAACGTATTACGTTCGCTATAAAGCAACCGCTACCACCGAAGCAAGCAATTATGTTGCCGTTCACGTAAGACTTAATACTGTTACCGTTGTTGACGGCAACGGCACTACCGTTACCAAACACAAAAGCGGAACGAAGCGTTACAGTCACGGTTACGATACCTACGGGCAAGTCGTTTATCAAATGGGTTTATGAAGGCGTTACCATTCCTACGGAGGACGTAAAGAAACAGGAAATTACTTTCACTATGCCCGAAAAGGACGTTAAATTGACCGCTTTGTTTGAGGATATTATTTACGACATAACTGTAACAAACGGAATGTCGAGCGTGCCTACGGCAAAATATCAAGAGGAAGTTACCGTAAAGGCAAATGCGCCTGCAACGGGAAAAGAGTTCGATAAGTGGGTTGTTACGGGAATTACCTTGTCCGACGAAGATTTGGCAAAATCAACGCTGACTTTCAAAATGCCTGCAATCAACGTGACAATGGAAGCAACGTACAAAGACGTTGTTTACAGAATTACCGTCACGAACGGAAGCATTGTTCAACAAAAAATAATAAATCCAACCAAAAAACAAAAGGATCTTGCACGCAAAAGAAATGATGCGATGTTTTTGCCTTCGGCAAAAGCGATGTGCCTGCGGCGCGATGTGTGCCTTCGGCACGTTGCGGACAGCATAAGGGTTCCCCCCCCCCGTATACAAAAACAACCGCGGTTGCGGTTGTTATTTGGTGTACCCGGGGGGAGTCGGAAGGAGCAAAGCGACGAAATAGCGAAGAGAGCGAGTTTACTCGCGGAACGAAGCGCCAGCCGGAGGGTTCGACTGCGAAGCAGTGTGCGTTTATGTTAAAACGCACGGACCCCCCCCGTATACAAAAACAACCGCGAGAGCGGTTGCTTTTTTGGTGTACCCGGGGGGAGTCGAACCCTCGACACCCGGCGTCGGAGGCCGGTGCTCTATCCAACTGAGCTACGGATACGTCTATGACGGATTATAGCACAAAACGGGCGGATAGGGCAACTTTATTAAAACTTATCGGAAAAATTGCCAAAAAAAAAGGACGGAAAATTTCCGTCCTTGTGGAATCGTCGGTTATTCGGAGCGCAGGCACTCGACAGGATCCTTGTTTGCCGCCATATGCGCCGGTACAAATCCCGCAAGCACCGCCAAAACGACGCTGATACCGAACATCATAAGCGGCTGCCACCAGGAAAGCGTCGCAAGGTGCTGTACGCTGAACAGCTTTGCAATGACCGCGTTTATCGGCAAAATCAGTATATACGATATCGCAATGCCCAGCACGCCCGACAGACAACCGATAATGCCCGATTCCGCAATGAATACGCTCGACACGTCGAGTTTCCTTGCGCCGATACTTCTTAATACGCCGATTTCTTTCTTCCTTTCAATGACCGACGTATATATTATGATTGCAATCATTATCGACGAAACAATCAAGGATATCGCGGCAAAACCTATGAGTACGCCCGTTATGGTTGCGGTCATCGACTCCACGTATGCCATTATCATCGACAGGTTGTCGCTGTATTTCACGGGAGTTTCGCCGTTTGCTTGCAGAGTCGCGTTGTAGTTGTTAAGGAACGCAAGGATTTTCTCTTTGGAGTCGAACGAACTTGCATAGATTTTGATTTTCTTGGGCTTGTCGACGTCGGACACGCCGAGTTTCAGCATGAGAGAATCGAAGTCAGTGCTCGGATCGATTTCGCTGATACCGACCTCGTCGTTGTTCAACGCCTTGACAAGCGGATGTTCCGAAGCGCGCTCCGAAAGATACCTGGACAGGGCGGCGGTGTAGCCGATGTTGCCGTTTATCGACGTAACGTTTGCGTCTTCGCGGGGACGTACGACGCCCACGACTTTCACGTTCACGGTATTCTTTCTGCCGTCGGTCTCGCCGTCGATAAAGGTTTTTGCGCGTTGCTCGTCCCTTGCGGCAATATTTTCCCATTTTCCCGTTTCGGTGTTTTTGTGATAATAGTCGCAACCCGTGGCGATTTGGTATTGCAGGGGCTCTTTGCCGTTTTCACCGATAATATCGCTTATCGAAAATGTCGAGTTGCTGAAACTGTTTTCTCCGCCGGTCGAGCCTCCCAACGCGCTGCCGATATCGTCTTTCGATTTAAGCCCGAGCGCAAAGAGCGTATAGTCGTTAATTTGGTTTTTGCGGTCGACGACAAGCACGACTTCGTCGTAATTCGTCGGCCATTTGGAATTACCCAGAAGTTCGTACTGCCGGTTCAGAAGCGTTGTGTTGTCGGTCATTTCGTCCCACACGGTGAGATAGGACGAGAACATTTCAAGCTGATCCTTGAAGCCGGAGAGCAAGGGAATATCCGCAATCGCGTCGACGAAAGGTTGCACTTTCATATACTTGTCTTCGTCACCTTTCGAGTGAGTGTAGTCGCAGTAAACGTCAAAATCCGTGCCGTAGTTGTACTTGACGTAACCGATCGTTTCGTCAAAGTTGTTGTCGATATACGACTTTAATCGTGCCAAATCGTTCTTTGAAGTCAGCAAAGGGATATTATCAAGGACGTTGCCGATGACTTGTTGCGTATAAATCGTGTCGCCCGACGGATATTTTTCGCGCTTTGCCGTGTCCGTTGTCAGAAGGGATAGAATCGCCGACAAGTCCGTGTTGCTTTCACTGATTTCGATGGGGTATTGCGACAGCGCGTTTTCTTCCATTTTTGAAATGAACGACCTTGCGCCCGTCGAAAGCGCGAGAACAAGCATTATGCCGATGATACCGATGCTCCCCGCAAACGACGTCAGAAACGTGCGGCCTTTTTTGCTTATCAGGTTTGTGAAAGACAGCGAAAACGCGGTGAGCGGCGACATCGACGCCTTTTTGCGCTTTTTCTTTTCAATGCGTTTCAGCGCGCGCTTGGCGTTTTTCGCACCCGACTGTTCGATGTCGGAAAGCGCTTTTTCTTCGGCGGCGGTTTTTGCGGCAAGGTCTGCCGCCTCGTCGCTAAGACACTCGTCAAGGGTGTACTCGTTCGTGTCGCCGACGATGACGCCGTCCGACATATTGAGAATACGGGTTGCGTATTCGTCGGCAAGTTGCGCGTTGTGCGTGACCATGACGATAAGGTGATCTTTTGAAATTTCTTTCAGCAGTTCCATAACCTCGACGCCGCTTTCGCTGTCGAGCGCGCCCGTCGGTTCGTCCGCAAGAATGATTTCGGGATTGTTGACAATGGCGCGGGCAATCGCGACGCGCTGCATTTGTCCGCCCGAAAGTTGCGACGGATGTTTTCTGGCATGGGCTTTCAGCCCGACTTTGTCAAGCGCTTCAAGCGCGCGGGCATGGCGTTCTTCTTTTGTAACGCCCGCAAGCGTCATCGAAAGTTCCACGTTTTTCTGAACCGTCAGGTGCGGAATCAGATTGTAACTTTGGAAGACGAAGCCGATACGCTTGTTGCGATAATCGTTCCAGTCAAGGTCGTTGTATTCTTTCGTGGAGCGGCCGTCGATGATGACGTTGCCCGACGTGCATTTGTCCAGCCCGCCGATTATGTTCAGAAGGGTTGTTTTGCCACAGCCGGAATGGCCGAGTATTGCCACGAATTCTTGTTTGCGGAATTGAATCGTGATGCCTTTCAAAACGTTCACGACGTTGTTGTCCGTCTTAAAATCTTTTTTAATTTCTTCAAGTCTCAACATAAAAAGCGCCTTCTACTTTATGATTTCAAAATAATAGATCTTAATATTAAAAATAAATTAAAATTGCAAAATTGTTAAGAGTATTTTTTAAAAAAACAGGAAAAGTTTTATCATTATTTACAAAAAAAAAGACAAAACGCGGGTTGTCTTTCCCTTAAACGCTTGAAAAACAGGGCGGCGAATGATATAATACCTATTATCTTTTGAAAATCCATAAGGAGAGATTATGAGTAAAAATCCAAAAGTCGACGCTTTCCTTCATAAGCTTTTCGGCACCACGCCGGGCGAGGGAATGCAGCCGAAAGAAGCGATTGCTTATTCCGTTGCCGGTTTCGGACAAAACTTCATTTGTACGATTATCGGCAGTTATCTTACCGTCTTCATGACGGACGCACTGGGCTTTGACCTTAACACGAAAATCGGCGTTATGTCGGGCGTTATGGCGGTTGCCTGGCTCATGCTCGGCACGCGTATCTTCGACGCTTTCAACGATCCCATTATGGGCAGTGTCGTCGACAGAACCCGTACGAAGTGGGGCAAGTGCCGTCCTTATCTCAAATGGATGGCGATTCCCATCGGCGTCGTTACCATTTTGTGCTTCCTGCCCTGGTATCCGAAAACGGGCGGCGGCTTTGCGGCTCTTTCGGTGATTTACGTTATCTGGTCGGTCGTGTATACGGTTGCGGACGTTCCTTACTGGGGACTTTCTTCCGCAATGACCAACAACACCGACTCCCGCGGAAAAATGCTGACGGTCGCGCGTCTTGCGTGCACGCTCGGCGCAGGTATCGTTACCGTTTTCGTGCCGATCATTACGTCCGCCGTTACCGCGGAATACAAGTATAACGAACTTGCGGTGCAAACCCCCGTCATCGTTTATCAGATCAACGACGTCAACGACAGCACGAAAAACGTTTACGAGTTCATAATAGAAGATCAGAAAAAATATTTTAACGATATTGACGGCGATGGCATCGGCGATATCAAGGAAGGCAACCTTACCGAAGCGGCGAAAGCGGCAGGCTTCAAATACGGCAGAACGGTTGTCTACGACGATAAGGGCGATCCGAAATATCTTAATATCAAATTCAAGAAAAACGGCGATATTAAGAGCGTCGAAGTCAAGGAAGAATATTATAAGCAGAATTTCCGCTCCGCAAGCGGTCTTTTAAGGACGGAATGTGCGGACGCAAACCAGAAAACCTTGCGTTATACTTACTTCATCGCGGCGATAGTGCTTGTCGTGCTTGCGATGCCGATGTTCTTCTATGGTTTCAAAAACACCAAAGAAAGATTCGGCGCTGCGGAAGACGACAATCCCCCGACGCTCGGACACAACCTCGGGTTGCTGTTCAAAAACAAACCTTTGTTGCTCCTTGTTCTTTCGGGTATCCTTGGCGGCGCGAGAATGGTTTATACATATACGGGCGGCTTGTACTTCTGTAAATACGCTTTGCAAAACGAAAGCGCGTACAGCCTTCTGACGATGCTTGTCGTGCCGGGCGGTCTTGTGGCTTCGGTGCTTTGCCCGTGGCTTACCAACAAATTCGGCAAAAAATGGACGTTCATCGGCTCGCACGTAATCGGCGCGGTCGCAATGATAATTTTGTTCTTCATGTGGGATTTCAGCGCAGGCGCACTTCGTGCGGGCGGCATTTACGTCGCTGCAATTTGCCTTGTCCTTATCGGTATCCCGCAGGGTATTTCCAACATTATGACCTACGCGATGATCGGCGATACGGTTGACTATCTTGAATGGAAAACCGGCGAGCGCGGCGAAGGTATCTGCTTTGCAATGCAAACCCTTATGAACAAAATCGGTATGGCAATCGGCGCGTTCATCGGCGTTCTCGCATACGGAATGAGCAACATTTCCCCGACCGACCCTGTCGGCAATATGGACGTCGCGGGACTTAACAAGTTGTGGATGATGCTTGTCTTGTCGGGCGTCGTGAGCTTTATCGCCTGCATTATCCCCATCTTCTTCTACAACCTTACCGAAAAGCGTCAGCGCGAAATGGTGAAGGAAATCGCCGAAAGAAAGGCGGCTATGGACATTACGGCGGACCTCGATATTCCCGTAACTCCCGAAGCGTAATCTTTCGTAAAACGACTTTTAACCCCGCTTATGCGGGGTTTTATTTTTGAAAAATGAAGCGCGCGCACTTTCGCCGCTTGACTATTTTTCCGCCGCGGTTTACAATATTTTACGAGGTGAATTGTATGTTATACGACAATATTCTGGAAACAATCGGGAAAACCCCGCTTGTGAAACTCAACAGCATAAGTTACGACGACTTGAACGTCTTCGGGAAGCTGGAATATTTCAATCCGTCGGGCAGCGTGAAAGACCGCGCCGCTTATAACATGATTCTGGAAGCGACGTCGTCGGGCGCAATCGACAAAGACACCGTTATTATCGAGCCGACTTCCGGCAATACCGGCATAGGACTTGCCATGGTATGCGCCGCTCTTAAAATGAAACTTATTCTCACAATGCCCGAAAATATGAGCGTCGAAAGAATAAAAGTTCTGAAAGCGTACGGCGCGGAAATCGTCCTTACGCCAAAGTCTGAAGGCATGCGCGGCAGTATCGAAATGGCGGAAAGGCTCAAAGCCCGTTACGGCCACGCTTTTATCCCGTCGCAGTTCACAAATCCTGCAAACCCCGCGGCGCACTTTATGCACACCGCAAAGGAAATCTTCGCCGACCTTAACAACGTCAGCTGGATTGTCGCGGGCATAGGCTCCGGCGGCACGATAATGGGCATTAAAAAATATATCGACACCTATAAAACTTCCACGCTTATTTGCGGGGTTGAGCCGAAAGGAAGCCCCTTGCTCACGCGCGGGAAAGCGGGACCTCATAAAATTCAGGGCATCGGCGCAAATTTCGTGCCGAAAATCCTTGATCCCGACGTTCTGGACGCGGTCGAGGACGTGTCGGACGAAGACGCCATTGAATGCGCCAGAAACCTTGCGAAAGAAGAAGGCATTTTCGTCGGCATTTCGTCGGGCGCGGCGATTCAGGCTGCAAAAATCCTTGCGTCGCACGGGGAAAAGGGCAACATCGTCGTTATCCTTCCCGACGGCGGTATGAAATATCTTTCGACGGAGTTGTGCGGTGAATAAGAAAAGAGTTGTGCTTGGTATGAGCGGCGGCGTCGACAGCAGCGTTGCCGCGCTTCTCCTGAAACAGCAGGGCTACGACGTCATCGGGCTGTTCATGAGAAACTGGGTTGAAGAAGACGAAAGCGGTTGCTGTACCGCTCTTGACGACTACGACGACGTGCGCGCCGTCGCGGGGAAACTCGACATACCTTATTACACAGTTGATTTGTCCAAGGAATACTGGGATAACGTTTTCAGGCAGTTTGTCGATTACTATAAGCGCGGGCTCACGCCGAACCCCGACGTCCTGTGCAATAGGGAAATCAAATTCGGCCCGTTTGCAAAGTACGCCAAAGACCTTGACGCCGACTTCATCGCGACAGGGCATTACTGCAACGTGCTGAAAAAGGACGGTCGCACCTACCTTGCCCGCGCAAAGGACGAGAATAAGTGCCAGACGTACTTTTTGAATCAGGTTTCGGAAAAACAAATCGAAAACGTCATTTTCCCCGTCGGAAACCTTTTGAAACCCGAAGTCAGGAAAATCGCCGAAGAAAACGGGCTTTCCACCGCCGAAAAGAAGGACAGCACCGGCGTTTGCTTTATCGGGGAACGCAACTTCCGCGAATTTTTGAAAAAATATATTCCCATGCAGGAAGGGGATATCAAAACCCTTGACGGCAAAACCGTCGGCACTCACAGCGGCGTATTTTATTACACCGTCGGACAAAGAAAAGGATTCGGTCTTGGCGGCGCGGGCAACGGAGAGCCGTGGTACGTCGTCAAAAAAGACGTGGAAAACAATATCCTTTACGTCAATCAGGGAGAGTGCGATCTGCTGTTCACAAAGGAACTCACGACGCGCGGCTTCAACTTTATCACAAAAAAACCCGACGAGAAGGAATTCAGGGTGCTTGCCCGTATCCGTCATCGTCAGCCCCTTGAAAACGCGACCGCGGTAATCGACGGCGACGACGTGCATTTATACTTCGACCGTCCGCAACGCGCCGTGGCGGCAGGACAGTATGCGGTGATGTATGAGGTTGATTCTCCCGTCTGCCTTGGCGGCGGCGAAATCCGTTAAAACGGCGACAATTCGCGCCTTTTCGGCGTTTTTGCAGAACCCCAAAACCCGTGTACGTCTATGTACACTAGGATTTTCAGAACCCCGAAAGAAACGTCAAAAATCCATCAAAATTCTGACTTTTTAGGGGAGAGTTTTCCATCAAATTCTCGCCGTTTTAGAGAAAGTCAAAACATCAATATTCTGACTTTTTAGAGATTTTGGGGTCCCCGCGGGATACTGTGTACCCGTGGGGAAAAGGCGCACACAAGCAAAAGAGTGAGC
>ENA-OPBD01001174-OPBD01001174.1-human-gut-metagenome-genome-assembly--contig:-NODE-1174-length-13407-cov-2.621105_pt1 | contig 13407 bp, 5 predicted proteins | sample MGYA00241062_ERZ501440 | MGnify/ENA primary metagenome ERZ501440 (study PRJEB25962, sample SAMEA2042628) | human gut metagenome | biome: human gut; feature: human-associated habitat; material: faeces...
CTTCTTGCCGGCCTTACACATAGGGCACTCGTCAACGGAATAAGAAGCATAGTCGTCGATATCCTTCTTGCTGAACAGAGAGTGAACCTCGTGGCCTGCAACCTCGTCTGTAGCTGAGAAGATAGCTGATATTCCTGAGATGCTTCCACCGTAGTATTCAATACATTCGATGCTCTGCTTGATTGTCTTGCCGGTGGTTGCCGATGCAAGGAGAAGGAGAACGTTCTTGTTCTTGATCATTGGCTGAAGGTTATCACGGAATATGAGCTGGCCTGAAGAATGAACCTCAGGTGTCATGATGTATATGGTCTGGTGCTGGTTCATGGACACGATACCGTTCTCTGTGAGGGCATTTGCAAGGTAAGCACCGATAACCTCTGTTCCGTCCATGCAGACGATGGTGTCAACGATCGTTGTTGCAACATACTCTGTAGCCATGGATTTGGCAGCAGCGAGAGCCATCTTCCTTCTGCTTTTGATGGTTGTCATATCGATGTATCTGTTGATGTGGGAATGGTTAGTTGCAAAATGTCCGTCAACTACCTTGATGTCCAGTGCATTATTATAAGACGATGTGATCTTGGTTGTCATGTTTTCCATAGTTTAAATTCTCCTTTTCTATTATTATGTTGTCTGTAAATAAAACAGTAATTTCCTAGACTATTTCCAGCACGGTGTTGACCAGCAGGTCATCCTGTTTTGGATTCATAAAACAGAATCTTATGTATTTGTTGTCAAGTCCGCCTATATCAGCACAGCTTCGTATATAAAGACCCTTTGGCATGCAGTAATCCACCACATCACCCGCGGAAATAGCATCCCTCAGGATACGGATCAGTATGAAGTTGGCGGCCGGTTTGTACAGCTTGATCGACTTGTGGGTGGACAGTGCCGAGTACACAAGGTTGCGCTCGGTTCTGATGAGCTCTCTTGATTCGGCAATGTATTTTTCGTCGGTGAACATGGCAACCCCGGCGGCCTCCACAAGCTTGCCTATCGCAAATGGCAGTCCGGTGATCTCAAGTGTTTTCTTGAGAACAGGATTCGATGTGATCATATATGCCAGCCTGAGTCCGGGAACTGCAAAAAATTTCGTTGTGTTTCGCAGCACGATAACATTCTCGTATTTCGATGTGAGAGGAATGGAAGAATTACTCTCCAGATCATCAACAAAATCCATGTATTCCTCGTCAACGACCATGGTTATGTTATTGCCATCGCATATCTTGGCTATAAATTCCAAAGACTCTGCATCGATTATCTGTGATGTTGTACCATTAGGATTCGATATAAATATAATATCGATGTCCTCTGACAACTTCGATATAAAATCTGCGATGTCGAGGGTGAAATCCTCCTCCTCAGGTGTGGAGTAGTAGATTATCTCACAGCCGTTCATAGAGAGCAGCTTTTCGTAATTCTGTGCTCCAGGTGTTATCAGGATAGCTTTCTTAGGCGAGGTAAATTCGCACAGTATCTTGACAAATTCATAGGAGCTACCGCCGACGATTATGTCGTCTGTCTTTGCTCCGGAGTATGCGGATATGGCCTCCTTTAATTTCTTTGTGTTGTGATCAGGGTATACTGATAACTGACTCATGTTGTCCGCAATAGCTTTAGTAACAGATTCGGGAACTCCCAGTGGATTCATGTTAAGATCTGCACGAACAGTTTCGACCTGACTGAGGAGATTCTCTGTTTTTAGATTGATAACCCCATTTTTCATAAAAAAACCCCTTTTTCAGTTGTTTTAAGTTATTTTTCTGTATATATTGTTTAAAAAGAGACAATATTTTGTTATAATCTGAATATATGTCTTTTTGTCAATTATACCGATTGGAAGCTTCAAATACAACCACTATGAGTGATTTTTGACAAAAAGACAATAGAAATAGATACAGGAGACCAGACGATGAAGGGAATAGTTGAACAGTATGCTCGTGGTGAGTTTAAGGTTGACAGACCAGCGGTAGCCATATCAGTCAGCAAGATAGAATTGAATATCGAGGCGGGAACTGTGTATGATGGAGAGTTTACAGTGGATTCTTCAAACAGTTGTGCAGTGAAACTGATGGTATACGACAGCCGCTATATACTGGATTTCAAGAGTCACACATTTGTGGGCAGGAAGAACAGAGTCAGCTATTCATTTGACGCCCGAGGAATCGAGCAAGGCAAATCCTTCAAGGGTCATATAAATATAATCACTGATGGGGGAGAGTTTATCATCCCTTATCATATAGCTATAGTCGCTCCATATATTCAGGTCGAGGGTAAGAAGCTCGAGGATCTGTTCCAGTTTGCAGCATATGCAGAGGAGAACTGGGAGGATGCCATAAGGATATTCGGAAGCGAGGATTTTGTGCGCACTTTTATAGGCAGGGATGAAAAGCTTCAGAGGGTGTATGACACACTGGGAATGTCACTGTCCATAGGACAGGCCATGGAGGAATTTCTTGTGTATACACACAAGAAGAGGGCACTCACACTGTCCGTGGCTCAGAACGATCTGCTGGTTGAGATGCCATCCGAATTGGTCAGGGCATCGGTTACGATTACCAAGAACACCTGGGGCTACACGAATACCAAGATAGCATCGGACTGCGATTTCCTTATACCGGAGACCAGCGTGCTGAAGTGGAACAGCTTCGATGGCAACACATTTGACCTCAGTTTCCTCATAGATCCGCAGAAGATCCACGACGGGGAGTCATCGGGTTACATTTATATATGGAACACTTATCAGAATATGAGAATACAGGTGAGCATCAGAAAGCCTGAGGTCATCAAGATGACTCCAAAGAGCAGGCAGACGAGATTCACCATCAAGAGGGCGGAGGAGGCTCTGATCCGTGCATATATTGACTTCAGAACGGACAAGATCGATCTGAAGAAGTACATAGCGGAGACCAGGGATGCCCTGAACACCCTTATAAAATACAGACCGGAGTATGGCATGTACAGGCTGGGACTGCTCCATATGCAGATCCTGGAGGGACACACGGAATTTGTCGAGCAGGAATTTCTGAGAATAGATGCGGATGCCAATTTCACAAGCATGGAGGACATGGAGAAGTGTTATCTCAGTTACCTGAAGTCGCTTCTGCGCAGGGAGAAGTTCATCATAGACAGAACTGCTGCCATGGTCAGAGAAAGATTTGAGGCAAATGACAAGAACAGGCTGTTCTATTTCTGGATACTGTTATTTGTGGATGTGAATTATACAGAGGACAAATGGGTTATCTACGAGGATATACAGAAGCTGTTTAACTCAGGTGTAAACAGTCCGGTAATATACTTTGAGATATGTGACATGTTCAACAAGCAGCCTCTCATGATGAAGAAGATCGCACCGCTTGAGATCGCAGCCCTCAGATGGGGCATGAGAAATGAATTTGTCTCAGAGGATGTCATCGTGGAGTTTGTCAAGACTGCTTCGAGACAGAAGGATTTTGACGAGCAGGCATTTAAGATGCTTGAGCAGATATACGATATGAGGCATGACAGGACGACTCTGGATGCCATTTGTGGAATACTGATCAAGAATAAGATGTACGATCCGTGTTATCACAGATATTACAGTGACGCATCGGACAAGGATCTCAAGTATGTTGGCCTGAATGAATGCTTTATCAGGAGCATGGACAAAAACCACTACGATGAGATACCGGAGGCTATACTCAGATATTTCAGTTACAAGAACGTTTTGACGGACGAGGAGTTGGCATATATATATGCAAATGTCATCATGAACAAGGAGAACCAGAAGTCGGTGTACAGGGATTTTGTCCCTGCCATTGAGCGTTTCATGGAGAAGATGATACTTCAGGGAAATGTGAGCGATGACCTGACAGTCATATACGATGAATTCCTTGATCCTGATACGGTGAAACCGGAATTTGCCACAAAGCTCATCAACATAATATTCAAGAGAAAGTTCGTGTGTGATAATGAGAATATAACACACATACTGGTATCCCACAGTGAGCTTGGCGGAGAGGTCAAGGTTCCGGTGGTTAATGGTGAGGCATATGTAGAGATAATATCGCCGTCTGCCATAGTCACACTTCTGGATGACAACGGCGGCAGATATGTGAGCACCGTACAGTACAGAATGGAGAGGATCGTAGACGAGAGGAGCTATCTGGACATTTGTCACGAGTACAGTCCAAGGGATTACAGATACCTGTTGTTCCTCTACAACGATATAGATATATTTACACACAGGGATGCAAAGGAGATAAATCTTGCCAGAGATATCGCACTCTGCCCTGAGGTGAGCTACAGGGTGAGACAGGAAGCGCTTACCCATATGGTTGAGTATTATCATGAGAATTTCGATGCGGACATTCTCGGAAAATATTTGTCCAAGATAGATCTGGATTACGTGGATCCTTCATATGCTTCCAGGATAAATACATATTATATAGCTCTGGATATGTATGAGAATGCATTTGAGGGAATGTACAGATTTGGCTATGTGGATGTGGATATAGATGAGCTGATCAAGATAGCCGAGTTTGGAATCGATGACAAGAGATACGATGAGAGCAGGCTGCTCATATCCATATGCGTGTATATATACAGGAGAGGGTACGCCGGACAGAAGATACTGTCATATCTCATCAACAATTACAACGGATCACTCGAGGAGATGGCAAATCTCTTCAAGTCGGTCAATTCAAATTACAGAAATATTGATATGCTGTCTGAGAACATACTCGCACAGATGATGTTCGCGGACGGATATATAGAGTCCATATACGATATATTTGAGGTGTACTATCGCGGCCGCAGCCGAGGCATGGTGGTGAAAGCTTTCCTCAGATATTGCGCGCACCAGTATTTTATAAAGGATCAGAAGATCCCTTCATATATAATGGAGGATCTGTACAAGGAGATCGCCAAGGGCAATATAAAGGACGAGATATCCAGAATGAGCCTGCTGTATTATTTTAGCAACCGAAGTGGACGATACACTGAGGGGCAGCAGGAATGGATCAAGGCAAATGTAAAACAGTTTATAGAATACAGCAAGATACTTCCGTTCTTCAGAAAATTTGAGTCGATCGTAAAGCTGCCAGGGGATATGAGATTCAAGACATATGTCATATTCAAGGGTGAAAGCGGAAAGCAGGTATGGGTCAGCTACAGCTTTGGACAGGAGAGCAGCAGTATGGCAAACTACAAATCCGAGAGGATGAATGAGATAATTCCGGGAGTGTATGTTAAGGAAGTTGTCGTATTCCACGGAGAGTCGCTTGTCTACTCCATCGATGGAGTGGTTGGAACTTCAGTCGTGGTTGAGAGCGACATACTCAAAAATGAGACATTCCATAAGGATGGAAGCAGCAGCTTTGAACTTATCAATAGCATGCTGGTTAGCCAGGAGACAAGAAATGACCATGAGCTCATACAGGCAATGGACACATATCTGTACAACAGCCATTTCTTCGACGCCAATTTGATGTTGCTTTAACTTTTTGATTTTTCACAAGGAGGGGCATAATTTATGTCTGACACACAGTTATATCTGGGTCTGGATCTTGACCCGGAATATACACAGCTTAGTTATTATAATGTTGACACGCGGGAGCCGGAATCGGTGTACCACAAGGAGGCGAGGGATACATATATGCTCCCTAACATCATGTTCTACAGCGCGTACAACAAAAAGTCGGATGACGGACAGAGTGAAGCTTACAAGTTCATAGATCTGGCTGGCTGGTGTGCAGGGGCGAAGGCTTCAGCCTGCAGGTTCGAGGAAAATGGAACGGTTGTGGATCAGGTGTATGAGCGTACCCTGAGAAATGAGAATATAGAAGTTGCGGGGCGTAATTATAAGGCGGGAGATCTTCTTGTGAAGATGATGATACTGCATATAAGACAGTTTACCGAGCAGTTTGAGGGTTTTGTGATAAAGAAACTGACAGTCACAGTGGCTGACACAGATCCGCGCATCATAGCTGCAGTCAGAGGACTTAAGTCGGCACTCCGTCTGACCCATGACCAGTTTAATATAGTGAGCCATCTGGACAGTGGCCTGTGCTATATATTTGCACAGCCTGAGCCGCTCAGGAATAACAGCGTGGGACTGTTTGATTTCGGCAGGAGCGGGCTGGATTTTTACAGGATAGATATGACAAGGAAATATCCTTTGATAGTGACCGTTGAGCATGTGAACTTCCATGACAGGATGAACATGAAAAGATTTGGAAAATACCATGAGGATATGGATGAGGCATTTGCGGATATAGTTAAGGAATGTATGTCACAGGTGTTTATATCCTCTGTATTCCTCACGGGAATAGGATTTGCTGACAACTGGATGAAGCAGTCGGCGGCGGTTCTGTGTCAGGGCAGAAGGGTATTTGTTGGACAGAATATATATACAAAGGGTGCATGTTACAGATCGCTTGGCGGTGTGTACACGGAGGCGCTCAGCAGATATTTTATAGATACGGAGCAGACGGTCAAGACAAATATCGGAATAAATCTCATGGATGAGAAGAAGACGTTCTGGCCGATAGCATACGGCGGGCTTGAGTGGTTCAACACCCGCGGAAGCATAGAGGTATTCCTCGACAACACAAGAAGGATACAGATCGTATACCAGGATATACTGACTGAGGAAGAATGGCGGGAGACTGTGGAGATATACGGACTTCCGGCGAGACCAAAGAAGACGACAAAGCTGTCGATATCCGTGGAGTATTATGGTGCGGATAAGGGCGCGATAGTCATCCGTGATCTTGGATTTGGAAGTTTGTATCCTACCACAAATAAGATATACAGAAAAGAATTTGATATAGGAGCCATCAGGAGAAAGCATGCGGAGAAGCTTGAGGCGGCACGAAGGGAAGAGAAGCTCAGGATACGCATGGGTGACACCGAGGAACTGAGAGGCGAAGATCCGGCGGTGGAGCATGGTAATGCAAAGACGGTGGAAGCCGAGCCGGAGGTACATGAAGAGCCTGTGGTATATTACGGAACAGCGTCACCTGTGGAGCCGGAGACTGTGGAAGAGCTGGATGATTTCGGAACGGAAGCAGAGGATGTTGTGGAAGAGATTGACGACGATGCGGGGGATATGACGGAGGCTGAAGAGTTAGAAGATGATGCGGTCTCTGATCCTGAGAACATTTCAGATGAAATTGATGATGACGAAACGGAATCAGTGGATGCTGCATATGAGGTAGATGATGACGAATCAGAATCAGATGACATTACAGACGATGCAGATGACAGCGAGACTGAGATCGACGAGTCAGAGCCGGACGATGAAGAAACCATAGATGAAGAGGATCTGGATGACGAAGATTCCGATGAGTATGAGCAGAGTGCGTTCAGCATCCCGTCATACCTCAGAGGACAGCATTTTGATCCGGGAGAGTGATACACATATGAGTGGAATTATTATTTGTAAGACAAAGACAGCGGACAATCCGTACACATTCCTCAATACGAAGATAACCATATATTCATATGAGGAGCTGTGCTACTACATATTCAACAATATGGTGCTCATAGGTAAAGACGACCTTGCGGACAGACTCAGCACCTGGCTGAGAACGGCCATAGACATGGAGGATCTTGCAGACAAGATAGACGCGCTCAATGCCAAGAATGCGTATATCCAGGATATCATGGTGGAGATACTTACATTTGGTGAGTTCTACAGCAAGGATGAAGTGAAGGAATTCATGGACGAGTGCAAGAGAATCAGGACTCTCAAGCCGTATGAGCTGGACAAGAAGAGAGCTGACAGCTACATGATGTACAAGCATTACATCAAGGCTGACGCCATATACGATGACATCATAGAGTACAAGGAGTCACATGGTGAGTACGATGAGTTCCTTGGAAATATATATCACAACAAAGGCGTTGCGCTGGCGGGCAATCTTCAGCTTGAGGAGGCAAAGGATGCTTTCATCAGAGCATTTGCGCTGAATAAGAACAATGAGTCATTGATAGAATACTTCTGTGTAATGGCGGTGACAGTGGACACGGCGACACTCCAGAGGGAGATAAGAAAGCGCGGTATGCCGGCCGGATTCCTGGACGATCTGATGAACGAGATCGCTGATTCAAAGGAGGATGTACATGAGATGTCCATATACAACAAAGTCCAGAAGGCTGTGTACAACAGAATGCACGGCGACATAGAGGACTATGACAGGCGTATGAATTCCATCCTGAGTGCACTCAAGGATCAGTTCAGAAACCAGATAGGATGACTTTGTGCTTGACGTACAGCCAGCCTATGTTGTACTATCACAATGAATAAAGAAGATATATGCAAATGCTGTGACGAAGAGGAGTAGCATGTGGAGTCAGACAGAGAGAATGGTTCGTGGGCTGTGAGACCGTTCCTGACAGAGACTTGTGAAGGTAGCTTCTGAGCTGCATGGCTGAAAGATCATGATAAGGATAGGCCATGCCGGGGCGTTCCCGTTATAGGATAAGATGAGATACAAAACAAGGTGGTAACGCGAATATTTACTCGCCCTTCTGACAGAATGTCCGGAGAGCGGGTTTTTTTGTGAAAAATTTTGTAAAAGTATATATCAACATGTAAGAGATCAGGAAGAATAGAAAGGAAGAATGAGATGAAAGAGTTAGAGAAGACATATGATCCTTCCCAGATAGAGGACAGACTCTACAGAAAGTGGGAGGAGAAGAAGTATTTCCACGCAGAGGTTGACAGGAGCAAGAAGCCATTTACGATCGTAATGCCACCTCCAAATGTAACAGGACAGCTCCACATGGGACATGCCTTGGACAATACAATGCAGGATATACTTATCAGATTCAAGAGAATGCAGGGCTACTCAGCACTGTGGCAGCCTGGTACAGACCACGCAGCCATCGCAACCGAGGTTAAGGTTACAGAGAAGCTGAAGGAGCAGGGAATAGATAAGAAAGAGATCGGCCGTGAGGAGTTCTTAAAGCATGCATGGGCATGGAAGGAAGAGTACGGCAACCGTATCGTGAGCCAGCTCAAGAAGATGGGTTCATCCGCTGACTGGGACAGAGAGAGATTCACCATGGACGAGGGATGTTCCAAGGCAGTCAAGGAAGTATTTGTAAGACTGTACGAGAAGGGCTACATCTACAAGGGCTCAAGGATCATCAACTGGTGTCCTGTATGTAAGACTTCCATATCAGATGCTGAGGTTATACATGAGGAGCAGGACGGATTCTTCTGGCATATCAACTATCCTGTAGTTGGAGAGCCGGGAAGATATGTTGAGATTGCAACAACAAGACCAGAAACATTACTTGGAGATTCAGCTTTAGCTGTTAATCCGGATGATGAAAGATACACAGACCTTGTTGGAAAGGAAGTTGAACTTCCACTTACAGACAGAACAATACCTATTATTGCAGACCCTTATGTTGATAAGGAATTCGGTACAGGTGTAGTTAAGATTACACCTGCACATGACCCTAACGATTTCGAGGTTGGTAAGAGACATAACTTACCAGAGATTAACATTTTAAATGATGATGCTACAATCAATAATCTTGGTGGAAAGTACGCCGGTATGGACAGATATGAGGCAAGAAAGGCTATGGTTGCAGACCTTGATGCACTTGGACTTTTAGTGAGAGTTGAAGACCATACACATAACGTTGGTACTCATGACAGATGTAAGACAACTGTTGAACCAATGATTAAGCAGCAGTGGTTTGTTAAGATGGATGAGCTTATCAAGCCTGCAGTTGAGGGTGTAAAGAATGGTGATATTGAGCTTATTCCAGCTTCTATGGATAAGACATATTACAACTGGACAGATAATATCAGAGACTGGTGTATTTCAAGACAGCTTTGGTGGGGACACAGAATTCCTGCATACTACTGCAAGGATTGTGGAGAAATGACTGTTTCAAGAGATAAGGTATGCACATGCCCTAAGTGTGGAAGTGCTAATGTTGAACAGGATCCGGATACACTTGATACATGGTTCTCATCAGCATTATGGCCATTCTCAACACTTGGCTGGCCTGAAAAGACAGAGGATCTTGACTATTTCTATCCAAACGATGTGCTCGTAACAGGCTACGATATCATTTTCTTCTGGGTAATCAGAATGATTTTCTCAGGCTATGAGCAGATGGGCAAGGCACCATTCCACACAGTGCTTTTCCACGGACTCGTAAGAGATTCTCAGGGCCGCAAGATGAGTAAATCACTCGGAAACGGAATTGATCCGCTTGAGGTTATCGACAAGTATGGTGCAGATGCGCTTCGTCTGACACTTATCACAGGAAATGCACCGGGAAATGACATGCGTTTCTACTGGGAGAGAGTTGAGGCTTCAAGAAACTTCGCCAACAAAGTGTGGAATGCATCAAGATTTATCATGATGAACCTTGAAGGTGTAGAGCTTAGAGAGCCAAAGCTTGATGAGCTTCATGCAGCAGATAAGTGGATTCTTTCAAGGGTAAATACTCTTGCAAAGGATGCCACAGAAAACATGGACAAGTTCGAGCTTGGAATCGCAGTACAAAAGGTATACGACTTCATCTGGGATGAGTTCTGTGACTGGTATATCGAGATGGTTAAGCCTCGTCTCTACAACGATGAGGATGAGACAAAGGCAGCAGCACTCTGGACACTTAAGACAGTTCTGATCCAGGCACTTAAGCTTCTTCATCCATACATGCCATTCATCACAGAGGAGATCTTCTGCAACATTCAGGACGAGGAGGAGTCGATCATGATCTCCAAGTGGCCCGAGTACACAGACGAGTGGAACTTTGAGGCTGACGAGGCCGCTGTTGACACTATCAAGGCAGCAGTCCGTGCCATCAGAAACCTTCGTACAGGAATGAACGTACCACCTAGCAGAAAGGCAAAGGTATATGTCGTATCTGCAAAGGAGGACGTGAGACATATATTTGAGTCATCAAAGAGCTTCTTTGCCACACTGGGTTATGCCAGCGAGGTACACGTTCAGGAGGACAAGACAGGAATCGATGAGAATGCAGTATCAACACTGATCCACGATGCCGCTGTATACATTCCTCTTGAGGAGCTTGTGGATATCGACAAGGAGATCGAGCGACTTGAGAAGGAGGCTGCTAAGCTTGCCGGAGAGATCAAGCGTGCATCAGGAATGCTTGCAAATCCAAAGTTCGTTGACAAGGCCCCAGCCGCAAAGGTTGAGGAGGAGAAGGCAAAGCTTGCCAAGTACACTGAGATGTCTGAGCAGGTTGCCGAGCGTCTTGCACAGCTTAAGAAGTAATTATAAGGTCCCGACAGACGGAATTGGCTTTTCGCCTGCCGGGATCTTCGTTTTTATTGTGTCGATGAGACATTTCCTTCATATCATATAACAGAAGAGGTTTTTCTGTCGGTATGAAGGAGGTGGAGAAATGGGATTCACAAGTATTCCCATACGCAACATCATACGTGAAGCTGTTGCAAGGGGCGGCATAATAGTGGATGTCAGGGATCGCGATGAATTTCTGGAGGGACACATCCCCATGGCGGTAAATATTCCATTTGAGTTGATAGAAGCGGGGGAGTATACTCTTCCCAAAAGCAAATATCTGCTGGTATACTGTGCTCATGGGGTGAGCAGCATGAAGGCTGCGCTCATCATGAGCGAGGATGGATACAGAGTTATCAACACGGTGGGAGGCCTGGCGCAGTACAGAGGCCCGCTCACAAGACAGCGATAGAACAAATATACAACCCACAGAAAGGGCAGGAAATGAGCAGAGTAGAACTTATAGCTCCATGTCATTTTGGACTGGAGTCGGTACTGAAAAAAGAAATACTTGATCTTGGATACGAGATAGTCCAGGTGGAGGACGGAAGGATCACATTTGCCGGAGACGAGAGTGCGATTGCAAGGGCAAATATTTTTATAAGGACAGCCGAGCGTATCATGCTCAAATGTGGCAGCTTCAAGGCCGCCACATTTGACGAGCTGTTCGAGGGAACAAAGGCCATCGCCTGGGAGAAGTATCTGACAAGGGATGCAAAATTCTGGGTGTCCAAGGCGACATCAAACAAGAGTGCACTCTTCAGTCCATCGGATATACAGTCCATAGTCAAGAAGGCTATGGTTGAGAGATTGAAGCAGACATACAGAGTGTCATGGTTCACGGAGGATGGCGCAAGCTATCCGGTGAGAGTATTTATATTCAAGGATATAGTGACCATAGCACTTGACACGTCAGGTGTGTCACTTCACAAGAGGGGATACAGAAAGCTGGTTGGAAAGGCTCCTATATCGGAGACGCTGGCGTCCGCGCTGATCATGCTCACGCCGTGGCACAGGGACAGAGTCCTTGTAGATCCGTTCTGCGGAAGTGGAACATTTCCGATAGAGGCTGCCATGATAGGCGCACACATCGCACCGGGAATGGACAGGGAGTTCACGGCCCAGGAGTGGTCCAAGATCTGTGACAAGAAGATATGGTACAATGCGGTGGATGAGGCTCATGATCTCATAGACCACGATGTGAAGATGAACATACAGGGATATGATCTGGATGGCGATATGGTGAAGTGTGCCATGGAGAATGCCAGGGCAGCAGGAGTGGAGCAGCACATCCATTTTCAGCAGAGGGATGTGAAGGATCTGAGGAATCCGAAGAAGTATGGATTTATAATCACAAATCCACCTTACGGAGAGAGACTTGAGGAGAAGGAGGCTCTGCCTGAGCTGTACAGGACCATCGGCGAGAGCTATAGGAATCTTGATGACTGGTCAATGTTCCTCATCACATCGTATACGGATGCGGAGAAGTATATCGGCAGAAAGGCCGACAGAAACCGCAAGATATACAACGGAATGATAAAATCATATTTCTATCAGTTTATGGGACCGAAGCCGCCTAAACGAAGGAGAGAAGAAGCTTGAAGAAATTTGTAAATATAATTCTGATCCTTGCCATAGGTGCTCTGGCGTATTACGGAACAAAGGAGCCGTCGGGACGTCTGGAGAAGAACGAGGAGGATCAACACGCAGTTTCCGGCATGTCTGAGAAGCTTGCGGGCGATTACAATGAAGCGGGACTCACACTGTATGTAAATGGCAGTGAGGTGGAAGAGGACGAGTACAAGCCGTATGTAAGCAATAATCTTCACCTTATGATGCCGCTGAAGATGCTCAAGGATAAGATGAAGTGTACATACATAGAGTATGTGAATGGCAGTATCGTGATCAAGAGGAATGAAGGAGTCGCCAGACTGGTGCTTGATTCCCAGGATGCAGAGCTGGACGGCAAGGACGTGAAGATCGCGGATGCGCCGATAAAGAAGGATGACGAGACATTTGTCCCTATAGAGTATATAGCGGACACGCTTGACTATACATGTGAGTACAATTATGACACAGGCCGTGTATCCCTGCAGAAGGTCGGTGAGGACAGTAAGCTGCCGGC
>ENA-OPBD01001181-OPBD01001181.1-human-gut-metagenome-genome-assembly--contig:-NODE-1181-length-13374-cov-3.652902_pt1 | contig 13374 bp, 12 predicted proteins | sample MGYA00241062_ERZ501440 | MGnify/ENA primary metagenome ERZ501440 (study PRJEB25962, sample SAMEA2042628) | human gut metagenome | biome: human gut; feature: human-associated habitat; material: faeces...
AGCATGGCTGCATCATCTCAAAGGACGCCGACATCACGGTGGCTTTCGAGGTGGAGCTGCCGGAACTTTACACCGTGACGGGCGCGGAGTACGAGGCGATACACGGCTGCTGGTGCAAGGCGATCAAGGTGCTGCCGGACTTCTCCGTTGTCCACAAGCAGGACTGGTTCATCAAGGAGAAGTACAGACCGGAGTTGCAAAAGGAGGACATGAGTTTCCTCTCACGGAGCTTCGAGCGTCACTTCAACGAGCGACCGTACCTGAAGCACACGTGCTACCTCTACCTAACCAAGACGACGAAGGAGCGTAACCGGATGCAGAGCAATTTCAGCACGCTGTGCCGGGGGCATATCATCCCGAAGGAGCTGGACAAGGAAACCGCCGCGAAGTTCATGGAGGCTGCGGAACAGTTCGAGCGCATCATCAACGACAGCGGCTTTGTCAGGCTGCGCCGCCTCTCCACCGACGAGATTGTGGGGACGGAAGGCAAAACCGGACTGATAGAGCGTTATTTCTCGCTCATGCCCGAAGGCGATGCCACGTTGCAGGACATAGACCTCTCGGCACGGGAGATGCGCATCGGCGACAACCGCCTGTGCCTGCACACCCTGTCCGACGCGGAAGACCTGCCCGGCACGGTGGCTACCGACACCCGGTATGAGAAACTCTCCACCGACCGCTCGGACTGCCGCCTCTCCTTTGCATCCCCGGTGGGGCTGCTGCTCTCCTGCAACCACATCTACAACCAGTACGTGATTATCGACAACAGCGAGGAGAACCTTCAAAAATTCGAGAAGTCCGCGAGGAATATGCAGTCGTTATCCCGATACAGCCGGAGCAACAGCATCAACCGCGAGTGGATAGACCGATACTTGAACGAGGCGCACTCCTACGGTCTGACCTCGGTGCGGGCGCACTTCAACGTCATGGTGTGGAGCGACGACGCGGAAGAGCTGAAGCACATAAAGAACGACGTGGGCAGCCAGCTGGCAAGCATGGAGTGCGTGCCGCGCCACAACACCATCGACTGCCCGACACTCTACTGGGCGGCGATACCCGGCAATGCGGCGGACTTCCCGGCGGAAGAGAGTTTCCACACCTTCATCGAACAGGCGGTGTGCCTGTTCACAGAGGAAACCAACTACCGCAGCTCGCTCTCGCCCTTCGGCATCAAGATGGTGGACAGGCTCACGGGAAAACCGCTGCACCTCGACATCAGTGACCTGCCGATGAAGCGGGGCATCACCACGAACAGGAACAAGTTCGTATTAGGTCCTTCGGGTAGCGGCAAGTCGTTCTTCATGAACCATTTGGTGCGCCAATATTACGAGCAGGGCGCGCATGTGGTATTGGTGGACACGGGAAACTCCTATCAGGGATTGTGCGAGATGATACGGCGCAAGACGGGCGGCACGGACGGCGTGTATTTCACCTACACGGAGGAGAAGCCCATCAGCTTCAACCCGTTCTACACCGACGGTGCGCCCATAATGGAAGCGTAGTAAATATCTCTTTAGCAAGAGATTAGGTTAGAGTTCAAATTTCATAAATGTAACAAAATGAAAAGGAAACCTACTCCCAGCCAACTTATCCTAAAGGGAAACCCGAGGGGGAGTGCAGCATGTTGGAAAAGCGATAAGTCAACAAATTGTCATGTTGCGACTGAATTGCGAGGGGGAACGATAGACACGAGGATGAAGCCTGATTGGTTGAACGATAGCTCAGTGGCAAATGAAGAAGCGATGGCGAAAGACAATTATATACGCCATACTGTGATACCTTTTCTCAGTCGTTCGGGAGAAGAGGCAAGAACTAATTACAGCACAACCGTAATAAACGGAGAAAAGAGCGAACGTCGCATCCGACAGTCTATCACGCTAATAGTTATTACGCTAACTAAATGGGGATTGCCTAAACCGAAACGCCGTAAGGCTATAGAGTTTGCTCTTGAATATTCGGCATGGCAACGGAGCTTCCATAGTAGTCCGAGCAGGGGAAAGCCTTGTACATGGCGAAGGGAAGCAGTTGATAATTTTAATATAAATCAAAGGAAAACGTGAGAGACGTATGAGAAATCCAGAGAAAGTATTAAACACTTTATGTTTACACAGCAAAGTTTCGGACTATAAGTACGAAAGACTGTATCGTATCCTATTCAATGAAGATATGTTTTATGTTGCTTATCAGCGTATATACGCCAAGCAAGGTAACATGACATCAGGCGCAGATGGCAAAACAATAGACCAAATGAGCATTCAGAGAATAGAACATATTATTGAAAGTCTTAAAAATGAGACTTATCAACCCAAACCTGCAAAGAGGGTATATATTCCCAAAAAGAATGGCGGAAACCGTCCATTGGGAATACCATCTTTTGAGGATAAGTTAGTGCAAGAGGTAGCACGTATGATATTAGAAGCTATTTATGAGGGGCATTTTGAAAGCACCTCACACGGCTTCAGACCATACAAAAGTTGCCATACTGCATTAACACATATTCAACATCAGTTCACAGGAACACGTTGGTTTATAGAAGGAGACATTAAAGGTTTCTTTGATAATATAAACCACAACATACTGATAGATACTCTTCGAGAACGAATATCAGATGAACGTTTCCTAAGGTTGGTGAGAAAGTTTCTCAATGCAGGATATGTTGATAATTGGAAATATAACCGCACATACTCAGGAACACCTCAAGGTGGAATTATTAGCCCAATATTGGCTAACATCTATCTCGACAAGTTCGATAAGTACATAAACGAGTATATTGAAAGGTTCAATAAAGGTGAGAAAAAAAGACGTAATGCAGTCTACTTTCAAAAGAATACCCAAGCGGTAAATCTAAGAAAGAAACTTAAAGTAGAAACTGACCCTTGTGTAAAGGCAGAGCTAACAGAAAAAGCAAAGAAATTACAAATAGAGATGCGTAATATACCATGTAGTCATGATATGGACGAAAATTACAGAAGAATGAAGTATGTAAGATATGCAGATGACTTCATCATTGGAGTTATTGGTTCTAAAGTAGATTGCGAAAAGATTAAAGCTGACATCACGAAATACATGAGCGATGTTCTTAATCTTGAACTCTCAGCAGAGAAAACGTTGATAACCCATGCACAAGACACTGCAAAATTTCTTGGGTATGAACTCTCTGTGAGGAAATCCTATGCGATGAAACGAAATCGTAAAGGAGTTCTCCAGCGTGATTTTAATGGTAGAGTTGTGCTTACGCTGCCAATAGAGACCGTAAAGAAGAAGCTAAAAGAGTACGATGCCATAAGTTTCGAGCAAGCAAACGGCAAAGAAATCTGGAAGCCAAAATCCCGGTCACATTTAACAGCTATGCAACCACACGATATATTAGCCCAATTCAATTGGGAAATACGTGGGTTCTATAACTATTACAGTATTGCTAATAATGTATCTGCCACATGTTCTAAGTTTGGTTACATCATGGAGTACAGTATGTATCTAACACTTGCTCAAAAGCTAAGAAGTACAATAAGCAAGTTGAAGAAAAAGTACGAGACAAACAAGCAGTTTATAATCCCATACAAGGATGATAAAGGGCGACAACAGTACCGAATACTGTATGATGATGGATTTAAACGCCAAACAACAAACGCAAACACAAATTGCGACACACAACCATTTACCGTAATTGTGCCACCTCCAACATTGGTGGAGAGGCTCAAAACTAATCGTTGTGAACTCTGCGGAGTAGAAAGTCCTACTGTTATGCACCACGTCCGTACACTCAAAACTCTATCAAAGGAGTACGAATGGAACAGAATAATGCTAAACAGAAACCGAAAAACTCTCGCTGTATGTCCAAGTTGCAACGCAAAGATACAAGAACATGAAAAATAAAGTGCATTTATCAACGGAGAGCCGTATACATCGAGAGGTGTACGTACGGTTCGGGGGCAGGCTCTCGAAAACCTGTCGTAGCAATACGACAAGGCGTCGAGTGCCGAGCCTACACTACGTGTTTGACGTGGAGAAGAAGGACAGCATCAAGACGCTGCTGCTGACGCTCTGGAAGTCGGAGGACGACAAGGTGACGAAAACCGAAAGCGGGGAATTGGGCAGTGCCGTGAGTGCCTACATCGAGCGCATCAGGGCAGACCGGAGCATCGTGCCGTCGTTCAACACTTTCTACGAGTACATGCGCGACGACTACCGCAGGGAACTGGCGGAGCGTGACATCAAGGTGGAGAAGGAGGACTTCAACATCGACAACATGCTCACCACCATGCGGCAGTATTACCGGGGCGGACGCTACGACTTCCTGCTCAACTCCACGGAGAACATCGACCTGCTCGGCAAGCGGTTCATCGTCTTCGAGATTGACAGTATTAAGGAAAATCGCGAGCTTTTCCCGGTCGTGACCATCATCATCATGGAAGCCTTCATCAACAAGATGCGCCGTCTGAAAGGCGTGCGCAAACAGCTGATAGTGGAAGAGGCTTGGAAGGCTCTCTCTTCGGCGAACATGGCTGAGTACCTGCGCTATATGTACAAGACCGTGCGCAAGTATTACGGGGAGGCAATCGTGGTGACGCAGGAGGTGGATGACATCATTTCCTCGCCCGTGGTCAAGGAGAGCATCATCAATAACTCCGACTGCAAGATACTTCTCGACCAGCGGAAGTACATGAACAAGTTTGATGCCATACAGTCCCTGTTGGGGCTGACGGAGAAGGAGAAGTCGCAGATACTCTCCATCAACATGGCGAACAACCCGTCAAGGCTCTACAAGGAAGTGTGGATAGGACTGGGCGGCACGCAGTCGGCAGTCTATGCCACCGAAGTTAGTGCTGAAGAGTATCTGGTGCGCCCGTAAGGGGATTTGACAAATGTCGCTGTGGCAAGCGACTGGGCGTGAGTTTATAGGCCCATTAACAACCGACTTATCTGAAAGGGAAACCGGACAGGGAGTGTAGCATGTCGGGGTAAACCATAAGTCAGTCAGTTACCCGACTGCGACTGAATGGGGTGATGAAAGACAGATATGAGGATAAAATCCGGATTGATTGAATGACAGCCTGAGCGGTACCTTCCGAAACTGTGACGTTAAGGTAACTATACTCGTCATATCGTGATACTCTCATTGTAGTAGTTGGACAGAGAGAGCAAGAACTTATCACGACGCAACTGTAATGAACAGTAAAGGGCGGACGTCATATCCGACAATCTGTCGTGCCATAGTTATTATATCGTAAACGGGGATTACCTAAACCGGAATGCCGTAAGGCTATTGGACGAAGGTCTATGAATATCCGGTATGGTAACGGAGCCGCCGTAGTAGTCCGAGCGAGGGAAAGCCTCGCACACGGCGAAGGGCGGCAGCTAATATTCATTAATACGATTAACGGAAAATGCGAGAGGCATTATGAGAAGTCCCGCAAGAGTATTAAACAGTCTGACAAAGCATAGTCAAACCACGGAATACAGGTTTGAGAGGCTTTATCGTATTCTTTTCAATGAGGAAATGTATTACCTGGCTTATCAACGAATATATGCCAAGCCGGGTAATATGACACAAGGTGCAGACGGGAAAACCATCGACCGTATGAGCCTTTCCCGCATTGAGAAACTGATCCTTTCGTTGAAAGACGAAAGCTACTCACCCCAGCCATCGAGAAGAATGTACATCCCGAAGAAAAACGGAAAGACACGACCTCTCGGCGTACCCTCTTTCGACGACAAACTGGTGCAGGAGGTAGTACGAATGGTACTGGAAGCTATTTACGAAGGTCATTTTGAAGATACTTCGCACGGCTTCCGTCCGCATCGCAGCTGCCACACCGCATTGAATGCCGTACAGAAGACTTTTACGGGTAAGAAGTGGTTCATCGAAGGAGATATAAAAGGTTTCTTCGACAATGTCAATCATGATATTCTGATCGACATCTTGAAGGAACGTATCTCCGACGAACGATCCATACGGCTTATCCGGAAGTTCCTCAGGGCGGGTTATCTGGAACAATGGCGATTTCATGGAACGTACAGCGGAATGCCGCAAGGTGGAATTATCAGTCCGATATTGGCCAATATCTATTTGGACAAACTGGATAAGTACATGAAAGAATATGCTTCCAAATTCGACAAGGGAGATAGGGGAAGACAGCAACGGGAATACGAAGTTCTCACTTACCAAAAGAGGCTGGTTATGCGTGAACTCAAAACAGCGACAAATAATGTAGAAAGAAAAGTGCTCGTCAAACGGCTCAAAGAGATAGACAAAACCCGATCCGCGATGCCGTGCTTCGACCCTATGGACGGAAACTTCAAGAGGCTTAAATATGTGAGGTATGCCGACGACTTCCTCATTGGAATTATCGGCAGTAAAGAAGATGCCGTAAAGATCAAGGACGATATAAAGCGTTTCCTTGCAGACAGACTGGCATTGGAACTATCGGATGAGAAAACGCTCGTCACTCATACTGAAAAGCCTGCAAAATTCCTCGGATATGAGGTGACTGTCCGCAAGTCGAACCTGCAAAAACGGAACAAACGGGGAAGCCTGTCCCGTGTGTATGGAAACAAGGTCAGATTAAAGGTAACGACCGAAGTAATAAAGAAAAAATTGCTGGAACTCTGCGTGCTGAAATTCAGCTATCATAACGGGCACGAGCAATGGATTCCCAAACACCGGTCGGAACTTATCAATAATGACGACCTTGAAATCCTTGACAGTTACAATGCCGAGATCAGAGGGTTTTACAACTATTACTCGATAGCTAACAACGCTTCTGAACTGAACACTTTTCACTACATCATGCAGTACAGTATGTACAAAACCTTTGCCGGGAAATACCGAACCACGGTAAGACGAATCTGCCAAAAATACAAACGCAACGGAGTCTTTACAGTCGGGTATACGGTAAAAAACGGCCAGGTAAAAGAACGTCGCTTATACAATGAAGGGTTCAAAAGAAAAAGACCTTCCTATGATCGGTTGATTGATAGATGCCCGAATCCAATGCCCGGCGTCAGCACCACAAGCCTTATAGACAGGCTGAAAGCTCAGAAATGCGAGTTATGCGGTGCTACGGACAATCTGGTTATGCACCATGTGCGTAAACTCGGAGAACTGAAAGGCAAGGAGAATTGGGAAAAACTGATGATTGCCAGACGGCGTAAGGCTATGGCCGTTTGCGGAAGCTGTCATCAAAAGATACATCATGGAACGTTTTAGACTGACAATATTAGCGGAGAGCCGGATACGCTGGAAGGTGTACGTCCGGTTCGGAGGCGAGTATTGGGAAACCTATCATAGAAATATGACAGGGCGCCGGGTACTTAGCCTACACAACCAGATTGTAAAGGCTGTCAATTCGCACTTTTCCAACGTCGCGATCCCGCATCAGATCGCCGCATTGGAACAGCGAACGAGAGAATTAAAGGCTCTGAGTATCGAGATTCTGAGCCTTGCAAAACAGGCTAAGAAATGGTTGCGAATATAAGATCGGGTTCTTCGCCCGACCGACAGCGTTATCGGAATCAAATATAGAATTGCACGCTTGCTCGTTACCTTGGCCCGGCAACTTTAACAACAACAAACGTATGGCAAGCGTAAAAGTAAAATTCCGGGCCTCGTCCGTTGCGGATCGGGAAGGCCGACTGTTCTATCAGATAATCCATAACCGTGTAACCCGGCAGATCAGCAGCGGTCATAAGCTGTTTCCGTCGGAATGGGAAGTTCTGCAGCGGAACATACTCCCGCCGAACTGCGAAGGCCCCCGGCACGCTTACCTTGTCGCATTGAAGAGCCGGATAGCGGACGACAAAGCCCGTCTGGAACGCATTATCTCCCGGTTGGAGCATACGGGCGAAAGCTATACTGCCGGGGATGTGGCGGCACGCTATCTTACGCCTCCGGATGCCGGCGGCTTTCTCTCTTTCGCACGGAGCCTTGCCGGGCAGTTGAGACAGATCGGGAAAATCCGCACGAGCGAACGCTACACGACCGTCTTGAACAGCTTCGGGCGTTTCCGCAGAGATGTCGAGGTGCCGTGGGATGAGGTGGATTCCGACCTGATGATCGAATACGAAACTTATCTCAAATCGAGGGGCGTATGCCCGAATACCTCTTCCTACTATATGCGGGGGCTGCGTGCCATTTACAACCGTGCTGTCGAAAAGGGAATGACGGTACAGCGCGATCCGTTCAAGTACGTTTACACGGGCATCGGCAAAACGGTCAAGCGGGCGGTACCTTTGAAAGTCATCCGCCGAATCCGGGATTTGGCACTGTTTCCGGCGATGGATTTCGCCCGCGACATTTTCATGTTCTCATTCTACACCCGGGGAATGTCGTTCATCGACATGGCTTATCTGAAGAAGAAAGACCTGCAAAACGGCATACTCTCTTATCGCAGGCAGAAAACGGGACAGCAATTGTTCGTCAAATGGGAAAAACCCATGCAGGAAATTGTCGACAAATACGATACGGTTGGCACTCCCTATCTGCTGCCGGTGATTAAAGACATGAATGCCGACGCCCGCCGGCAGTACAAGAATGCGGCGCATCTGGTAAATGACAAATTGAAAAAGTTGGGTGTGCGATTGGGACTGGACATACCCTTGACGAGCTACGTCGCCCGCCACGGGTGGGCCTCCATCGCCAGGAGCAGGAACATCCCGCTTGCGACCATCAGCGAAGCAATGGGGCACGATTCTGAAAAGACCACGCGAATTTATCTCGCCTCTTTGGACACATCTTCCGTAGACAAGGCGAACAGCCAAATCCTGAAAGCATTGTAGCTGCATAAAAGTCTGTCTTCATCCAACCGGATTTCATTCGGAAATCTCTTTTAAGATTTATTCTTGAAAGAGATATTTTTTCCGGCGGATCAATCCACCGGAAAATCGCTCTCTCCGGAAGGAATAGGTGGGTCGGTAGCGATAATTAAAGAAATAAACGACGGTTAAGTTCCCGAAATAGCATTTAACGGACTGACAGATAGATACAACTTCTCTTTCCGAGAGAAATATCATACTGCCGCAAAGTTATGAAAAATATGAAATACGACAACGAAATCCGGTGAAAAATAAAATTATCCCGGTCATTTCAGTTCGGAATGTTGAGCCATTAATAGAATTTGTTGAACCAATCCTGAGGCTTTCGTGTGTAAGGCGCTGATAATAAACGCCAATCATTTCGCTATTTCTCTCGGAAAGAGATGTATCGGCAGAGGGAATCCGCCAAAGGAAATCACAAACAGCCTGCGACCGGTAAGAATGAGGTGCAGAGGCATTTCCGACGGACAATTCCGACTGACCGGGAGGGTGGGAAGAAAGATAAGGTGTTGTGTGATAGACTACTTCTCTCCGCAAGAGAAATATTGACGAACGCAAAGTTATGCAATTTAATGGAAATAACGACCAAAACCGGATGAAATTTTCGTCTGCCGAATTCGCCAAAAGATTTTTGGCCGACAAATGTTGTGCAAGCAAACAGTTTTCCGAGTGCAAATTTTGCATGGTTTTCAGATAGTTATAACCAATTATATCCATTGCTCTTTCTCTTGCGGAGAGAAAGAGCGTAAAACGAGCAGAATATCTTTTTACGGATTTGCGGAATAGATGATTGGTATTCCGGCGGAAATAAACATAAACGACTGTAATACATGCCAATATACAGATTGGCATGAACTAAAGGCATGTGCCTTTACAGAAAGGACAAACATAAGTAATGTATGGACATCGCCTCGCCCAATACAGAAGAACTCACGACCGCCCGCTGGTTCGTCATGCGGGCTTACAAAAGCGAAAAGAGAGCGGAGGAAAAACTCAAAGGTAAAGATGGATTGGAATATTTTATTCCGAAATATTATGCTGTAAGAGTCTATCACGGAGTGAAATCGAAACGCCTCGTTCCGGTCATTCCGAATCTCGTATTCGTACATGCCAGTCGCATACAGATTACGGAATTTAAGAAACGCTATAATTTCCTGCAATTCGTGATGTGGGAGAAAAGTACGGGCTTGGAATATCTCGTTGTTCCAGATGACCAGATGGAGAGTTTTATCAGGGTTTCATCCCAATACGAAGAAAATATCTCCTACTACAATCCGGATGAGCTCGACCTTCGAAAAGGGCGCCGGGTACGCATCCACGGAGGTAAACTCAATGGAGTAATGGGTGTATTCATGCAGGTGCAGGGCAAAAGAAACCGCAGGGTCGTCGTCCTGCTGGAAGGTGTCATGGCCGTAGCCGCAGAGGTGCATCCCGACTTGATCGAGGTTATCTCCTGACTGTAGTTTATCCATTGAGCAAAGCTGATACAATCGAATTAGAAAACTATGAACGGCAAACCGAATGTCGAGCCACCTTGGATGTCGCTGAAACGTCTGATCGAAACCCGTATGGTCGAGATACTCTGCAAAGAACAGGGCAACAGAAAGTATATCCGCTTATACGGCGCCGGAGAATATTGGCACGCCTTCGAAGAGTCGGCCTGTCAGTTAAGCCGGATATTCACGGAATGTGAAACGGCACTTTTCAGGCATAAGGACTACCCCTTTCCAGTGGTTATGGTCAGCATCCCCGACAGTGAATTACGGACTTACATCCGGCAGCATATCCCGGTATGCGACAAGCCCGATTACAAAAAACTGCTGGTCGCGGAACTTTCCGTCTCGGAATACCGCGCATGGCATGAACACGCGGTGAAAGAGTTTTTGTAATTCCTTACGATTGCCGATGACTGATCCGAAAACCGTTATTTTCAACGAATATGGAAACGATACGTGCATTCATTTTATTCGTCATTCGAATATGCTAACTGACCGGAATCGCTATCTTCGATGGATCGACGGACTGTGAATTCAAACAACGAGTAAAATCGAACATTTTCACGCTTCTGTATGCTTTACCGCTTGCTGTCACGGCTGGGTGCTGAAAAGTACCTGTCGTCAAGTTACTTTTCGTCGTGGTTGATTTTGGCCATCGATACCGTTGTATCTGTTTTTTCGACGTTTGTCGCCTACCTTTTGATCCGGGGGCTTTTCCCGCATCCTGTTTTCACGGTCTGGTACGGCGTGTGGCTTCTGGCTGGTTCGTGCGTGTTGAGCGTCATCACGTTCATTCTGTTCCGTACGTTCCGGAGCGTCATCCGCCACACGACCCTTCGTGAAGTGTGGAAACTCGGCGCCGCGGTCCTGCTGAAAGACGTGCTGATGTTCGTCTATGTGCAATTGTTTCCGCAGTCGCCGCTTCCTCCCCAGACGGCTATCGCCCTGGGGTTCATGCTGGATGTGCTGGTCACGCTTTTCCTTTTGCTGGCCCTTCGTCTGGGGATGATCATCTTTTACGACCTGCTGAAACTCAACCGCACACGCCATGCGAACTGCCGTCAGGTTCTGGTCTACGGGACGGGGGACAAATCGGTCTCGCTCGTTACGCGTCTCCAGAACTCGCCCCATTACCGGGTCATCGGGTTTCTGACCTACGGGAAACGACTCAAAAACCATGCGATCGCCGACCGTCCGGTGTACTACTTCGAGGATGAAAGCAGCATCGAATATCTGCGTGACCGAGTCGATATTGATGCCATACTTTTCGCCACGAACGACGACGCACAGTCGGAACAGGAACGGCTGATCAAGTACTGTACGGAGAAATCGGTGAAGATCCTGATCACCCCTCCGATCGACGAGGTTATCGACGGTAAGATCATGAAGCAGTCGATCCGCGAGATCAAGATCGAGGATCTGCTGGGCCGCCCCGAAATCAAGATCTCGATGGAGGAGATCGTCGCCAACTTCAAGGACAAGACGATCTTCGTTACGGGCGCCGCGGGATCGATCGGCTCGGAACTATGCCGCCAGCTGGCGACGTTCGGGGTTAAGGAGCTTATCCTTTTCGACAACGGGGAGACCCCGATGCACAACCTTCGCCTGGAACTGGAGGAGCGCTATCCGGCATTGAAATTCATCCCTGTCATCGGCGACGTCCGGATTCCCGCCCGTCTGGACTTCGTGTTCCGGACGTACCATCCGCAGGTGGTGTTCCACGCTGCGGCTTACAAACACGTCCCGCTGATGGAGGAGAACCCATGCGAGGCGGTTCTGGTAAACGTCGCGGGAACGCGCAACGTCGCTGACAAGTGCATCGAATACGATGTTGAGAAGATGGTTATGATCTCGACGGACAAGGCCGTGAACCCGACGAACGTGATGGGTTGCACGAAGCGCCTTGCGGAGATCTATGTGCAGTCGCTGGGTCTGTCGATCGAGCAGGGCCGCACGCCGGGGAAGACGCGTTTCGTCACCACGCGCTTCGGGAATGTGCTGGGCTCGAACGGTTCGGTCATTCCCCGCTTCAGGGACCAGATCTCCAAGGGCGGTCCGGTGACTGTCACGCATCCGGACATTACGCGCTTCTTTATGACGATCCCCGAGGCGTGCCGTCTGGTCATGGAGGCCGCCACGATGTCGACGGGCAATCAGATCTTCGTCTTCGACATGGGCGAATCGGTTAAGATCGCGCACCTGGCGCGGCGGATGATCTCCCTGGCGGGCTTCGAGCCGGAGAAGGACATCAGGATCGAATACACGGGTCTGCGGCCGGGTGAGAAACTTTACGAGGAAGTACTTTCGAATAAAGAGAATACGGAGCCTACGTTACATGACCGCATCCGGATTGCTAAGGTGCGGGAGTATGATTACCGGGAGGCATGTGAGGTAGCCGAAGAGCTGGAAACTTTGTCCCGGAAAGTCGAGATTCCCGATATGGTCAGACTGATGAAAAAGACAGTTCCCGAGTTCAAATCAAAGAACTCAAGGTTTGAGGTGTATGATAAATAGAGTGTCGTTACATACATTTTGCGAACGTCTTAAAAGTAGTGATCTATTCAAGGACTCGTTTTGGGCCCTTGCTGGTAGTGCCTTGGGTAAAGGTCTTTCTTTACTTGCAGGAATTGCCGTAGCACGATTTCTCGGCAAAGAAGTATATGGCGAATATGGAACCATTAGGACCACACTGTTCTATATTGCGATAGTTTCCACTTTTGGATTTGGCTATACAGCAACTAAATTCGTTGCCGACTATATTTCGGAAAAGCCCGAAAAATTAAAGTCATTGGTTTGGACTTTTTTAAAAATTACTTTAGTTTTTAGTGGGTTATTAGCATTAGTTCAAATAATTTTTGCCGCTTCTATTGCTCTATTCATTGATGCACCAAATTTAGAATTTCAACTGCGTTTTTTTTCATTGTTAATTATTCTGAATGGATTACAAACAACCCAAATCGCTATTTTATCAGGATTTAAAAAATTTAAAGAAACTGCAAAAATAAATATTTACACCGGTTTTGTCGTATTTATTGGTAGCATTATCATGACATGGTTTTGGGGA
>ENA-OPBD01001190-OPBD01001190.1-human-gut-metagenome-genome-assembly--contig:-NODE-1190-length-13277-cov-7.662835_pt1 | contig 13277 bp, 11 predicted proteins | sample MGYA00241062_ERZ501440 | MGnify/ENA primary metagenome ERZ501440 (study PRJEB25962, sample SAMEA2042628) | human gut metagenome | biome: human gut; feature: human-associated habitat; material: faeces...
TAAAAATGGGGTTTGGGGCGTAGCCCCAAGCGGGGTGAGGGCGGCAGCCCCACATTCAGCCCCGGCACGGACGCCAGGCGTGTATGCCCAAAGGCTTTGCAAGGACGCAAAGCCAACCAAGCATACACAGCCTTTCACCAGGGGAAAGGGGTTTTCGGCAAGGATGCCGAAATAAGGACACACCAAGCTTTGCACGAAGCAAAGCCATCAGAGTGTCCTAAAGGGGATAGGGATTGAGAACAAGCACTTTTTTGAAAAAACAGACTATTTCTATAAACTGATGCGGTTAACCGCCTGCGGCTTTCTTTCATAAACTGGCAATAAGCGAAGAAATGAAGGAGGCGTTTATGTGAGAAGTCTGGCACAGCTTGAAAGAAATGAAAAATGCAGGGTAGAACGGCTGTTACTTGCAGGAGATATGAAAAGAAGGCTTATGGATCTCGGCTTTACAAAAGGAACAACAATCACCTGCGTGTTGTGCGGTAGCGGAATAAAGGCATATCTTGTAAGAGGTGCGGTAATTGCACTCAGAAACGAGGACGCAGATAAAGTACCGGTAAGTGAAATAAAAAATTAAAAAAATTTCGTAAACTTGTAGACAAACGGCAGAAAATATAGTATAATAAAATGACTATGGAAATAGGCGAGGGTGTGCGATACAGATATTAGCATATCTTTCGTAAAATGGGATCTTTTATCTGCTAAGGGCGGATATGAATTAAAGCCGTGTTTTTCATCGTCAAGGAAGAAAGACACGGCTTTTGTGCAGAATTGCGAGGTGCTATAATGACAATTTTACTGAAAAACGGTCACGTTGTTGATTATGTGAACGGTTTTGAAGGCAAAAAGGACATACTTATAAAGGACGGCTTTATCCGTGCGCTCGGCGACAACCTTGAATGCGATGATAAGAATGCAAGGGTGGTAGATTGCAACGGGCTTACGGTAATACCGGGTATATGCGATATGCACGTTCATCTGAGAGATCCCGGACAGACATATAAAGAGGATATTATTACAGGCTGTGAGGCGGCTGTCGCAGGCGGTGTTACGGCGCTTGCGTGTATGCCGAACACGAAACCGCCCGTTGACAACAAGGAAACGGTAAAATATATTCTCGACAAGGCAAAGAAAGCAAAGGCGAAGGTTTATCCTGTCGGCTGTATCACAAAGGGTATGCAGGGCAAGGAGCTGTGCGACTATGACGAACTTAAGGCGGCAGGCTGTGTTGCGGTGAGCGACGACGGCAGACCCGTTGAATCTGCGAATATGATGGCGCAGGCAATGGTAAAGGCACACTATGCCGGACTGAAGGTCATTTCGCACTGCGAGGATCTTGAGATAATAGACGGCGGTATAATCAACAAGGGAAAGATTTCTCAGCAGCTCGGCGTAAAGGGCATGAGCAGGCTGAGCGAGGATATAATCACAGCAAGAGAGCTTGCCATAGCACAGGATACGCAGATGCCGATACACATAGCGCACGTTTCGACAAAGGGCAGTGTGAACACGATAAGGGGAAATACTCATATCGGTGTTATGTGTACCTGCGAAACCGCTCCGCACTATTTTATGATGACGGACGAAAAGCTGTTGTCAAGAGATGCGGACTACAGAATGAATCCTCCGCTTCGTGAGGAGGACGATGTTATGGCGATAACCGCCGCTATAATAGACGGCACTATCGACTGCATAGTAACCGACCACGCTCCGCACAGCGCAGAGGAAAAGGCAGACTTCGAGAAAGCTCCCAACGGCGTTGTGGGAATGGAAACATCGCTTGCGGCGACACTGACAGGACTTTATCACACGGGTACGATAAGCCTTATGCATATAGTAAGACTTATGTGCGTCAACCCCAGAAAGATACTGGGCATAGAGGGAGGCTCGCTCGGCATAGGCGATATTGCGGACATTGCAATATTCGATGCTGACGAAAGCTGGACGGTAGACCCCGAAAAGCTCCACTCAAAGTCAAAGAACACCTGCTTCAAGGGAATGACCCTTAAGGGCAGGGTAAAGTACACACTGGTAAACGGAAAAATAGTATACGAGGACAAGTAAGCTCCGATATACTTGAAATAAATAAAAAGGATGGATACGAAAATGTCAATGGATAATCTTCTTCGTGCAATCTGCGAAAAGCAGAACCCCACAGTCGCAGGACTTGACCCCAAGCTCGACTATGTGCCTCAGTACATAAAGGACAAGGCTTTCAACAAGTACGGCGAAACGCTCAAGGGTGCGGCAAAGGCGATACTTGAATTCAACAAGTGCCTTATAGACGCTCTCCACGAGGTAGTTCCTGCAATAAAGCCTCAGGCGGCTTATTATGAAATGTACGGTACGGCAGGAATGAAAACGCTGTACAAGACGCAGGAATATGCAAGAAGCAGAGGTATGTATGTTATCACAGACGGCAAGCGTAACGATATAGGCACAACTATGGAAGCGTATGCCGCAGCGCATCTGGGCAAGGTAAAGGTAGGAAACGAGGAATACGAACCTTTTATGGGCGATGCTCTGACGGTTAACGGATACCTCGGAAGCGATGGTATCAATCCTCTTATCAAGGTGTGCAAGGAAAACGACAAGGGCATTTTCGTACTGGTAAAGACATCGAATCCGTCAAGCGGCGAGCTTCAGGATCTGCTGATAGACGGTGTTCCCGTATATGAAAGAATGGGCAATATGTGCGAAAAGTGGGGAGAGGAGCTTCCCGGCAAGTACGGCTATTCGGGCGTAGGCGCAGTAGTAGGTGCGACATATCCCGAACAGATCGCCGAGCTTCGTAAAAAGCTCCCTCACACATTCTTCCTTATACCCGGATACGGCGCACAGGGTGCAACAGCCAAGGACATTGCCGCCGCATTCGATGCGAACGGTCTCGGCGGTATAGTAAACAGCTCGAGAGGAATAATGACAGCATATAAAAAAGAAGGCTGTGACGAGCATGATTTCGCAGGTGCGGCATTCAGAGAGGCACTGCGTATGAGAGATGAGATAATGGGCTTTGTAGGAAAGATACAGCTCCCTTAAGTGATAGAACAAAAAAGAAAAATATATGAAAGGAACGAATTAAATGGACTTAAAGGCTAACAAAGCAAAGACCGCATATCTGATACTTGCAGACGGAACGGTGTTCACGGGCAAGAGCTTCGGCTGTGAGGGCGAGGTCGTAGGCGAGATAGTTTTTACAACAGCAATGACAGGTTATGAAGAAACGCTGACAGACCCCAGCTACTGCGGACAGATCGTAACGCAGACATTCCCTCTTATCGGAAACTACGGCGTGAATGACGAGGATTACGAGTCAAAGACAAGCGTGGTAAGCGGTTATATCGTGCGTGAATACTGCGAGGTGCCGTCAAACTTCCGCTGTGAAGGCGACATAGACGGCTTTCTGAAAAAGCACAACATCATCGGACTGTTCGGCATAGATACAAGAAGGCTTACAAGAATAATCCGTGAAACAGGTGTTATGAACGGCATGATCACAACAAGCGAGCCGACAGACGAATTCAAGGCACAGGCACTTGAAAGGATAAGGGCTTATGTTGTAGGTCCTGTTGTGCCGAAGGTAAGCGTAAAGCAGCCTGAGAAGTTCAGCGCCGAAAACGGCAAATACAAGGTTGCGCTTATGGACTACGGCTATAAGTTCAATATAAGACGTGAGCTTGTAAAAAGAGGCTGTGACGTGACGGTATTCCCCTACGACACAAGTGCGGAGGAAATACTGAAATTTGCTCCGGACGGCATAATGCTTTCAAACGGACCCGGCGACCCTCAGGACAACACGGTATCTATAAATACGCTGAAGGAGCTTATCCCTCACAAGATACCCACGTTTGGCATCTGCCTCGGTCATCAGCTTTTAGCGCTTGCAAACGGGGCTACCACTGTCAAGCTGAAATACGGTCACAGAGGCGGAAACCAGCCTGTAACCGATGTTACTGTTGACAGAACATTCATCACATCGCAGAACCACGGTTATGCGGTTGTAAGCGACAGCCTTCCCGAAAGTGCAGGCAAGGTAAGCCATATCAACGGAAACGATAAGACCTGTGAGGGTGTTATGTACACAAATGCTCCTGCGTTCACTGTGCAGTTCCACCCCGAAGCGTGCGGAGGTCCGCATGACACTGCGTATCTGTTCGATAAATTTATCAGTCTGATGGAGGAGAATAAGAAATGCCGTTAAGAAGTGATATAAAGAAAGTTCTCGTTATAGGCTCCGGTCCTATCGTAATCGGACAGGCTGCTGAATTTGACTATGCGGGAACGCAGGCGTGCCGTGCGCTTAAAGCAGAGGGCCTTGAGGTCGTACTTATAAACTCAAACCCCGCTACCATCATGACGGACAAGCATATGGCGGACAAGATATACATTGAACCGCTGACGCTTGATGTAGTAAAGAAGATAATCAAGATAGAAAAGCCTGACAGCATTCTGTCAACGCTCGGCGGTCAGACGGGTCTTACCCTTTCAATGCAGCTTGCTGAGGAAGGATTCCTTGCTGAGAACGGTGTAAAGCTGCTCGGTGCAAATCCCGAAACTATACACAAGGCAGAGGACAGACAGGCGTTCAAGGATACTATGGAGGCTATAGGCGAGCCGTGTATTCCCTCAAAGGTAGTTGAAACCGTTGAGGACGCTTTGGATTTTGCCGAGGTTATACACTATCCCGTAATTGTACGTCCTGCGTTCACGCTCGGCGGCACAGGCGGTGGTATTGCATATAGCAAGGACGAATTACACGAGATTGCAACAAACGGTCTGCGTCTTTCGCCTATCACGCAGATACTTGTTGAAAAGTGTATTTCGGGCTGGAAGGAAATCGAGTTCGAGGTTATCCGTGACGCGAAGGGTAACGTTATCACCGTCTGCTCGATGGAAAACTTCGACCCTGTCGGCGTTCACACAGGCGACAGTATCGTTATCGCTCCTGCGGTTACGCTTGCAGATAAGGAATATCAGATGCTGAGAACAGCGGCGCTGAACATCATTCAGGCGCTGAAGGTCGAGGGCGGCTGTAACTGTCAGTTTGCATTAAAGCCCGACAGCTTTGAATACTCGGTAATCGAGGTAAACCCCAGAGTTTCACGTTCATCGGCGCTTGCATCAAAGGCTACAGGCTATCCTATAGCAAAGGTTGCAACAAAGATAGCGATAGGATATTCGCTCGATGAGATCGTAAACCAGGTAACAGGCAAGACCTACGCCTGCTTTGAGCCTGCGCTTGACTACGTTGTAGTAAAGTTCCCGAAGTGGCCGTTTGATAAGTTCGTATACGCAAAGAAAACGCTCGGTACTCAGATGAAGGCTACAGGCGAGATAATGGCTATCGGAACGAGCTTTGAAGAAGCTATGATGAAGGCTGTACGTTCAATAGAGCTTGGTATGGACACGATGCGTAAAAAGGCTTTCAAGAAGCTGACAGACGAAGAAGTAAGAGCAAAGCTCCACGATGTCGATGTTGACCGTTCGTTCTGCGTATTCGAGGCACTGAGAAGAGGTTTCAGCGTTCAGGAGATACATGATATAACCACTATCGACAAGTGGTTTATAACCAAGCTTAAAAACCTTGCAGAGCTTGAGCTGTGGCTTGAGGACGGCGAGCTTACGCAGGAGAAATACGACCTTGCGAAGAAGTACAGCTACCTTGACAGGACTATCGAGAAGCTGTCAGGTCAGAAGCTTGCTGACAAGGGCATAAAGACACGTCACGCAGTATACAAGATGGTTGATACCTGTGCCGCAGAGTTCTCGGCTGAAACGCCCTACTTCTACAGCACTTATGACGATGAAAACGAGGCTGCGGAATTTATCGAGCAGCACCCGACAGATAAAAAGAAGATAATAGTTTTCGGCTCAGGTCCTATCAGAATAGGTCAGGGTATCGAGTTCGACTACTGCTCGGTACACTGTGTATGGGCACTCAAGGAAATGGGCTATGAAGCAATTATCTGCAACAACAACCCCGAAACAGTTTCGACCGACTTTGATACGGGCGACAGACTTTATTTCGATCCGCTGACATTTGAAGATGTTGACTCGCTGATAGCTACCGAAAAGCCTTACGGCGTTGTAGTACAGTTCGGCGGTCAGACGGCTATAAAGCTGACAAAGCACTTACAGGAGAGCGGTGTCAGAATACTCGGTACTTCGGCTGAAAGCATTGATGACGCAGAGGACAGAGAGAAGTTTGACGAACTGCTCGAAAAGTGTAAAATTCCTCGTCCTAAGGGACATACGGTATTCACGACCGAGGAAGCGCTCAAAGCCGCAAACGAGCTTGGCTATCCTGTTCTGCTCCGTCCGTCATACGTTCTCGGCGGTCAGAATATGATAATCGCTCACTGCGACAGCGATGTTACCGAATATATGACAATCATCACGGCTACAGAGCTTGAAAACCCTGTGCTGATAGATAAGTATCTTATGGGTACTGAGGTCGAGGTTGACGCTATCTGCGACGGCACGGACTTCCTTATCCCCGGTATCATGGAGCATATCGAGCGTGCCGGCGTTCACTCAGGCGACAGCATCTCGGTATATCCCGCTCAGACATTATCCGACAAGATAAAGAGTACGATAGTGACATACACGGAGCGTCTTGCAAAGGCACTGAACGTAATCGGTCTTGTAAATATCCAGTATGTTGTATATAACAACGAGGTTTACGTTATCGAGGTAAACCCGAGATCATCAAGAACCGTTCCTTATATCAGCAAGGTTACGGGTGTTCAGATGGTCGATATTGCAACAAAGATAATGCTCGGCGAAACTCTCAAGGAGCAGGGCTACCAGAGCGGACTTTATCCTGTGGGCAACTATGTTGCGGTAAAGGTTCCCGTATTCAGCTTTGAAAAGCTCCACGATGTTGATACACAGCTCGGTCCTGAGATGAAGTCAACGGGTGAGGCACTCGGTATAGCAAAGACATTTGAGGAAGCTCTCTACAAGGGTCTTATAGCGGCAGGCTTCAAGATATTCAAGAAGGGCGGAGTAATGTTCACCGTCAAGAATTCAGACAAGCCCGAGATAGTGCCGCTGGCGGAGAAGTTTGAAAAGCTCGGCTTTGAGCTGTACGCCACAAGCGGTACGGCATCAATGCTGAACAGAAATATGATAGCCACAAACTTTACCTATCGCATACACGAGGACAAGGAGCCTAACGTAATAAGCCTGCTTGAAAGCGGCAAGATAAATTACGTTATCTCAACGTCCGAAACAGGCAGAAAGCCTGCACTCGACAGCGTTAAGATAAGACGTAAGTCGGTTGAGCGTTCTATCGCTTGTCTTACATCGGTCGATACGGCAAACGCTCTTGTAAAGTGTATCGCTATGGACAAGACTGTAGACGATCTTGAAATGGTAGATATAACAAAGATATAATGAGGTGCGATTTTGAGAACAGGCGAATATAAAGTAAAATTCAATTACACGATATTGAGGGGATTTATAGACGCTTTCGGTCTGGTTATGGCTCTGCTCATATATCAGACGACATACGCATACTATGATAAATTTATTCACCCCGATCAGGTGATAAATAACGTTTATCCGAACGGTGTGCCGCTTGACAGATGGATACTCGGCGGCATAGTGCCGTTTATCGCACTTGTCGTGCTTGTGTTCTCAGTTGTTTATATGTTCATACCGCATAAGTCAAGAACGCTTACTATAACAGCGGAAAACGCACAGAAGTATTACGACAATCTTATGATTACAAACAGCCTTCTGCGAATACTTGCGTTTCTTGCGCTGTGGGATTATACCTATATTTCGCAGAGCAACCTGTTGTATGCCGGAGAGTCATGGTTCAGCCTTCAGACAGTGCTTGACGTTATAGTGGGGTCGCTCGTTGTATACTTTATGTACGGCAGACTTAAAGCTATAGCGAAGCCTGCAGACAGGAAGAAGAACAACGTGATAAAGCCGAAGCAAAGTGAAAGCGATGATGAAGCGCTTACGGCAAAGGTGAAAATTGTCAAGGATGACAATACAATAATGCGCAGTTGATTATGCGACAAGGAAGCAAGGCAACATGATAAATTAACGTGTTGCCTTGATTTTTACACAGCGGCAAAACCGCAGGAAAGGAAAATATATGAGCTTTTTTTGTGATTCATATCCGATAGTTGATAAAAAAGCGCTCGGCGAGGGGATATATTCATATACGCTGAAATGTCCGGAAGTTGCCGAAAACGCACATATCGGACAGTTCGTTCAGATAAAGGCGGAGGGCTATATGCTCCGCAGACCTATCTCTATATGCTCGGTCGATAAGGAAAACGGCACTATGAGGCTCGTTTTTGAAGTAAGGGGCAAGGGTACGGATAAGATTTCAGAGCTTAACAAGGGAGATCTTATGGACGTTATCGCTCCGCTCGGCAACGGCTTTACCGTTCCTGCAAAGAAGGACGGCAGGGTGATAGTTGTAGGCGGCGGAATAGGCACGCCTCCCTTGCTTGACATTGCAAAGATGTACGGCGACAGATGTACGGCTATACTTGGCTTCAGGAGCTTTGACAAGGTTATACTTGACAAGGATTATTCGCTTGCAGGGGCAAACGTTATAGTATGTACCGATGACGGAAGCACGGGAGTACACGGTACGATAGCACAGCCGCTTGCAGATGAGCTTGCAAAGGGCGATGTTGCGGCGGTATATGCCTGCGGTCCTACTCCTATGCTGAAAGCAGTCGTTGCGGCGGCAAAGCAGGCAGGGGTATACTCGGAGGTTTCTCTTGAGCAGCGTATGGGCTGCGGCGTAGGTGCGTGCGTTGTCTGCGCCTGCACGGTTATCCGTGACGGAGAAGAAAAGGTGCTTAGAGTATGCAAGGACGGTCCTGTGTTCAGCGGTGAGGAGGTAGTATTATGAGTTTCAAGCCTGATATTTCGGTAGATGTATGCGGTAAGCATTTCAAGAATCCCGTAATAGCCGCTTCCGGCGCATACGGTTTCGGCGAGGATTATACCGATCTTTATCCGCTGTCGGCGCTCGGCGGTATTTCCTGCAAGGGTACGACCTTAAACAAGAAGGACGGTAATATCCCTCCGAGAATAGCGGAAACTCCGAGCGGAATATTGAATTCCGTCGGACTTCAGAATCCCGGTGTTGACAAGTTTATAAATTACTATCTGCCCAGACTCAGAACGCAGGATACTGTGGTTATCGCAAATATCGCAGGTGCGGTAATTGACGATTATATAGCTGTTGCAGAAAAGCTGGATGCTACCGATGTTGATATGATAGAGCTGAACATTTCCTGCCCTAACGTAAAGCAGGGCGGCGCTACATGGGGCGTTACCTGCGAGGGTGCGGCAAGCGTCACAAGAGCAGTAAGAAATGCTACAAAGAAGCCCGTTATCGTAAAGCTTACTCCGAATGTAACGAATATCACAGAAATTGCAAAGGCTGTTGAGGCTGAGGGTGCAGACAGCGTTTCGCTGATAAATACTCTGCTCGGTATGAGAATTGATATAAGAACAAGGCGGCCTATCCTGCACAACAATGTCGGCGGACTTTCGGGTCCTGCTGTGTTCCCTGTTGCAGTAAGAATGGTATGGCAGGTGGCGAATGCAGTCAAGATACCCGTTATCGGTATGGGAGGCATTGCAACGGCTGAGGACGCTATAGAGATGATGATGGCAGGTGCGTCTGCTGTACAGATGGGTACGGCTATCTTCAACGATCCTTATGCGCCGATAAAGGTATGCGAGGGTATGGAAAAGTTCCTCGCCGAACAGAAAATAGAGAAGATAAGCGATATTGTAGGCACGGTAAAGCCGTGGTGAGTTTAAGTTGACATAGATTTGGTTTTGCCCGATAGGCAAAATTTGTGGCATTTGCCGCTATGTGCCTTGACGGCACATTAAAATCGTGTTATAACAACCTCAGCCTGAAATCGTCAGCGGACGATTTCACCGCATGATATGCGGCTTGCTACGCAATGGCTGAGAACGTTTTAACATAAAAACTTTTGCCGATGGGCAAAAGACGGCGTACCGCCGTGTCGGTTGACACCGACTTGATTTTATGTTATAATATAAATAAAGAGGGAAACGACAGACGGTCACTCCCTGAGATAAGTTTAATAACCGCTCACAGTTTGCGACATGGGGCGGTTATTTCTTTTTATTTATAAAGTTTATAACAAAAGAAATGATACTGAATATCATAACGGTAAATCCCGTTAGGAAGATACCGATCTGAATCAAGTTGTCCAGAGTTATGTACACAGCTTCACCTCCTTTCCAAGTGCTTAACGCACTTTCGGGAGATGAATTTGACCGCCTGACGTCCAAGGTTTCCCTCAACTGATATTTTAGCATAATATAGCCAAAAATTCAATCCCCGACGATTTGAAAAGTTCGTCGGGGATTGAATTGCTATATGATCAGATCGGTATCTTCAAGACGTTTATTGAAGAACTTCATTATCCTTATACACGGTTTTCTCAGCACTATGCCGATAAAGAGGGCTATCGCAACATAAATCAGCAGGTAGAGCAGGTCTTCTATATAGCTTTGCGCATATACGCCTGCGACCGCTTCACGCATTGCGTTTATGCTGTATCTGAAGGGCAGATAGGGAAGAATGTTGCGGAAAAATTCGGGGAGAACTTCGGGAGGGAATGTACCGCCCGAGCCTGCAACCTGAAGTACAAGGATAATTACCGCAAGAGCTTTTCCTATTACGCTGAATGTGATTGTCAGCGAGTAGATGAGCAGTGAGAATACAATAGAAGATACAACGGCGGCGATGATGAACAACAGCGGGTCTTCACACTGTACTTTCAGGAATAAAAGGTCGCCGAGTGCGATTATTATCGCCTGTATTATTGATACCATAAGGTAGATCATATATCTGCCGAAATAAGCCTGTATCGGTCTTACATTACTGCCGAGCTTTTCGATATCACGGCGGCTGATCTCTGCTTTCAGTACGGCGACAAGCACGATAGAGCCTACCCAGATAGCGAGTATCGTATAGAACGGCGTCATGGCTGAGCCGTAATTTTCTACAGGATAAACCTTGACGGTGTTAATTTCAACGGGTGAGCTCATAAATTCGCCGAGAGATGACGGGTCACTTGAAACCTCTTCGATAAAAGCTATAAGCGCCTGATCGTTGCTTATATCATCGACCTTTTTTTGCATATCGGTGAGCTTATCCTTTGCGTTGCCGATTATTTTATCGAGGTCGGTAAGGCAGAATTTAAGGCTTGCAAGCGAGTTCTGAGCATCGGTGAGAGCCGTTTCGATATTCGGAACAGATGTTCCTGCGTCAGAAAGCAGTGCGGAAATTCCGTCAAGCGTCTTGAATATTTCATTTACGGCGGTATCGATCGATGATTTGACCGATGTATTCCAGGTGCTTCTGATACCGTCAAATTCGTCTGCCGCTTCTTTATTCAGCGCGTTTACGTCCTTTTCAAAGTTGTCGGGAGCGTGACCTGTACTGCTTATAGTATCAGCCCCGTTGTTCAGCTTGTCGATTATAGCGTTCTGCTTTTCTATATTGTGGTCTATCTTGTCGGTAAGAAGCGTTACTTTTACGCCGAGCTTATTGCCGACTGTTACTATATGCTCTCTGAGGTCTGTCAGCAGGTCGATCTTCTTCTGATTTATCTTGGAGATATTCCTTACCTTTTCCGCGGCGTTATCGGCGTTAGCGGCTATTTCTTCCGTAATGCCGGATATGTCGCTTTCAACCTCTGTGTAAAGAGCATCTATCGAGCTTAAGACCATATCGGTGCTTGCGGTTATCTGCTGTGAAACCGCCTGAACCGCTGTTATGCTGTCCTTGGCGGAAGATGTCAGTGTACCCGACTGAGCAAGAAGCTGTTCAAGATCCGGGATAGACTTTTTGGCGTTTGCAATCATTGTATCTGCACTGTCAAGTGTTGTGCTTATCAGCGAAATTGAGCTTTGGAAAGCGGAAAGATTGTCGATAACGTCGCCTATGGCTGATTTTATATTGTCTGTTATCTCGGTGAATTTCTTGTTGCCCTGCTCAGAGGTGTAGTTCAATATTCCTGCAAGCTCGGTGGTAATCGTGTCAATAAAGCTCTCGTTTACCTGGTTTTTTATCGCCTCTGCGCCTTTGTCGGTGATTTTCGGAGCGATAGCGTTTTTCTTTTCGTTGAGCGTGTAGGTTATCTGCGGACGTGTCAGCTTGCCCGAAAGTATGCTTGTGAAGCTCTCGCTGAAATTTTCGGGGATAACAACGCTGGCATAATATTCGCCTGTTACTACTCCGTTTTCCGCCTGCTGTTTATCTACGAACGTCCAGCACATCTGCGTGTTCTTTTTAAGATTATCCACTATCTGATTGCCGATGTTGATTTCCTTTGAAGCAAGCTTAGTGCCTTTATCGCAGTTTGCGACCGCAATCTTGATATTGCCTGTATTTGAGTACGGATCCCAGTTTGCCGCAATGTTGAACCATGCATACAGCGCCGGCAGTATACAAATACCTATCATTACCGCAAATGCCATAAGATTTGTGCGTATCTTTTTTATATCGCTTAAAAATATCCTGAATATTGTCTTCATTTGTTTTCCTGCTCCCTCGTTTTCATTCCGGAAAGACGGCTGATGTCCTTTTTAGCCGATTCTATCGTGGTTTCTATGTTAGCTTTTGCGTTTTCAAGCTCAGTTTTTGCGTTGCTTATCGTCTTGTCGATATCGTTCTTCATCTTTTCAAGGTCGTCTTCCTTGTCGGTGTTTTTAATGCCGAGTATCTTTTCGTACTTGTAGCAACGGTAATCTATCCGTGTCATTACCGCAATACCCGAAATAATGAAGATTATCCACAGCGTCAAGAAGAATGTTTTGCTGTCAAGGCTGAACATCAGGGCGAGAAATACAACTGCACTGATGATAATGAGCAGTATTCCGACCTTGATACATTTTTCACGTTTTGCGTATTCTGCCTTGTATTCGTGCATAAGGCGCAGATATGCGTTATGCTCCTTGTCCTGCGTTGTGGCAGGATCTTTTATAAGCCCGTCTATAAGATCAAGCTCGTCCGGCTCTTCCTCGTGTCCCTCTTCAAAAAGGTCTATATCGGAAAACTTCGTTTTCTTTATCTGCTCTTTTTCCTTTTTATCTTTATTCTTCAAACCGACACCCCGCTTTTTAAGTGTATTTTTTCTTGCCATAATAACCTCGGACATAAAATCCGCCAATAGCGGATTTTGCCGTGCAAAAGCACGGCTTGCGGTTCACCGCTTGTCCGAGAACATTTTAACATAAAAACTTTT
>ENA-OPBD01001193-OPBD01001193.1-human-gut-metagenome-genome-assembly--contig:-NODE-1193-length-13271-cov-2.784579_pt1 | contig 13271 bp, 9 predicted proteins | sample MGYA00241062_ERZ501440 | MGnify/ENA primary metagenome ERZ501440 (study PRJEB25962, sample SAMEA2042628) | human gut metagenome | biome: human gut; feature: human-associated habitat; material: faeces...
GCCAGCCTGCTGTTCCATTGCTGCATCAATCTCACTTCGTACAATCGGATTCTTATAAAAGAATCCTCTGGACAGCCCTGTCTTTTGCATCAGTGCTGGCACGGATACTTTTTCTTTTTCCAATACCATTGTCCGGATTGCCAGGATTGCACGTTCCACTTTCTCTTCGCTTTTTCTTTTATTCAATTCCAACATCTTGTCGTATTTGTTCATATTCTTCTCCCCATCCATCCAGAATTGAATATATGATATCGCTCATCATCTGGCGAACTTCTCTGGTTTCATCTGCCATTCTTTGATTGCTCATTTTCCGGTAATGCTGTACATTATTCAGTCTTTTATGCCCCAATAGTCTCGCTATCGTCCAGTCATCCAGATGCATTTCTGTAAGTTTGACGCCATAGTAGTGCCGGAACATGTGCGTTCCAAACCCGAATAATTCGCCATGATCATCTTTCAACTGCTTTTCCTGTATCATGGACATGACTTTTGTTTTTATAGCCATATACTGCATCGGGCGGTCAGGTTCTTTTTCATTAACAAATATGTATTCTGTATCACCGAACTTTTCCTGTGTATATTCAATAGAACTCTGTAACAGTTTTGCAAGTTCTTTACTGATCGGTTTTTTATATCTTTTAGTTTTAACTTGATATATTTCAATCATATCTTGGCCATTTTCTCTCGTCAGACAATCTGGTCTCAGTGTAAGGGTATCTGATATCCTAGTTCCAAGCATCTGATGTATCAGAAGACATCTTGCAATCTGTACATCCATCTGTGTAATTTCCGCATTCAGTCGTTTCATTTCATCATCAGAATACACTCTAAATTCTGCATTTACTTCCGGTGGAATATCCGTATTAATAAATAAATGCTCCAATCTTTCATAGCTGTAAATTTTTCCGATTGTCTCTAACTGTCGTCTTAATGAAATTACATAAGAACTATTCGCACTATGGGAAGTATCTTTTGTTGACAGATGTATCAAAAATTCTTCCAACACTTCTCTGTCTATTTCACTGCAGCTTTTTATTTTGGAATACTCTTTTTGGAGATATTCTGAGAATATCCTCATTATTGTCAATTCTCCCTGTACAGTTCCTATTGCTTCATACTGCAGATTCATATAAACAGCTTTCTTACATTCTTCCCTGATATCTGGCTGATATATTTTTCTGAAATCCAGTGTTTTTACATTATAAATTGGATTGGATCTGATTTTAATATCCAGATTTTTTAGTTCCCAAACATCTTTTTCTATCTCATCCCGTAAATCTTCTGGCCCTAAAAATTTCAGTACGTTTCTGAAATATAATATCGTCACTGCTTCGCCATAGCTTACTGTACCATACACACTCTTCTTTTCTTTTACAATAGTTATTCCCTGTTCTAACATCCAGCCTTTTAAAAGTGATATCCATTTTTCTGGATTTCTATCTCCAAGGCTTTTGATTCTCCGATTTATTCTGCTGTTCAAAAACTTTGCAATATGATTATAAGCTGTTCGATCCTGAATCAATGCTCTAAACGTTCCGTTTTTGCAGCGATACATAATATAACCTCGAAACTCTTCCTTTAATTCTTGCGTTGGAAGCAACGTTAAATCAAATTTTCCATTATCCTTACGTGTCCCTGTTTCTTGTAAATTGGGGAAATCGCTGAAGTATATAATATCATTTTCCATCTTTTTCCTCTTTCTTTAGCCATGATGCTAAACTACTTCCTTGCATTTCAAAGAACTCATCATTTGCTTTTGCAATCCTTTGCGGCATATAATCAATATACTGTCTTGTCATCTCTTCATAAGTATGTCCAAGATAATCCCTGATACTTTGCAGTGATACATGACTGTCATAAAACATAGTTGCTACTGTATGTCGATAATCGTGTGATTGAAATAAATATTCTCCATTTGCAATCTTATTTTCCCGGCACGCTTCTATCATCTGAGTTCGGAATGTACCATATAGACAAGCACCACCTCTGCTGTTTTTAAAAATGAATTCTTCAGGCTGAATTTCATGTTTTTTCAAGTATACTTTCATAATCTGATAAAGTGCCTGTGGGATTGGAATCCTTTTATAATTCTTCATTTTGACCTGATACACCTGAATCCAATAATCCTCGCCCTGCTGATAATAAGCATTTCCTTTCAATGTACACACTTCACTCGCCCGTAATCCTAGACACCACAGATGTAGGAACATACATCGTAATCGCTCTGGAAAAAGATATAATTTTTTCAAAATTTCCATATATACTGTTTCCTCAACGCTACGATCATGATGTACTATTACTTCTTTTTGTTGGAAATATTCAATTCGGAATGGCATTCTTGTAATATACTGTTTAACTTCCATGAATTTATAAAAATGACCGATACCGAAAATTCTTTCATTAAATCCCTTTGCCTGTATTCCCCGTTCTCGCAAGCCGTCTGCATACTTTTTTACTTCTGCGACAGTTGCATGAATCGCCAGTATCTTTTCTTGTTCCAGCAGTTCAATAAAATTTCTAATACATACAAATCTTCGTACAATCGTGCTGACTGCCTGTCCAGTAATTCCCAGTTCATATTTCATGTATGCCTGTAAAATTTCTCGATTCTGTATTTCCTTGACTTCCATAAAAGAAATGCTAATTAAGGATTTACTTTCGTCTATCCGATGTTTTCCAAGATGTAATCGTTCCAGATACCATACATTTGCTTCCCATTGGATCTGTTCCTGCTGCATAAACGCATCTCTTCTGCATTCACCTAAAATACTTCGTTGACTCGTTTCGGGAAAATTCTTTAAAATAGTTTCCACTTGTTCCATTTCCAGCAATCCAATATCCGTAATATTTAACTGAACACAAGAATCATAAAGAAGTTTTAAGGATTTTAACCTGACATTTCTATAAGCCTTAGACATTGAAGTATTGGCAATGATACGACTCAACGTATAAAAAATTTGTTTCTTTAAAACTTCTGAACAATTTTGTGTAAAATCCCACACCAATAGGTTTGTTTTATAAGAAGTTTCAAAGGTCTCAGCTATTTCCTTTTCCGGATAATACTTCAGAAAATAAATTTTATTTTGATATTTCCATTCATATATCCGCTTTCCATTTAGCGTCTGCATTTGTTGATAGATATGTTGTTGTTTTACCGTATCATATATTTTCAAATAGAAAGATACAATTTGTGATCGTATCTGTCCTCTTAAATATTGTTCATACGAATTTCGCAAAGGATAATCCATTTCTTCCAGATGCCAGATTTTTCTATCTGCCAAGAACTTTTTCAATTTGTTAATTCTTGAATCGCTTTTTATTCCAAGTGCATCAATTTCTGAATATAGTTCCTGCTTTTTCTTCTCAATATCTACTTCAGATTCTGTTATGTGTTCTGCCTGTTGCAATAAATATATAGGTATTTCTCACACCTCCCTACTCCAGCAGACGTTCCGCCCCATAAATAGCAGTGTGTTGTGCATAAAACTCATTACTTGCTTCTATCAGTTCATCATCCAGCCAGTCCAGATACTTTATAGTCGTATCCAAATGTTTATGCCCCAATGCCTGACTGATCATTTCCAGTTCCCATCCTGCCTGCTTTCGCATATTTGCAAAATAGTGACGTAACATGTGGGGTGTGATTTTAACTCCGGTTTTCTTTTCCATTCGGTCCAACATATCATATACACTGTCCACTCTTAATGGCTTTCCAATGTTCTCACCCATGATATTCACAAACAGGTAATCCTGATGTTGCAGGATTTTCCGATATTTTGCCAGATAATCCATGAGAAATTCAAACGTATCATTACTTATCTTGGCACTTCTGTATTCCGCATTTTTGGCTCTCGCTTCATTTTCATTATCTTCCCGGAAGCATACCCTTATCATGTGATTCCTATAATCAATATCTTTGACATATTTTACTCCCAGTAGTTCCCCAATTCTGTATCCGGTTTCTGCTAACATAAGTAACAGAAGCTGATCTCTTCGGTTCGTACAGGCCTGTAAAATTGTAATAATCTGATTTTCTTTTGCTGTTCTCCCACGATGTTCCTCTTCCTTCAGATAGGCTTTAAAAGAATGATTCCGCAGTACCTTTTTTACTCCCACCTGATTAACCGCTATAATCTGGTTATACGATAAGGTTTTGAGACTTCCGTACTGTTCATATTCTGCCTCTATAAATAAATAGAACCTGAACACATCTTTTAAGTATGCGTTGCAGGTTCCTTCATTCGGACACTTCTTTTCTCCAGCCGTTTGCTCTGTATGGTTTCCGGCTTTAAGCCAGTATAAAAATTCCACAAAGTGTTCTGTCTGTTTTTCATAATCTAACTGATAGACTTCTGTGAGTTCCATTTCTTTCTCTGCCATATATTTCATATAATAGCAGATTGAAAATGCTGTGCGTTTCACTGTATTTGGTGAACGTTTACATTTAATCTTATGCATTAGATATTTACTTGGCAGTTCTTCAATACTCATTGTTTCCAGATTTCTGATGAAAAAATATTTTTCTGTTCCATCTTTTATCGTTTCCACCTTGTATATCATAAGCTGCCTCCTTTCCTCTAACGCTATACACAGTATACCCACTTCATGCCGAAATAGCTATTCATCAATACCAACAATCCCACCGAAAACGCCCTTGAAATACCACCAAACTTTTCGTGCAAAATCTGCTTTTTCTGTAGCAGAACCACGAACGGTTACAGGTAGTATTCCACGCCTTTCCGGTTTCGAATAAAGTGCTGGACATCCTTGATATCTTTTGCCATCTTGCAGCTCGGAAGCGCACACATTACTTCCTCATGATACCTGCCACCTTCTCCTGCACGCTCGTCTAAAATGGACACGACACAAGTATCTGTCTCGGTGCGGAGAGCACGTCCGAATCCCTGTCTTAGTTTTTTCTGCATGTCTGGAACAATCACTGCCTGAATATAATCTTTCAGGCTGGCATATTCCTTCTTCTGTGCTTCGCTGATGGGATCAGGAACAGCAAAGGGCAGTTTTACTATAATCAGCGAAGATACCATATCTCCAGGGAAGTCTACTCCTTCCCAACAGGAGCCGGCTGCAAAAAGGACAGCATTGTCCATCTGTTTAAATCTTGTGATCTCTTCCGGTGAATGTCTCCACACCTCTATCATCGGGAACGGAATTTCATCCCTTAACATCTGGTAAACGTTTCCCATCAAATGATAAGATGTGAACAGCACCAGCGTATGCCCGTAAGTCGAACAGATCAGTGAATGGATATGGCCTGCTATCATCTCTGCCTCTTCCTGACTTTCTCTTCTGCATGTCTTCAAATTCTTTGGCAGATATAACAGACAGTTCTTCTGATATTCAAACGGGGAGTCTGCCACATATTCCCGGACTCTCCGCACTCTCTGTAATCCTGTCATTTTCCGAATGTGGGAAAATCCCTGTCCGGTTTTTAAAGTTCCGCTTGTAAGAATCGCTCCCATTCCTCTGCTCCATAACATCTGGTCCAGATACTGTGGAATCCGTCTGCTGGATGCACACAATATAATCCTGTGATCATGGTCCTGCTTCAGATGCAGTACATACTTCTTATCCTGATGGAAAAAGTATTCCAACACACTTCTGGTTTCTTCCAGCTTGTTTCTGATCCACTTCGGAATCTTCTTTTCTAATTTTTCTATGATCTTATTCATGGTCTGTATCCCCTCATATAAATACATTGCACACTCTTCTGTCATGTGGAATTCTTCTTTTATCCCATATCTGGTTCTGTGGTTTTCTCCTATGATGTCCAGCACCATACGGATCGTCCCAGACAGTTTTCTTATCTCCGGGCCTTGGTACTCATTCCCAAGATAAAAGCAGATTTCTCGGATATCGTCATAACAGAGGCTCTTCCCGAACATCTGCTTTGCCGCATCCGGCAGCTTATGTGCTTCATCGACAATCAATGCTCGGTAGTCTTTTAATAACGGGCGGTAATCCTGCAGCCTGTGATAACCATCAGCCAGCAGATAATTGTGATTACAGATCTGAATGAACATTTCATGATCTCTGGAACGCTCCAGATACTGCTGATACCTGCATGAGCCTCTTTTCGGGCAGTCTCCCGAACAGAACTTCGGTACACTCACCATCCTTCTGTCAAACCCACTTAAGTTGGACACTTCGTCCATATCATAATGTTCTTTCAACGACAGCAGAGCTTCTTTCTGCAACGCATTTTTGTTTTTTTCTTCGATTGCAACGATTCGTTGCTCCAGCCTCTCATCGCAGACAAAATGCTCTTTTCCTTTTCGTATCACAGCTTTGATGGGAGACTGAATCGTCCCGTTCTCCTGAAGAATCCGGGAGAGAAAAGGGATATATTCTGTAAGAATTGCTTTCTGGAGTGCAATGCTGGAAGTGGATATCACGACCGGACGCTGCTCATAAGGGGAACATCCTTCTGCAAGGAGGGAATATTTTCTCATCAGAACACAGGCCACCAGATAGGCATACGTCTTGCCGATACCGACACCCGCATCACACAGTGCTATGTTTCTTCCCAGCAGGTTATCCAGCATTTTGTGGCATAACATAATCTGTTCTTCCCTTACTGCCATTCCATGTTCCGGGAACAGCACTCGGAAAATAGTATCAATTTCTCGATGCGCTCTATTGAGATATTCTCTTGTGTAATACATAATTTGTTACCTGATATGCGTGCTGATATCACATCAATACGGCTGTAAAGGATTTCTCCCTACAGCCGCATGTATCTGATATCAACGACACATTCTTCCTTGATTTCTTATACTTTTGTTTTTTGGCGTTGTATTTGTCCTCGACTCCCCCATTGCCTTACGGGAACATTACAGGCGGATGCTTGGCATTGCACCGCTCACGGATTTTCTAAAAGTCTTGCTGATTACAACCCAAAGTCCATCCTCTGCTCACTGGCAGTTCCTATGTATCATTATCCCCTCGTAAGTGATCCTCGCAAAAGACCGCCACGGTCCTGTTTCAGTTAAAGGTGATTCGCTCGAAACAAAAACACCAGCAAAGAATTTTTTATATTCTTTCCTGTCATTTTCATTTGTCCTCGCGCCTTCCTAACACGCTTCTACTTACGGGAACGTACCTGTAATGCTGGTATAGGATTGTCAAAGTACACTGGCAAAATTTACCTGCCTATTAAATAGCCGATGAAAAATGCTGTTATTATTCAATTTTCGACAAATTATTTAATTTTTTTCTTAAACGGTTTCTTTTGGTATAAACGGTCTGTTCTGCCATTCCCATAATTTTGGCAATCTCTCTTCCTGAATATCCCCATGTACTAAGCAAAAGTATCTCTAATGTCTGATGTTCTGTGCCCTTTAATAATTCATAGATCCGTCGGTCTCCAATGTTGTCTAAAAGTTCTCGGATATCCTGTGCAAACCGTCCTCTGTCCCTTTGTTTTATGGAATCCATATCCTGCATCATTTCATCCAGATGTTCCCGGAATCTGCGCTCTTCCAGAAAATCTTCCCTGTCCATCTGGCGCAACTTTTGGATCTTCTCTTCTTCCATTCCCAGTTCACGCAGTTTCTTTTCTTCCTGTTCTTTCCAATAATTCCACTTTCGTTCTTCACTTGTCTTGTTATAAGCCATTTATCTTTCCTCCGATCTGATTTTTGGTATAGAAATCAAATCGGAGCATGGCGGTGACCGGATATGTACGTTATAATGTTCGAAAAATGTCGAATAAAAAAATGCTGCAACCTCTTCGATTACAGCACTTCTTTTTCCCTTACTCTTTTGTTTTTTTAAGGACTTCCATTGATGCAAATATAACTCTTCTCCTTGTCATGCCTTACTAAAACACCACAAAAAGAAGTATATAGAAAAAGACTGTCAGAACTGTGTAATGTAACAGTCATCTGCCAGTCACTTTTCGCATAATTCGACATTTTTCTACATTTTGCTCAATGTCTGTCTATATCTAAATAATATCCCACCTTTCGTATACTCTGAATTATCTTTGCAGCCTCCGGTTCTGTCTTTTCCATTTTTTTGCGGAGTCTGCGTACAAAACACCAGATCATGTTGGCAGAGTCATCTCCATATGGTTCTTTCCATAACTGTTCAAAGATAATCTCATGGGTAACTACCTGTCTGGAGGCATCTGCCAACAGATACAGGAATGCCTTTTCTCGCTCATTTAGGGTTGCAAGCTCATGCTTCCCCCAGTAAACAGTATGATAACGGCAGTCAATTAGAAGTTTTCCTTTCCTTATGATCTCCTGCTTTTCTCTTTTTCTTCCAGTGTTCCATGTGATATCGGAACGTCTGAGTAATGCATACAGGTACGTGTTGATCAAGCTGACCGAAGGATGTGGAAATACTAGGTCTGCACCCCATTCGATATACTTTTTTACCGCCTGAATCCCCGGTATCACTACAATAATCGGAGCCCTGCTGTACTGCCGGACTTCCCAAATCAGCCTGCCCAGCTTTCCGTTATCATTTCTCACAAGCATCAATACTGCGTCATAGACCGCTATGGTATGGAATTTTTCAAACACATCCAGATTAACGGTCGTACATTCCCACTCATTTTTTAACCCTTCACAAAGTTGACTCCACTTATCTACCTCATCCGCAGCAATCAATACTTTTTTCATTTGTATCCCTTTTCTTATGTTACTTCATTTTTAAAGCAGAAAAGACAGTGAAATCTCTCCACCGCCTTTCCTGTTTTTGATTTAATTCGTTAATTTCATTTCTTCGTTTAACGTATTCTCTTCCTTCATCTTCCGTACCAATTCTTGAATCTTTTTATAAGATTCTTCGCTGATTGTATGTTCCATCCGACACGCATCATGATTTGCAGTTTCCGAAGATACTCCTATTCGTCGTAAAAATTCTTCTAAAAGCACATGCCTTGCATAGATTTTTTTTGCAATCTTTCTTCCTTCTTCTGTCAGTTCAATGCTGCCATATCGGTCTTTTATTACATATCCATCTGCCAGCAGTCCACGTACTGCAACTGAAACACTCGCTTTGGAATAGTTCAGATAATCACTAAGCATAGAATTACGAACATATCCTTTCTGACGTTTCAATACATACGCCGCTTCCAGATAATCTTCTTTGGATTCTCCAATTTTCATATACTACTTTATCCCCTTTTGGAAAGTATTTCTTCTGCATTCCTGCTGTTAAGAAATTCTGCCGTTCTCCATTTCATATACCACATCTGCCACATTCATTGTGGATACTCTGTGGGATACCAAGACAACTGTTTTCTTCTTGGCCGATTCTTTCAATGATTTTAAGATAATTCCCTCATTTAAAGAGTCGAGGTTCGATGTAGGCTCATCGAGTAGAATGAGGGGGCATTCATGGAGAAATGCTCTTGCAATTCCGATTCTCTGTTTTTCACCACCGGACAGCGTATCACCCAGTTCTCCGACTTCTGTATCATATTCTTTCGGTAATGTCATAATGAAATCATGAATAGACGCTTTCTTTGCCGCTTCCATAATTTCTTCTCTGGATGCTCCCGGCTTTGCTATCTCAATATTATTTGCAATCGAATCATGGAACAGGTGCGTTTCCTGTGTGACATAACTTTCCATATCTCTTAAATGCTTGGTCGGAATCTTGCGGACATCTGTACCGTCTACCGATACACTTCCATCCTGCACATCCCAGAACCGCATCAACAGTTTTAAGAGTGTAGATTTTCCGGAACCGCTCGCACCATGAATCCCTGTGATTTTACCCGGCTGTAATTTCAGTGAATAGTTATCTAAAATAACTTCTTCACCATAAGCAAATGTTACGTTCTCTGCCTCTGCTCCTGTAAATTCATGTTCCACGCTCTCTGTCCCAGGAGTTTCCACATCACCCGGAATTTCTTCCACAAGCGGCGTCTCTTCCAGAAGGGAGAGAACACGTTCACCACTTGCCAATGTCTGGTTCAGGTTGTTGGAAAGGCTTGATAATGCTACTACCGGTCCGAAAGAACCCATCATTGCGATGGTACAGGTTAAGATTCCCTCGAATCCCATCGCACCTTTGTCGTACAGCCAGATTGTCAGTGCCAGCATTCCAAAGGATGCAAGCAGGATAACCATGTTCGTAAATGAACGCTGTGAGCCTTCCATTTTGCTTAATGACTCCTGCATTCCTGCAAGATTTTTGGAACGCTCAGACATCTGCTCTTTTCTCTTTTCACCCTGTCCGTACTGGATGGTCTCGTCCAGTCCACGTAAAGAGTCCAGAACAAAACTGTTCAGTTCTCCGAAGTTTGTCCGAAATTCCATTCCCTTCTGGCTGCCACGTTTTCCATTCCACATCGGGATGGCAACACCGACAATCAGATAAGCTGCCAGTGCAAGCACGCCTGCTAACCAGTGATATCTTCCGATAAAAATCACCATAATAATTGAGGTCAGTGTTGCAATCGCAATCGGGGAAATGGTATGTGCATAGAACACTTCCAGTAATTCGATATCGGTTGTAATAATCGAGATCAGATTTCCCTTGTCCCGTCCTTCCAGTTTTGCCGGGCAGAGTTTTCTCAGTGCTGCAAACACTTTATGGCGGATGATTGCCAACAGCTTAAATGCGATAAAATGATTACAATACTGTTCCACATAATGCAGGATTCCACGAAGCACTGCAATTACGATCATGACTGTGATAATCGTTTTTACTGGAGTAAATACCAGCCACATATTGTCCACCGGAACAATCATTCCGGCTACTCCTGTCAGAAGACCATGCACGATGACCTGTCCTGCCAGAATCGTCAGGAAGATTGCACACAAGTAACCTAATGTTCCAAGGATGATTGCTGCCAGCATGATATGGAGCAGGGGTTTTACCAGACCAATCAGACTTCCCATGATCTGGAGGGCACTTCTGCGTTTTGTTGTATTCGTATTTTCACTCATTATGCCACTCCTCCTTTTCCATAGTTTTCCAATGCCATCTGGCTTTCATACAGATGTCTGTACGCACCATTCCGGCTCATCAGTTCGTCATGCTTTCCGCTTTCTTTGATTTCTCCGTCTTTTAAGAAATAAATCTTGTCAGACTTCACAACATTTGCCAGTCTGTGAGAGATCAGAAGCACCGTCTTTGTCTTTGCCAGTTCGTGAATCACATTCATGATCAGTTCTTCACTTTCTACATCGATATTGGATGCGGCTTCATCAAAAATATAAACCGCACTGTCTGTCCGAAGCAATGCTCTGGCAATCACCAGTCTCTGACACTGACCGCCGGACAGGTTACTTGCTTTTTCCAGCAACTGTGTCTGCAAGCCATCCTGTGTCTGTAAGAACCCTAAGAGATTCACTTTCTGAAGGACAGCTTCCATCTCTTCTTTCGTTGCGTCCGGTTTTGCCATCTTCAGATTTTCTTCTACTGTACCTTTGAACAGGTAGCTGTTATGGCGAACCAGAACAACCCTCTGCATCAGATTGGTTTCATTCACTTCATTAAGCGGTACGCCACCGATGATGATTTCTCCGTTATATCCCCGGTTCTTTGCTGCAAGGATTCCGGCAATCGTACTCTTACCACATCCGGATTCACCAACCAGTGATACAAAACTTCCTGCCGGAAGATTTAAGTTGATTCCTTTTAAAATCTCTCTGTCCTCTTCATAAGAAAAGTGCACATCTTTTAATGTAACATCTAACGCTCCATCCGGCAGTGTTTTTTCTCCAGCCTGTGGTTCCGGCAGATCTAAAATCTTGAAAATCTTATCACTCGCTGCCATACCATTCATTGCGATATGGAAGAATGAACCAAGCAGTCTGAGCGGCAGGAAAAACTCGCTGGCAAGCAGAACAATACATAACGTTCCTGCTACACTGATATTTCCTTTTAAGAATTCAGATACCGCAACCGCCATACCGATCGTAGCTCCACCATACGCCACAATATCCATCACACTGGTGGAATTGAGCTGCATGGTCAGCACCTTCATCGTAATCTTACGGAAATTCTGGGATTCCACATCTATCTCATCTGCTTTCTGCTGGTCTGCCTGATAAATCTTCAGTGTGGTAAGTCCCTGTAAATTCTCAAGGAACGAATCTCCCAGTCCAGTATAGATGCTCCAATAGTTATTTAATAATCTCTTCGCCACTTTCTGTACCACCACGATAGAAATCGGGATCAGTGGTACACAGATCAGCAGGATCACACTCGCTTTCAGGCTCACTCTGCAAAGAATGATAAATAATGTCAGTGGTGCAATCAGGCTGTAAAATAATTGTGGAAGATATTTTCCAAAGTATGTTTCCAACTGCTCCACACCCTCAGTTGACACCTGTACGACCTCCGAAGAGGATACCTGCTCACTGTAGGAAGCTCCCAACTTTAACATTTTCTCATAAATCTTTTCACGCAGAATCCGCTTTACATCCACACACGCCAGATAGGAAGACCTTGCTCCCATCCGTTCACATACGAACCGGATCACCACAACCAGGACTAAAATCAGTATCGTCCGTTCAATGATCGGTACGGTTACTGCCCGGTACACTACCCGTTCCAGTAAATCTGCGATAGAAAAGACTGCCAACACTTGCGACAGGAGGGCTGCCCACTGCCACAAAATCGTATACACGATATACTTTTTTGCGTGGGACAACAGCCCCACCAGTCTTGTTTTAATCATAAAAATCTTACCCTTTTGTTTCTTTCTTCGATTCTTTTTTACTGCATACCAGATGCCATACTGCAAGAACTGGATGGTATAATAACATCCTTGGTCCTGAAAAACGCATAACCTGCCTGATCTGTTCTCTCACCTCTGGCTTATAGCAATGCACTTTACAGTTTGCGCAAAATGTCTTTTCTTTCATAAAAGGACACTTTTCACTTCGAAGTCTTGCATAATCCAAAAGTTCCTGACAGACAGGACAAATCTGCCCTGCCTGCCTGTCTTCTTTCGGATGTTTTTTCCGGCAATACAGCCGGATCATCTCTTCCACGACATGCTGTTCCTTCTGTCGTTTCTTTTCTACTTTATCCATCATATTATTCCACTTCTGCACCTTCCGGTAATTCTTCTCTCACTTTTAAAGTTTTCACTCGAAGGAAGAAGTATAACAGGTGGCATACCCAAACCACTGCGATACAGATTCTTCCGATTGGTACATTCTTCATGCAGATAAAGCCGATTGCCATGACTACCGTTACCATTCCGATAATCTTGCATTTTGTTCCTATTGTCATGGCTCTTTTCTGAACAAAACTGTCCAGATGTTTCTTATAAAGAT
>ENA-OPBD01001194-OPBD01001194.1-human-gut-metagenome-genome-assembly--contig:-NODE-1194-length-13234-cov-7.445330_pt1 | contig 13234 bp, 7 predicted proteins | sample MGYA00241062_ERZ501440 | MGnify/ENA primary metagenome ERZ501440 (study PRJEB25962, sample SAMEA2042628) | human gut metagenome | biome: human gut; feature: human-associated habitat; material: faeces...
GCAGCCGCCGGAGCGGTGCTTAAGCCGTAAGGCGGGAATTGTGCGGTGTTGCCTTGGCTTTATCGGGTTTTGTTATGGCTTTTTGTTACCGTTTTACGCCGGTTGCGGGGTCAAAATAATAGGTCATACCGTCAATGGTGGTTGTACCTTTGGCCATGGCACCGGTGATGGGATCGAAGTAATAAGTACCGTCGGCATTGGTGTTCCAGCCTTTGATCATATGGCCGTTGGCATCATAGCGCACCCATTTGCCGCCGTTGGATTCCTGGTAGACATCCTTGCTGACGGCTTTTGCGCCGCCCTGGTTGGCGTCCAGCCAGTACCAGGCGTCGGAATCAGGGTCGTAAATCTCTTTGCCGCGGCCGGTGGTACCCTGTTTCACGCCGTTCTCGTACCAGTAATCCTTGCCGTTCACGGTTTTCCAACCGGTGTAGGTGGAAACACTGTCGGCGGTTTCCGGCGTGGCGGTCTCTTCCGCCAAAGCGGGCAGTGCAGCAGCACTGCACAGCAATACGGCGGTCAGAACGGCCGCGCAGCGAAAACGAAATTGCATGGGATATTCCTCCTGCATGTACTTCTTTTATAAATGTGTTGATCGGAATATTTCAACTCTCTTTTGCGGGGTTCGGGGATGCCTTGATTACGCCAAGGCCCAAATCACTGGATAGCGGCGCGCAGTATTTCCAGCAGCGGGGTGATCATCCCGGCTGCAGCGGGACCGCCAAAGTTCACGATACCGCGCAGCGGCATGGAATCCAGCATCTGAGCTACGGCTTCGCTACTGGCAATCTCGCTGCCGCCTGCGTTGCCGCCGGTCAGGGCATTGCCCGCCTGTGCCAGCACCTGCTGGATGATGGCAGCTGTGCGGTCATCCTTGGAAAGCTCGCCGATGGTGGTGTTTTCGTCAATCACGAACGGGCGGCGGCGCGGGGTGCTGAACCGCACGCTGAGCGTTGCGTGGATATCCCGGCTGGAATGGCCCAGCAAAATCTTGTACTCGCCTGGGGCGGCGTACCAGCTGCCCAGCGTTTCGTCATAGTAGCTCAAATCCTGCGCGGTCAGGGTGAACTCTACCTGCTTTTCTTCGCCAGGTTCCAGCTTGACCTTCACGAACTTGCGCAGCTCCTTGGGCGGGCGGCCGGTGGTGCCGGTGCAGTCTGCTACATACAGCTGCACAACTTCCTTGCCGGGCATCATGCCAACATTCTTCACGCTCACCCGTACCCGCACGCTGTCGCCCTCGGCAAACTCGTCCGCCGTCAGCTGGGCATTGCGGTACACAAACCCTGTGTAGGAAAGCCCGTGCCCAAACGGCCACAGCACCGGCATTTTGCGGGCATCGTACCAGCGGTAGCCAACATACACGCCCTCGCGGTATTCCACATGGCGGCCGTCACCGGGGAAGTCGAGATAACACGGGGTATCTTCCAGCCGCAGGGGCCAGGTTTCCGGCAGGCGGCCGCTGGGGTTGGCATCGCCCCACAGCAGGGCGTCCGCCGCAGCGCCAACACCTTCGCCGCCCAGATACATGCACAGCACGGCGTTCACATCGTTGGCCCAGGGGCATTCCACCGGGGAACCGGTGTGCAGCACCACAACAGTGTTTTTCTGCACGGCGGCCACGCGGGCAATCAGGTTGTTCTGGCTTTCCGGCAGGCGCATATGGCTGCGGTCAAAGCCTTCGCTTTCAAAAGATTCCGGCAGGCCCGCAAAGATCACCGCCGCGTCAGCTTCCGCTGCGGCGGAAACCGCGCGCAGGAACTCTTCCTCCTCCCGCTGGTCCAGATCAGCGGGGAAGCCCTCCACATAGCTCACCCGGCGGCCATGGCTTTCGGCCATTTCCAGCGCGCTGTCCACCCTGATGGTGTTGATGTGGCTGGAGCCGCCACCCTGATAGCGCGGCGTTTTGGCAAAACCGCCGATGTATACTACCTTGCTGCCCTTTTTCAGCGGCAGCACACCGCGGTTCTGCAAAAGCACGGCGCATTCCTTGGCCAGCTCTGCGGCGATGGTGTGGTCGCCTTTCAGGTCCAGCTCCGGGGCCGGGGCGGCAGCTTCGTCCGCCGCGCGGAACACAATGTTCAAAATGCGGATCACAGCCTTGTCCAGCGCGGCTTCGCTCAAGGTGCCGGCTTTAACGGCGGCCACGATCTTGGCGTCATTGACACCGCCGGAACCGGGCATTTCCAGGTCAAGCCCAGCCGCAACACCCTTTACACGGTCAGCTACAGCGCCCCAGTCGGACATCACAAAGCCCTTAAAGTTCCACTCGGTGCGCAGGATATCGGTCAGCAGCATGCGGCTTTCGCTGGCAAATACATCGTTCACGCGGTTGTAGCTGCACATCACCGTCCAGGGCTGGGATTTCTTGACGGCGGTTTCAAATGCAGGCAGGTAAATTTCGCGCAGCGTACGCTCCGTCATGTCGGATGATGCGCTCATGCGGCGGTACTCCTGGCTGTTGGCGGCAAAGTGCTTGATGGAGGTACCAACCCCCTGGCTCTGTACGCCATTGATGTACCCGGCGGCCAGCTCACCGGCCAGCACCGGGTCTTCGGAGTAATATTCAAAGTTGCGGCCGCACAGCGGGCTGCGCTTGATGTTTACGGCAGGCCCCAGCACAACGCCAACGCCGAACGCGCGGGCTTCCCGCCCGATGGCCGCACCCTCCCGGCGGGCCAGGTCGGGGTCAAAGCTGGCGGCAACGGAGCACCCGGCGGGGAAGCAGACCGCCTTGCGGCTGTGGTTGGGGTCGTCCCGTTCCGGGTCCTGGGTGCGCAGGCCGTGCGGGCCGTCCGAAACCATCAGGGTGGGAATGCCCAGGCGTTCCACGGTTTTGGTGTGCCAGAAATCCGCGCCGGAGCAAAGCCCGGCCTTTTCTTCCAGCGTGAGCTGGGCAACCAGTTCGGGAATGTTGTGTTCCATCAAAAAGTCATCCTCCTTTTGTCCACCAGCTGCGGGTGGGGGCAAGGGCAGGTGGCGGTTGTTCGGGCAGTGGAAACGTGCCGGATACACCGTTCCGCCCACGCTGCCTCCGGGGTGTGCCAAAATGGACACACACCCCCATATTTTGTATCATTATACACCACTTTGCACGCGAAAAGATAGCCTTTTTATTTAAAAATGTAAAGTCTGAAAACTTTTTCTGTGCAGGATGTTGGTGCGTCTGGCATTGTATTTCTCCTCTGTTTCGTGTAAAATTTAAAATTAGGATATGCAGCGGCAAAAACGTTTTTTGGGCTGTATTCCAGGGAGGAAAAAATGAAAAAAGATAAACGGATTTTGGCCCTTGTTTTGGCGGCGGCCATGATGGGCACCACTGCGCTTCCGGTTTGGGCCCAGACCCCGGAAACGGCGGACAGCAGCGTGGTGGAAGTGGAAGGCACGCTGGAAAACATCATAGCTGCCCGTGAAGCACTGGCTGCGCAGCCGGCAACGCTGGCGGAGGATGACAACAACATTCAGGCGGCGCAGACCATGGTGGAGCGCGTGGCCAATGCCGTAAAGAACCATACGGAAACAGCAGAGAAAGTAAATATCAAAGACCTGAACTTGGATAAAGATCTGGTGCTTTCCACCCTGGCTGACCTGAATGCGCGTGTGGAAGGCGGCGAGGCCATCAGCAAATTGTCCTGCTATTATAGCAGAGATACCGGGCTGGCGGTGGCAATCGGCCTTGAATACTGCACGGCGCAGGATGTTGCCGCCATGCAGGTAAAGCTGGACCAGCTGGTGGACCAGGCCAACACCCTGTGCCAGACGGATCTGGAAAAGGTGTTCTATGTGCATGAATGGCTGGTGCAGAACATTGCCTATGACCGGGAACACCTTAGTGATGATGTGCAGGACGACCACAACCTGCGCGGCGCCCTGCTGGAAGGGACTGCCGTCTGTGACGGTTACGCCAAAACGTATGCCCTTACCCTGCGCAAGCTGGGTATCACTGGTGTGCTGGTAACCAGTAAAGATATCGGCCATGCGTGGAACATGGTCGAGCTGGACGGGAACTGGTACCAGGTGGACTGCACCTGGGATGACCCGGTGGACGGTTCGGATCAGCTGGGATATTGCATGCATAAACACCTGCTGTGTACCACAGAGGAGATGAACACCAACCATAACGATGACGGCGATGACAGCGTTGCCTTTGACCTTGAAAACCTTGGCACGCAGAACATCGTGAACCTGGCCACGGACGATACCTATGAAAACACCTGGTGGAAAGACAAAAAGAGTGCAATCTTCCCGTGCGGGGGCGACTGGTACTATGCGTCCGGTGAACGCCTTTTCTGGCGTGATGACCTGGGCGACTGTGATTCCAACCTGGCGCATGAAGATGATTCGGGTGTGGTTGCCGGCAGTATTGCGCTGGACGGAACGCTGCTGGTCGCCACGGACAGACAAGCGTGCGAGCAGAGCAGCTGGATCAAACAATATGAACTGGATCCGGCCAGCCATGAAGTGACCGAGAAAAAGAAGGAAAGTCTCCAAAGCATCGGCATTGCGGCCCAGTGGGATGGCATTTATTATGCCGTAAGCCAGCAGGAATACCACCAGGATGTGCGCCAGTATATCAAGACAAGGGATATCCCAGTCCCCACAGCAACCCCGACTGCTGTACCTACCGCAACGCCTACCGCAACGCCTACTGCAACGCCTACCGCGACACCTACCGCGACCCCCACTGCAACGCCGGTCAAGCCGACTGCTACACCTACCGCTACCCCTGTGAAACCCACCGCAACCCCTGCCAGCGGCTATACCGGTTGGAAAACCGTGAACGGCAAGGACTACTGGTACGAAAACGGCGTAAAGCAGGGCACCACTGGCCGCGGCAAGGAAATTTATGACCCCGATTCCGACGCCTGGTACTGGCTGGATGCCAACCAGGGCGGCGCAAAAGCCGTCAGCAAGGATGTTTACCAGGAATCCAACGGCAGCAAATGGGTGCGCTATGATGCCAACGGCCATATGATCAAAGGGTGGGATACCAACGATGACGGCACCTATTACTTTGACCTGATCACCGGCGCCATGGCCAAGGGCGATATTGTGGTGGACAACCTGCCCTGCAGCTTTGATACCACCACCGGCATTGGCTGCAACCTGATGTGGCACAGCATGGACGGCAAAGATTACTGGTACGAGGCTGGCAAGCGCCAGGGTTATGATCCCAATAATGCAGCCTACCGCGGCAAAGAAATCTATGATCCGGCCTCCGATGCCTGGTACTGGCTGGATAACGTGCAGCAGGGTGCTAAAGCTGTCAGCAAAGATGTATACCAGGAATCCGAAGCCGGCGACTGGGCCGAAAACGCAGACGGCACCGGCAAGTGGGTGCGGTATGACGCCAACGGCCACATGGTAAAAGGCTGGGATACCAACAATGACGGCACCTATTACTTTGACCAGGTGTACGGCACCATGGCCAAAGGCATTGTGACGATCGACGGCAATCTGTACCTTTTTGATGTTGATACCGGCGTGATGCAGGCCAGCATTACAGCCAGCGAGGAAGCCATGGCAGACCGCGTGATCGAGCTGGTCAACCAGGAGCGCACCTCCCGCGGGCTGCAGCCCCTGCTCAAGCACGATGGCCTGATGGTTGCCGCCGCGGCCCGCGCCAAGGAGCTTTCCCAGCGATACAGCCACACCCGCCCCAACGGTTCTGAATGCTTTACCATTTTGTGGCACCTGGGCATTGACTATGGCTATGCCGGCGAAAACATTGCCATGGGCCAGAGAACCCCGGAGATCGTGATGAACGACTGGATGAACAGCTCCGGCCACCGCGCCAACATCCTGAACGAAAACTATGACTGCATCGGCGTTGGCTACACTATAGTGGATGGCCACCCCTATTGGGTGCAGCTGTTTACCGGTGACTTTGATTTATAAGTAGTTTGTAAACAAATTTAAAACACAGCCCCGCAGCCGTTGCATTTTTTCGGCTGCGGGGCTATACTGTTTCCATATGCTTAACATATGTCAACTATTTACATATAGCAACAGAAAGGAGAACCTTTATGGAGGGACATATTGGTGACCAGCGCAGCAAAGCCGTGATGCGCTATCTTGACCGGCTGAAAAAGTCTGTGCGCCGCGGGGCGTCTTTAAGCCTTGCCAACGCCCCCAAGCTGCATCTTGGCATTCTGGAAGGGCTAAACCACGCCATTGAGGTGCGCGGCCAGGATGGTGCCGTGTATGTTTCGGACCTGGCGGAGATTTTCAAGCAGCCGCTGCCGGCGATTTCCCGCGGACTGCGCACACTGGAGCAGGATGGCCTGGCCCAGCGCCAGACCGATCCCAATGACCGCCGCCGCACTCTGGTGCGCATCACCCCAAAAGGGGAGGAATCCCGCCTGATCTGCGAAAGCCGTCTGAATGATTACATCACCGGCATTATGGATGACCTGGGCGAAGAATTTTGCCAGCAGTTTGCAAAGGATGCCGAAACCCTGCTGCAGGCCATTGAGCGCCAGAACGAAAAGCTGCTGGCCGAAAAGGAGAAGATGCCATGACAAAAATTTTCAAACATCTGGCCAAACACTGGGCGGCCTGCCTTGTTATTATTGCCCTGCTGTTGGTGCAGGCATACGGCGATTTGACCCTGCCGGACTACACCAGCAAAATTGTGGATACTGGCATCCAACAGTCCGGCATTGCGGACGCTGTGCCAGAAGTAGTGCGGGATTCCACCCTGCAGGTGCTGGAGCTGCTGATGACGGACGCGGACGCCGCCGCGGTGGAAGCCGCTTACACCCAGCCGGGCGGCACCGACAACGCACTCTCCTCCGCTACCAGCTTACAGAAAAAGCTCGCATCCCCCTATACGGTCCGCCTGCTGCGGGCCGATGCGGACCGGGATACGCTGGCGGAGGTATTTTCCACCCCGGATATTGTGCTCTATCTGGCTTCCGCTCAGGCAGCTGGGGAGGGCAACGCCCCGGATGCCGCCGCGCTGGATACCGTTACCGCCCAGTTTGCGGCCATGACCCAGATGCCCGGTTTCAGCCGGGATGCCGTACAGGCCCAGCTGGCCGCAGCCATGGGTCAGGCCGGCGAAAGTGAGCTGAGCGGGCTTTCAGCCCAGGCAGTGCTGCTGGTGGGGCTGGAATATCAGGCCCTTGGCATCAGCGATGCGGTACAGATGAACTACCTGATGCAGACCGGCGGCCGGATGCTGGGGCTGACCCTGTTGATGGTTGCCGCCGCGGTTCTGGTGGGGCTGCTTGCTTCCCGCGTGGCGGCTGCCATTGCGCGGGATCTGCGCCGCGGTGTGTTCCGCCGGGTGGTCAGCTTTTCTGCCTCTGAAACGGACAAGTTTTCCACCGCATCCCTCATCACCCGCACCACCAACGATGTACAGCAGATCCAAATGACCTGCGTAATTTTGCTGCGCATGGTGGCGTATGCCCCCATCCTTGGCATTGGCGGCATCATCCATGTGGCGCAGGCGGGTTCCAGCCTGACCTGGATCATTGTGCTGGCCGTCGCTTTGCTGCTGGCGCTGATTACGGTATTGATGCAGTTTGCCATGCCCAAGTTCAGGATCATGCAAAAGCTGGTGGACCGGCTGAACCTGGTATCCCGCGAGATTTTGACCGGCATTATGCCCATCCGCGCATTCAGCCGCGAACAGCACGAGGAAGCACGCTTTGACGCCGCCAACACCGACCTGATGCGCACCCAGCTGTTCACCAACCGGGTAATGGCCGCCATGATGCCCTTTATGACCCTGATTATGAACGGCACTTCCCTGCTGATCGTCTGGTTCGGCGGCAAACAGATTGATGCCGGCACCATGCAGGTGGGCAGCATGATCGCCTTTATCACCTACACGATGCAGATCGTGATGTCCTTCCTGATGCTGACGATGGTTGCCGTGATGCTGCCCCGTGCCGGCGTTGCCGCGGACCGCATTGACGAAGTGCTGACCACCGAGCCGGCCATCCATGACCCGGTGCCGGAAGCCATCCCCGCTGACCTCAATCAGCACCACTGGAACGGCGAAGTCGCGTTTCATCATGTCAACTTTACCTACCCCGGCTCCAGCGAGGACGCCCTGCACGATATTGATTTTGTCGCCAAACCCGGCCAGACCACGGCCATTATCGGCTCCACCGGCTGCGGCAAAACCAGTTTGCTGCATTTGATCACCCGTTTTTATGATGTGACCGGCGGCAGCGTGACGGTAGACGGCGTGGATGTGCGCCAGATGCCACAGAGCACCCTGCGCGGCCTTTTGGGTTATGTGCCGCAAAAGGGCGTACTGTTCAGCGGCACGATTGATTCCAACCTGAAATTCGGCGGCGAGAATATCACCGATGCCGATGTGCGCACCGCCGCCCGCATTGCCCAGGCGGAAGAGTTCATCTCCGCCAAGCCGGAGGGGTATGAAAGCCCCATTGCCCAGGGCGGCACCAACGTTTCCGGCGGGCAGAAGCAGCGGCTTTCCATCGCCCGCGCCATTGCCAAACACCCGAAGATCTACCTGTTTGATGACAGCTTCTCCGCGCTGGACTACAAGACTGATGTTGCCCTGCGCCGCGCGCTGAAAGCCGAAACCGGCGACGCCACCGTGATTATTGTGGCACAGCGCATTTCCACTGTGCTGCACGCCAACCAGATTTTGGTTCTGGAAGATGGCCGCATTGTGGGCAAGGGCACCCACGCCCAGCTGATGGAAAGCTGCCCGGCTTACCAGGAAATTGCCCGCAGCCAGCTGAGCAACAAAGAGCTGGACCTGAAAGGAGGGGAAGCCTGATGCCGCATCCCGGACGAATGACGACCCAAAAGGCAAAAGACTTTAAGGGCACCATGCGCAGCCTGCTGGCAGAGCTGGGGCACTACAAGTTCCGCCTGATTGCCGTGATTGTTTTTGCCGTTCTTTCCACGATTTTTAATATTGCAGGCCCCAAGGTGCTGGCCAAAGCCACCACTGCCCTGGCCACCGGCTGGGTGGCCAAGCTGCGGGGCACCGGCAGCATTGACTTTGGCTATATCGGTAAAATCCTGCTGATCCTGCTGGTCATGTATCTGGTTTCCGCTGCGTTCAGTTTCTGCCAGAGCTGGATCATGAGCGGGCTTTCGCAGAAGATGTGTTATGACTTCCGCCGCCAGATCAGCGAAAAGATCAACCGCCTGCCCCTTGCCTATTTTGAAAAGCGCACCGTGGGCGAGGTACTTTCCCGCATTACCAACGATGTGGACACCCTGGGCCAGAGCCTGAACCAGAGCATTACCCAGCTGATCACCAGCATTACCACCATGATCGGCGTGCTCATCATGATGCTGACCATCAGCCCCACGATGACGCTGATTGCCATTTTGATCCTGCCGGTCTCGATGGCGCTGGTGCTGTTGGTGGTCAGGTTCAGCCAGAAATATTTCCGCGACCAGCAAAAAGTTCTGGGCTCCGTGAACGGCCAGGTGGAGGAAGTATATTCCGGCCACAATGTGGTCAAAGCGTTCAACCGCGAAGATGCCGTTCTGAATGATTTTGACGAAGCCAACAACCGCCTGTTTGAATCCGCCTGGAAAAGCCAGTTCCTTTCCGGCCTGATGCAGCCCATCATGACCTTTGTGGGCAATCTGGGCTATGTAGCAGTGGCCGTTTCCGGCAGCATTTTTGCCGCGCGCGGCATCATCACCATTGGTGACATCCAGGCGTTCATCCAGTATGTGCGCAACTTCACCCAGCCCATCCAGCAGCTGGCCCAGGTCAGCAACATGCTGCAAAGTATGGCGGCGGCTTCGGAGCGCGTGTTTGAATTTTTGGGTGAGCCGGAAGAAGAACAGAACGCTGACCCCGCCCGCCGGGCAGACCCCGCCTGCATTGACGGCCAGGTCACCTTTGACCATGTCAAGTTTGGCTACACGCCGGAAAAGACTGTTATCCGGGATTTCAGCTGCGATGTAAAACCCGGCCAGAAAGTTGCCATTGTCGGCCCCACCGGCGCAGGCAAAACCACCATGGTCAAGCTGCTGATGCGCTTTTACGATGTCAACTCCGGCGCCATTACGCTGGACGGCCACAACGTAAAGGACTTTGACCGCAGCGCCCTGCGCGAAGGCTTTGGCATGGTATTGCAGGATACCTGGCTGTTCCAGGGCACCATTATGGAAAACATTCGCTATGGCCGCCTGGATGCTACCGATGAGGAAGTCATCGCCGCCGCCAAGGCCGCCTGTGCCGACCACTTTATCCGCACGCTGCCCGGCGGCTACCAGATGGAGTTGAACGAGGATGCTTCCAACGTGAGCCAGGGCCAGAAACAGCTGCTGACGATTGCCCGCGCCATTCTGGCAGACAACAAAATTTTGATTTTGGACGAAGCCACCAGCAGTGTGGACACCCGCACCGAACAGCGCATCCAGACCGCCATGGACAACCTGATGCGCGGCCGCACCAGCTTTGTGATTGCCCACCGGCTTTCCACCATCAAGGACGCCGACCTGATTTTAGTCATGCGGGATGGTGACATTGTGGAGCAGGGCACCCACGACGACCTGTTGGCCGCTGGCGGGTTCTACGCCGATTTGTACAACAGCCAGTTTGAAGATGTAAGCGCGTAATTTTTTCTCTGGGCAACACCACATAATTCCCGCCTTGCGGCTTAAGCACCGCTCCGGCAGCTGCGGCACGGCATCTGCGTTGCCAAAATGCTCGATAAGACATCCAGTATTATCTGCGCTTTTGGCTTGGCATCTGCCGCACCTCGCTCGCCGTATCGGCACTTAGAATTATGCGGTATTGCCTCTGATAAAACAGCAAAAGCCCAAAGCTGCCGGTTAAGTGAACCGTGCCGCTTTGGGCTTTTGGGTTATAAAATAGAATTTTTCAATACATGTACCAATCAGGCAAAGAACGAAATGACGAGCGCAACCAGGAATCCAACGCCGCCAACCAAGGTTTCCATAATGGTCCAGGTCTTGAGGGTGGTTTTTTCATCCATGCCGACAAGGCTCTTAACAAGCCAGAAGCCGGAATCGTTAAAGTGAGAGCAGACCGTGGAACCACCTGCGATGGCAGCGGTAACGCAGGCAAGATACAGAGGAGACAACTCGCTGATGCCGGGCATGGCGGCAATAATGCCAGCGGCCATCGTCATGGCCACGGTAGAAGAACCAACCGAGATGCGAACCAGTGCCGCCACAATGAACGCAACCACGACCAGCGGCAGGCTGGCGGAAGAAACTGCATTGCCGATGACATCACCCAAACCGGAGTTTTGCAGCATGTAACGCAGCACACCGCCGCAAGCAGTGACCAGCAGGATCATGCCGGTGGGTTCCAGGGACTTTGTCATGATCTTTTCCAACTCTTCGTTGGAATAGCCGTGTTTGTAGCCCAGCAGGAACATGGCGGCAATGACAGCGATCGTCAGTGCTACAAAGGGTTCGCCAAGGAAAGCCAGAACCGGCTGAATACCGGACAGTGCGGGAACAACCTTTGCCACGGAATTGGCAATGATGAGAACCAGCGGAATCAGGATAATGCCAACGATCGTCCAGAACTTGGGCAGCTTGCTTTCATCAATGTCTTCCTGATTGGCAACGGATTCCGGAACAGGGATAAAATATTTGTTGCCGCAGATCTTACCCCAGATAGGACCGGCCACGATCATGGCAAAAATACCGCAGAAGATACCGATGAGGATGACCCAGCCAAGGTCAACGCCCAGCATAGTAGCTACCAGCACGGGGCCGGGTGTCGGCGGAATGAACGCATGGCCGACGGCCAGACCAGCCAGGAGCGGGATGGTGTAGAATAGAGCGGAACGCTTTGTGCGCTTTGCCAGCGAGAAGGCCAGAGGGATCAAAATGATAAGACCTGCATCGAAAAACACCGGCATGGCAATGACAAGACCGGTAATACCCAGTGCCCACGCGGCTTTTTCATCGCCGAATTTGCGCACCATCGTGACCGCCAGTGTTTGCGCACCGCCGGAGACTTCAAGGATCGCACCGAACATAGAGCCTAAACCGACCAGCAGCGCAATGCCTTTCAGGGTATTGCCGATGCCCTCGTTGACAGAGCTGACAATTTCTGTCAACGGCATGCCGGCGATCAAGCCAATGGAAATGGCACCGACCAGAATGGAAATCATGGCCTGAACCTTGCATTTGATAATAAGAACAAGAAGGATAACAAGACCAATTATTGCAGCTAATACAAGCCGTGTGGGGTCAAGAGTGGCGACAGCTTCCATTTCGATTTCTCCTTTTTTTGTTTGTATGTGGTTAATACAGTGTAGGGGAGAACCGTATTACTCCATATAAGCGCCCTTCATCGGGCTGACGGCGTGCTGAGAGTAGAGTTTCAGCAAACCGGATTTATACTTGGGCTCCCTCGGCTGCCATTTGGCGCGGCGTTCGGCCAGAATGGCATCCATTTCGGCAGGTGTTTTGGGCTCGCCCTTAACACCAACGATGGCCAGCAGACGGTTGGGCACATCGATCTGAATCAGGTCGTCTTTCTCCACCAGTGCAATCGGACCACCCACGGCAGCTTCGGGGCTGACGTGACCAATGACCGGGCCGCGGCTCGCGCCGGAGAAACGGCCGTCCGTGATCAGTGCTACACTGGAGGCCAGCTTCGGGTCGGCGCAGATGGCCTCGCCGGTGTAGAACATCTCCGGCATACCGCTGCCGCGCGGGCCTTCGTAACGGATAAAGATCGCATCGCCGGGTTTTACCTCACCGTGCAGAACGGCGGCAATGCAGGCTTCCTCACTGTCATAAGGCTTGGCGTGCAGGGTAGCGATGAACATATTCTTCGGGCAGGCAGTATGTTTGATCACGCTGCCTTCGGGGGCAATGTTGCCTTTCAGGATGGCAATGCTGCCATTCGTGCCCTTAGCATTGTCAAAGCTGTGGATGATGTCTTCGCGGGTAACATGGATACCGAGGTGTGCGGTCTTTTCTTTCAAAATCTCATCGCAGTGCTCATAGAACCCGTTGTGTTTCAGCTCTTCCAGATTTTCACCCAGCGTCTTACCCGTGACGGTTAGCACATCCAGGTGGAGCATGGACTTAATTTCTTCCATGACGCGCGGCACACCACCCGCATAGTAGAAATACTGCGCAGGCCAATCGCCGGAAGGCCGGATGTTCAGCAGATAATGCGCACCCCGGTGCATGCGGTCAAAGGTATCGGCATCAATTTCAATGCCAAACTCGTGGGCGATGGCGGGCAGGTGCATGGTGGCGTTGGTGGAGCCGGAAATGG
>ENA-OPBD01001199-OPBD01001199.1-human-gut-metagenome-genome-assembly--contig:-NODE-1199-length-13217-cov-6.898268_pt1 | contig 13217 bp, 5 predicted proteins | sample MGYA00241062_ERZ501440 | MGnify/ENA primary metagenome ERZ501440 (study PRJEB25962, sample SAMEA2042628) | human gut metagenome | biome: human gut; feature: human-associated habitat; material: faeces...
CATTATCAACACATATTCTTCATCTAAGGGGAAAATACGATTTTCATAATAATGATGTTCTCCGTTTACATCCAGTTCATGATGGGCCGTAGATCCTCTACCGGTAGTAATTACTTTCAGAAGATTATTATGAATATTATGATAGGCCTCTTTAGGAACCATCTCACGCATGGACATTCCTTTAAAGGTTTCATTTGAAACACCTACATGATTGGTTTCCTCATTAGAAACAACCTCAATGCCCGTTTCTTCATGATTGAAAACCGTCAACATATCCGGTAACGAATCAAGGATCTTTACTGCATATTTTTCTTTGAAACTAATGTTATCAGAGCCATGCTCCAAAGCGGACAATTTTTCTTTCAACAACCTGTTCTCCTCTCTCAAAGAGGCAAGTTCTTGCTCCACTATTTTAAGCTTGTGTTCACAATCCATATTTATTGAAAATCTTTAGGATTCCTAATCTTACAAATTTAAGAAACTTTTTGTGAATCAAGAAAGAATAGTGAATTATTTTTTAATAATGAGAAGAAGGAGGGGGATTAGTGGTGAGTAGTGAATGATGAGTGATTAGCGATTAATAGTTAGTAGTTAATGAGTTGCGCTATCATCCCGCAAGGTCATTAACCACTAACCACTAATCTAATAACTAGTATTCCGACCAGCTTTTGATAGCGATATCGTTTATCGTCATGGTACAGAAAGCATTGATAAACGCACTTGCCAGACGGGCATTGGTAATCAAGGGCACATTCAGGTCAATAGCGGCACGACGTATCTTATATCCATTGTCCAACTCCCCGGCTGTCAGATTCTTCGGGATATTGACTACCATGTCTATCTCTTTCCGATGCAACATATCCAGTGCCTGAGGTTTCCCTTCCTCACTGGGCCAATACACGCGGGTATTTTCCACCCCGTTCTCGGTCAGGAAGTGGGATGAGCCTCCGGTGGCATAAAGTTTATAACCTTTCTTCTGCAACATACGGGCCGCTTCCAAGGTATCCGCTTTCTGCTTGGCATTACCTGTAGAAAGCAACACGCTCTTTTCCGGAATACGATACCCCACAGACAGCATCGCCTTCAATACGGCACACGAAGTATCCGTACCGATGCAGCCTACTTCACCGGTAGAGGCCATGTCTACCCCCAATACCGGATCGGCTTTCTGCAAACGGTTGAAAGAGAACTGGCTGGCCTTAATACCCACATAATCCAACTCGAAAAGATTCTTGTTCGGTTTCTCAACCGGCAGTCCGAGCATCACTTTGGTAGCCAGTTCAATAAAATTGATTTTCAGCACCTTGCTGACAAAGGGGAAGCTGCGTGAAGCACGAAGGTTACATTCAATCACCTTGATATCGTTATCCTTTGCCAGATATTGGATATTGAACGGACCGGAAATATTCAATTCCTTGGCTATCTGACGGGAGATGCGCTTGATGCGGCGCACCGTTTCCACATACAGCTTTTGCGGTGGGAACTGGATAGTGGCATCTCCCGAATGCACTCCGGCATACTCAATGTGCTCACTGATAGCATATGCCACAATCTCACCATTCTGAGCCACAGCGTCCATTTCCACTTCCTTGGCGTGCTCGATGAACTGGCTCACCACTACCGGATGCTTTTTCGATACATTGGCAGCCAGTTTCAGGAAGCGTTCCAACTCTTCTTGATTGGAGCAGACATTCATGGCCGCACCACTCAGCACATACGAGGGACGTACCAAAACAGGGAAGCCTACCTTGTCAATAAAGGCATGGATGTCTTCCATAGAAGTCAATGCGCTCCATTCGGGCTGGTCCACTCCGATGCGGTCCAGCATGGCCGAAAATTTATCCCGGTCTTCGGCATTGTCAATGCTCTTGGCACTGGTACCGAGGATATTTACATTTTGCGCATCCAGACGGAGAGCCAGATTATTGGGAATCTGGCCACCGGTAGATACAATGACTCCGTGAGGATTCTCCAGTTCGAGAATATCCATCACACGCTCGAAAGTCAGCTCGTCAAAGTACAGACGGTCGCACATATCATAGTCGGTAGAAACCGTTTCGGGATTATAATTAATCATGACACTGCGGTAACCCTCCTTACGGATAGTCTGCAAAGCCTGCACGCCACACCAGTCAAATTCCACCGACGAACCGATGCGGTAAGCACCCGAACCCAGTACCACGATGGATTTATGGTCGCCTAAGTACTTCACATCATTGGCCACACCGCTATACGTCAAGTACAGATAGTTGGTCTGTGCAGGGTACTCGGCCGCCAAGGTATCGATTTGTTTCACCACCGGAAGGATTCCCACCTGCTTGCGATGATTACGCACATACAGAATACCGTCTTCCATATCTCCTTCGTAGCCAATGGCACGGGCTATCTGGAAATCGGAGAATCCCTGCACTTTCGCCTTGCGGAGCAATTCGTCCGGCATATCGGTAATCTGCTTGTGGTTATTGCCCCATTCGTGCATCTCTTTAGAAGTGTCCATGATGTGCTGCAATTTCTGCAAGAACCATTTGTCAATCTTGGTCAGCTCATGAATCTGGTCTACCGTGTAACCTGCACGCATGGCTTTGCTGATCACGAAAATACGTTTGTCCGTCGGCTCACGAAGGGCTTTGTCCACGTCTTCTATAACCAATTCCTTATTCTCTACGAAACCATGCATTCCCTGACCAATCATGCGCAAACCTTTCTGAATGGCTTCTTCGAAAGTACGTCCGATAGCCATCACCTCGCCCACCGATTTCATGGACGAGCCCAGTTCACGGTCCACACCGTGGAACTTGCCCAAGTCCCAACGGGGAATCTTGCACACCACATAGTCCAGTGCAGGCTCGAAGAAGGCACTGGTGGTCTTTGTCACCGAGTTTTTCAAGTCGAACAACCCATATCCCAAGCCTAATTTGGCGGCAACGAAAGCCAACGGATAGCCGGTAGCCTTGGAAGCCAATGCAGACGAACGCGAAAGACGGGCGTTGACCTCAATGACACGGTAATCTTCCGATTCGGGATCGAAGGCATACTGTACATTGCATTCGCCCACAATGCCGATATGGCGGATGATACGGATAGCCAGTTCACGAAGTTTATGATACTCGGCATTGGTCAGTGTCTGCGAAGGGGCGATCACGATAGACTCGCCGGTATGGATACCCAGCGGGTCGAAGTTCTCCATGTTACATACAGTGATGCAGTTATCATAACGGTCACGGACCACTTCATACTCCACCTCCTTCCAGCCTTTCAAACTCTTTTCCACCAATACCTGCGGCGAGAAAGAGAAGGCCTTTTCAGCCAGAACATTCAGTTCCTCTTCATTGTCACAGAAACCTGAGCCCAAACCACCCAATGCATAGGCGGCACGGATAATGACCGGATAACCTAATTCTTTAGCGGCGCGACGGGCATCTTCCAGATTTTCCACCGCTTCGCTCTTGATGGTCTTGACATTGATTTCATTCAGTTTTTCTACAAACAATTCACGGTCTTCAGTATCCATGATGGCCTGCACGGGAGTACCCAACACACGGACATTGTATTTTTCGAAGATACCTGCTTTGTACAGTGCCACCCCACAGTTCAAGGCAGTCTGTCCGCCGAAAGACAGGAGCACGCCGTCCGGACGTTCCTTTTCTATCACCTTCTCTACAAAATAAGGAGTAACGGGCAGGAAATAAATCTGGTCTGCCACCCCTTCGCTGGTCTGCACGGTAGCGATGTTCGGGTTGATCAGAACCGTTTCAATCCCTTCCTCCTTCAAGGCTTTCAATGCTTGCGAACCCGAATAGTCGAACTCTCCGGCCTCGCCAATCTTCAAGGCACCGGAACCTAATAACAATACTTTCTTTATTTCGTCTTTCATACTTGTTCTTTTTAATACACGGTTTATAACAACTTCACAAACTCATCAAACAGGAACTCGGTATCCGTAGGTCCCGATGCAGCTTCCGGATGGAACTGTGCCGAGAACCAAGGTTTGGTTTTATGCCTGATACCCTCGTTGGAACCGTCATTCATATTGATGAACAGCGGTTCCCAATCGGTTCCCAATGTATTATTATCTACCGCATAACCGTGGTTCTGACTGGTAATGAAACAACGTTCCGTTCCTATCATGCGCACCGGTTGGTTATGGCTGCGATGACCGTATTTCAATTTATAGATGGTGGCGCCTCCTGCTTTGGAAAGCAACTGATTCCCCATACAAATGCCGAAAATAGGCTTGTCGCTCAGGCTCATCGCCTTGCGGATATGCTGTACCGCCTCATCGCAAGTATCCGGATCACCCGGACCGTTCGAAATAAACAATCCGTCATACTCCATCCCTGTAAAGTCATGGTTCCAAGGAACACGGATCACTTCCACATCCCGTTTCAGTAAGCAACGGATAATATTTGTCTTTACACCACAATCCACCAACACCACTTTTTTCTTACCTGCACCTTCATTATAACGAATGACTTCCTTACACGATACTTTATCTACATAATTGATACCTGCATACGTTGCTTCGGGCACATTGCCGGGTTCATCATCAAATACGATTTTCCCCATCATTACCCCATGTTCGCGAAGAACTTTGGTCAGTTCACGGGTATCGATGCCTGTAATGCCCGGCACTTGCTCACGCTTCAGCCAGTTGGCCAGACTTTCTTTCGCATTCCAGTGACTGTATTCTTCACTGTAATCACTTACAATAATCGCTTCGGCATGGATACGTTCACTTTCCATAAAAGTAGCCAAGCCATTGGGTTCGATAGTAAAGGGAGGTACCCCGTAGTTACCGACCAACGGATAAGTTAAGGTCATCAGCTGCCCCGCATATGAAGGGTCTGTCAAACTCTCAGGATAACCGGTCATAGCAGTATTAAACACCACTTCGCCGGCTACCGGTTTCTCATAACCGAACGACTTGCCCGGGAAACGGCTCCCGTCGTCGAGGATCAATGTTACATTTCTCATCTAATCTATCTTGAATGGTTGTTCTTTAGAATTGATAAACTTTTTCTATATAGTCTATAAACGCCTGGTTCACCAGCTTCACTCCACCCGGAGTAGGATAATCCCCACTGAAATACCAGTCGCCCGTATGGTTGGGACACGCTTCATGCAATCCTTCCAGTGTCTGATAAACGATTTCCACTTTCGCCTGCGTACCCTTCGGAGTGAGAAGTTCCACCATTTTTGCCGCAATCTCCTCATTAGTGAAAGGGGCATAAATTTCTTTCACATAATTCACCATCTGCTCTTTGGGTAACCCCACCTGGTCTTTCGATTTGTTGTAAGCACGGGCTATCACATCTTTCATATCCCGTTCTTTCAATAAATCGATAGCAGCCTTGAAAGCGATAAACTGATCCATACTGGCCATATCAATACCATAATAATCAGGATAACGCACCTGTGGCGAAGAAGAAACAATGACGATTTTCTTCGGATGCAGGCGGTCGAGGATGCCGATAATGCTCTGTCTTAACGTAGTTCCCCGGACGATGCTGTCATCAATAATCACCAGATTATCCACATGAGGCACAAGGCTTCCATAAGTGATATCATACACATGGGCAGCCAAATCATTCCGACTGTTGCCTTCGGCGATAAAGGTACGCAACTTGATATCCTTGATGGCTACTTTCTCGCTACGGATACGCCTGGACAGGATTTTTTCCAGTTCCTCGTGATTGGGATGATGCCCCAAAGCCTCTATCTTCTTTACTTTCAGTTCATTCAGATAATTGTCGAATCCTTCCAGCAGTCCATAGAAAGCCACTTCCGCCGTATTGGGTATAAAAGAGAATACGGTATGCTCCACATCATAGTCTACCGCTTTCAAAATAGGATTCACCAGTTTTTCGCCCAGCTGTTTTCTTTCTTTATAAATATCCATGTCACTTCCCCGGCTGAAATAGATACGTTCGAAGGAACAGGCTTTCTTCTCTTTCGCCCGGTTGATCTGTGCCAGACGCATCTTTCCAGTCTTGCTTATAAGGATAGCCTGTCCCGGTTGCAATTCATTGATGCTTCCGGCAGATACATTCAAGGCAGTCTGAATGACAGGGCGCTCGGATGCCAATACCATGATTTCATCGTCCATGTACCAGAAAGCCGGACGAATGCCCCACGGATCGCGCACCGCAAAAGACTCACCGCTACCGGTCATACCGCAGATCACATAGCCTCCATCCCACTCCTTGCTCGAAGTCTTGAGGACATTGCCCAGATCAATGCGGTCTTCTATAGCGTGAGTGATATCCATGCCTTTCAGACCTTCCTTCTCACATTCCACATAGAGGCGCTCCACCTCGCGATCCAAACGGTGCCCCACTTGTTCCAGCATAATATATGTGTCGGCATATTTACGCGGATGCTGGCCGTCGGCAGTGATACGTGCGAAAATCTCATCCACATTGGTCATGTTGAAATTGCCGCACAACGCCAAATTCTTGGCACGCCAGTTGTTACGGCGCAAGAACGGATGCACGTAGGAGATACCGCTTTTTCCGGTAGTGGAATAACGCAAATGCCCCATATATACCTCTCCGGCAAAGGGAAGGCATTTCTTGGCGTATCCGGCATCATGCAATTGTTCAGGCGCCAAATCCTTGAAATGATTTTGCACCGTACCGAATATCTCTGTTATCGCCCCTGAACCTAAAGCTCTTTCACGGAACATATATTCTTCACCGGGATTGGCCTCCAGTTTGACACAGGCCAGCCCGGCGCCTTCCTGTCCGCGGTTATGTTGTTTTTCCATCAGCAGATACAGCTTGTTCAAGCCATACATCCAGGTTCCATACTTTTCCTGATAATATTCCAGCGGTTTCAGCAGTCGTATCATAGCGACTCCACATTCATGCTTTAACGGTTCCATGCTCTCTCTTTACTACTTAAATTAATAGTTCATTTTCAGATTCTTATAAAAACATCCCAAAGGTATGACAAGACCTTCTGTCATTTTTCCAAACTTACGGTACATCTTTCAAGAATTATGCCGGAAACTTCCTGCATAATCTCCGGCAGCATTGCCTTCTATTCTACTGTTACCGACTTCGCCAGATTTCGTGGCTGATCCACATTCTTCCCTTTGCAAATGGCTACATGATAGGCCAATAACTGTAAGGGGACCGTAGCTATCAACGGTTCGAGGCACTCTAATGTTTCGGGCAACTCAATGCAATCATCGGCCAACTTACTGATTACCGTATCTCCTTCTGTGACCAAAGCGATTACTTTTCCCTTCCGCGCCTTGATTTCCTGTATGTTACTCATTATCTTTTCATACATCGCATTATGCGTAGCTACCACCACAACAGGCATTTCGGCATCAATCAATGCGATAGGTCCATGTTTCATCTCAGCGGCGGGATAGCCTTCAGCGTGAATATAAGATATCTCCTTCAACTTTAACGCGCCTTCCAAAGCTACCGGGAAACTGTACCCCCGCCCCAAATAGAGGAAATTATGTGCATAGGTGAAAATACGCGACAGTTCCGCTATTTTAGGATTACTGATCAATATCTTTTTTATTTTAGCCGGAATCACAGTCAATTCCCGGATCACTTCCAGGTATTTCTCATCTGCCATACTCCCTTTCTCTTTTGCCAGTGTCAGCGCCAGCATGGTAAGCACGGTTACCTGTCCGGTAAATGCCTTGGTGGACGCCACTCCTATTTCCGGTCCTACATGAATATAAGAACCGGTATCTGTAATGCGCGGAATGGATGAACCTACCGCATTGCATATACCATAGATAAAAGCTCCTTTCTCTTTCGCCAGTTCTATGGCAGCCAATGTATCGGCCGTTTCACCCGATTGCGAGATAGCTATTACCACATCGTCTTCATGAATCACCGGATCACGATAGCGGAACTCGGAGGCATATTCCACTTCTACCGGAATACGGCAGAAACTTTCTATCAGTTGTTTCCCTATCAATCCGGCATGCCACGAAGTTCCGCAAGCCACAATTACAAAGCGACGGGCCTTGAGCAAACGTTCCTTATGATCAATAACCGCCGACAGTACTACTTTATCACCGTCCGCATTGATGCGTCCACGCATACAGTCGTTAATACAATCGGGTTGTTCGAATATCTCCTTCAACATGAAATGCGGGTATCCCCCTTTCTCCAGTTGTCCCAGATTCATTTCCACCGTACGTACTTCGGGATTTTGAAGCACGTTGTCCAGATTGACGACTTCCAATGTCTTGTCTCTGCGAATCACCGCTATCTCCCCATCTTGCAGATACACCACTTTATCCGTATACTCTACAATCGGAGTAGCATCCGAAGCCAGAAAGAATTCATCCTTCCCTATCCCTACCACCAGCGGACTGCTTTTGCGTGCTGCAATAATCTCATCGGGATTATTCTTGTCGAGCACCGCTATAGCGTATGCGCCAATCACCTCATGCAGAGCCAACTGAACGGCAGTAAGTAAATCTAAATGGTTGGAAAGTTGGAAAAATTCAATTAACTGTACGAGAACTTCGGTATCTGTACTACTTTTAAAGATGAACCCTTTTTTTTGTAGCTTTTCTTTCAGGGTAGCGTAGTTTTCAATAATACCATTGTGGATAAGAGCTAGATTCTTTGAAGAAGAAAAATGAGGATGAGCGTTAGCCTGACAAGGCTCTCCGTGGGTGGCCCATCGGGTGTGGGCAATACCAATTGTACCGGAAACGTCTTTTTGGGAAACAAAAGCCTCTAGGTCTGAAACCTTTCCTTTCGTTTTATAAACGTTCAACCTCCTTTTTTTGTCTATCAATGCGACTCCTGCGCTATCATAGCCCCGGTATTCCAACCGCTTCAGGCCTTTTATGAGAACAGGGTAAGCATCTCGTTTTCCAATATAGCCTACTATTCCACACATAATCTACTAAGTATATGTTCTGATTCGACTGCAAAGATACAAATATCAATTAACATAAATGCAATAAAAAACCATAAATAATTGACGAAAGCGATAAAAAAGTAAGAATAAAAATCGAAAAGAAATATTTTATTCGTTTTTTTAATAAATATGAAAACTTACAGTATGATATTGTCTGTTGTGGTTTTAGTTACGATTTGAAAGACAGTAAGCAAGCAAGAAGGGTAATGTGTAAAGAGGACCGTCATCCCGACGCCCCTCTCCGCAAACTTAAAACAACCAACAAAAGAAATAGATAACCTTTATGCAGTGATTATCTAATAAAAAGCAATTCACGATATTTAGGTAATGTCCACATCTGGTTGTCTACGATCAGCTCCAGCTTGTCGATATGATAACGTATCTCTTCCAGCATCGGGGCGATGGTATCGTGATAGGCAATGGCCTTTTCGCGCTCGCTCTCTATTTTGTTCGCCACTTTTCGCGCCTCCACCATGGCATTTACATGCTCGGTGATGAAAATGGTTCGCCGGGCAATCTCTTCGATGAGTTTCATGTTCTCAGCCGACAGTTGGGATGCTTTTTCCGCCGGGAAGAGCTCTTTCATTTTATACACATTGTCTATCAGCTTGCTTTGGTATTCGGTGGCTACGGGGATGATGTGGTTCATCGCCAGGTCGCCCAGCACGCGCGCCTCGATCTGGATTTTCTTTGTGTAAGTTTCCCATTTCACTTCATTGCGCGCCTCCAGCTCCTTGCGGGTCATCACGCCGGTGGATTCGAACATGGCGATGCTCGCGGGCTTCAAGTAGTTGTCGAAAATGAGCGGGCAGCTCGTTTCGCAGTCCAGACCCCGGTGGGCGGCCTCCGCCTTCCATTCGTCCGAGTAGCCGTTGCCGTCAAAACGGACAGGCTTGCACTCCTTGATGTAGCGGCGGATAATTTCAATGATGGCGGAGATTTTCGGTTCACCCTTTTCGATGAGCGCGTCCACGTCCTGCTTGAACCGGGCAAGCTGTTCGGCAACGGCCGCGTTGAGCGCAATCATGGCACTGGCACAGTTTGCCTCCGAGCCTACGGCGCGGAATTCGAAGCGATTGCCGGTGAAGGCGAACGGCGAGGTGCGGTTGCGGTCGGTATTGTCAATCAGCAGTTCGGGAATTTGCGGGATGTCCAGCTTCATTCCCTGTTTGCCTGCCAGTGAGACAAGGTCGTCGTTACCGCTTTCTTCTATATGGTCCAGCACTTGCGTGAGCTGTTTGCCCAGGAAAGAAGAAATGATGGCGGGCGGCGCTTCGTTGGCTCCCAGGCGATGGGCGTTGGTGGCACTCATGATAGAGGCTTTCAGCAAACCGTTGTGGTGGTATACCGCCATCAGGGTGTTGACAATGAAGGTGATGAAGCGCAGATTGTCTTCGGCGGTCTTGCCCGGAGCCATCAGCAGGACGCCGGTGTCTGTACCCAGTGACCAGTTGTTATGCTTCCCCGAGCCGTTGACGCCTTTGAAGGGTTTTTCGTGCAGCAACAGGCGGAAGCCGTGGCTCCGCGCCACCTTGCGCATGAGCGACATGAGAAGCATGTTATGGTCTACCGCCAGGTTGCATTCTTCGAAAATGGGAGCCAGCTCAAATTGGTTGGGAGCCACTTCGTTATGGCGGGTCTTGACGGGTATGCCCAGTTCCAGCGCCTGTATTTCAAGGTCTTTCATAAAGGCAGCCACACGGGTGGGGATGGCTCCGAAGTAATGGTCTTCCAATTGCTGGTTCTTGCTGGCTTCGTGTCCCATCAGGGTGCGCCCGGTCAGCAGCAGGTCGGGACGGGCGGCATACAGTCCTTCGTCTACCAAGAAGTATTCCTGTTCCCAGCCCAGGTAGGCCACCACTTTCTTCACTTCCGGGTTGAAGTAACGGCACACGTCCACGGCGGCTTTGCCCACAGCACTCAAGGCTTTCAGCAGTGGCGTTTTGTAGTCCAGCGACTCGCCGGTGTAAGCAATGAAAACGGTAGGGATGCACAGGGTGTCGTCCACCACGAAGACAGGCGATGAGGGGTCCCATGCACTGTAGCCGCGTGCCTCGAAGGTGTTTCGGATGCCGCCGTTGGGGAAGCTGGAAGCATCAGGCTCCTGCTGTACGAGGAGCTTGCCCGAAAATTCCTCCATCATTCCACCCTTGCCGTCGTGTTCCACAAAGGCGTCGTGCTTTTCGGCTGTGCCTTCCGTCAGGGGCTGGAACCAGTGGGTGTAGTGGGTTACACCTAGCTCGATTGCCCAGCGTTTCATGCCTGCCGCCACTTCGTCGGCTATGGCACGCTCCAGGGGGGCACCGTTGTCCATGGCGTCCGTCAGTTTGGCATAAACGGCGCCGGGCAGATACTTGAACATTTTCTCGCGGTTGAAAACGTATTTGGCGAAATATTCACTGGGCCTTTCGGCTGGTGTCTCCACCGTTGCTGCTTTCTTCTTGAAAGCCGTTTCGACTACTCTGAATCTTAATTTTGACATAATACCTAAATTTGTTTAGTTGTTGATTAGTAGAGTGAATGGAAAAAACTTTTGTGATTAATTGTATGCTGACTCGCCATGCTCGTAGATATCGAGTCCTTCCTCTTCAATGCGTTTCGGAACACGCAAGCCATGTATCTTGTCCAGCACTTTAAAAACAATGAAGCCCATGCCTGCCGCCCACACTCCTACTACGGCCGCGCCGAAGAGCTGTGCCAGCAGGAAGCTGCTTCCGCCGCCATAGAACAGCCCCTCTTCTGTAGCGAAGAGTCCTGTAAGAATCGTTCCCAGGCAACCGCAAACGCCGTGTACGGACGATGCGCCTACGGGGTCGTCAATTTTCAGCACATGGTCGATAAAGTCGACTGCAAATATCATTACCACGCCGCAAATGGCACCGATAAGTACAGACCCGAAAGGCGATACCAGGTCACATCCCGCCGTGATGCCCACCAGTCCTGCCAGCACACCGTTCAGTGTGAGGGACAAGGAAGGTTTGCCATACTTCATCCAACTCGCCACCAGTGCGAAGAAACCTCCTGCACAAGCTGCCAGGTTGGTGGTGAGGAACACATGCGAAATGGCTGTCTGGTCTCCACTTGTTGCCGCTGCCAACTGCGAACCGGGGTTGAACCCGAACCAGCCGAACCAAAGGATAAACACGCCCAGGCAGGCAAGCGTCAAACTATGACCGGGGATGGCCCTTGATTTGCCGTCTTTCCCGTATTTGCCAATACGCGGCCCCAGAATGGCGGCGCCCACCAAGGCAATCCATCCGCCTACGGAGTGAACCACCGTAGAACCGGCAAAGTCATGAAAAGTAGTGCCGAACGTCCTCATCATAAAGGAGCCTTCGTCTCCGTTCATCAGCCATCCGCCGCCCCAGGTCCAGTGGCCGGAAACCGGATAAATGAGTACGCTGATAAAGACAGTATAGACCAGATACATGGAGAACTTGGTACGTTCCGCCATGGCTCCGGACACGATGGTGGCCGCCGTGGCGCAGAATACAGTCTGGAAAATCAGGAAGCCTTCGATGGGCAATCCGTTGTCGATGATTTTGTCCATCGCCTCCAAGTTGAAAAAATGGGGGGCGCCCACAAAACCGCCTATGCCGAACATCAGCCCGAAGCCGATGAACCAGAACAGGATGGAGCCGAACATGAAGTCTACCAGATTTTTCATCAGCACGTTGGCCGTGTTCTTGGTACGGATGAACCCGGCTTCTACCAAGGCGAATCCCGGTTGCATGAAGAATACCAGCATGGCAGCAAGTAGCATCCATACAGTGTTGAGTCCGTTTACTAATTCTCCTACGGTGTCAGGGGCTGATGATTCTACAGTAGTATCTTCTAATGTAGCTATAACAGCGGTCGTTGTAGCCGATATACTATCCGTTGCTACGGAAGTTTGTGCAAAAGTTTCTGTTGTTGTGCAGAGTGCCATAAGGACAGCAGTAGCTATCCACAGCCTGGCAATGCTGCGTTTACTATATTTATCCATAAAATCTTTTTGCTTTTAGTTGTACTTGTATTCTTTGTTTTGTTAAGTAGCTCTTACAGCTCTCTGGAGGGTGCTCTTAACTGTTGCGGTTTGATGCTGCCTGGACTATCTTTCCTGTTCGGCATTGTAGAGGGCGATGTCGCCACGTTCGGCGGTGCGGATGCGGATAGCGTCTTCTATGGGGATAACGAAGATACGTCCGTCACCGATTTCTCCGGTTTGTGCAGACCTGATGATGGCCTGCACGGTCTTTTCGGCATTCTTGTCGCGTACCACGATAGAAATCAGGATACGCTCAATGGAACTGGTGTCGTACATTACACCG
>ENA-OPBD01001223-OPBD01001223.1-human-gut-metagenome-genome-assembly--contig:-NODE-1223-length-12872-cov-2.113365_pt1 | contig 12872 bp, 6 predicted proteins | sample MGYA00241062_ERZ501440 | MGnify/ENA primary metagenome ERZ501440 (study PRJEB25962, sample SAMEA2042628) | human gut metagenome | biome: human gut; feature: human-associated habitat; material: faeces...
AGAAAAGATTATAGCACTGAAAGAGCTTTGACAACTTTGGTAGGTAAGCGCCGTGCGTTGCTGAACTACTTGAAGGATCGCGATATCGAAAGATACCGTGCTATCGTTAAAGCACTCGGATTGCGTAAGTAATCCATTCTTTAGGAAAGGACTTAAGAAAAGCCGCTACTCTGAAAAGAGAAGCGGCTTTTTTTATGAGGCTATTTTACTTAGAACAGGTCGTACTCAATGGCGTCCTTGGTTATCTTTTCATTGGTTTCTATGCGTATGTAACGCGCTTTTGCCGGCTTCTTGAAGTAGTGATAACGGCAAGTGGGGTCATTCTTCAGATTTCCGAATTCAAATGTTTCTGCAAGAATCCAGTCTTTTCCATTCTCACTGAACTTGACGCTTCCTTTGACACTCATCGGCATTGCATCATTTATCTGTGGAGTATACATCAGTCCGGATATGGAATAAGGACGGTCTGCCTGCAGAGTCACCACAGTAGGTCTTTCCTGTTTGATCTTCCATTCCTTTTTAAGGTATCCCAATTGCTGCTGACACACTTCTCCCTTTTCGTTGTTCAGCAGTGCAACAGCTTTCACCATTCCGCTTTCCAAAGCAAACGGTTGGGTGTATTCTTTTGATTCTGCTGTAGGAGTACTTCCGTCTGTAGTATAATGAATCTTGAATCCGGCGTTCAAATTTCGGGCAATGTCCTGTGTATATGTTTTCCATCCGAATTTTTGTTGCATGGTGCTGATGGTTACGTTACCTTCTGTATTTCGTTTTACCTCCAGGCGGGGCGGACGGGCTGCATAGTGATAGGCTGCTACTTGGCAAATGGCCGGCTTCATGCGAGATTCCAAAATACGCAGTCTGAATTTATTGCTGGTTACATCGGGGAAACGGAGGATGCGTTTGTAGCCGATGTTGGTGCCGGTTGCCACTTCTTGCCAGGCATTGTCTATCCATGCGTCCAGGGCATGCTTTTCTACTCGTTCACTGCTCACGGTGATGGCTTCCTGAATAAGGAAACGGTTGATAGTGACAGGATCGGGGGTCTCAATAACAATTTCTTTCTTGTCCGGTCCGACTACGATATAGGTGTCTGTATTGTTGTCCAGCAGTTCTTCCGGTCCCTCGGCTCCTTGCAGGTAATCGGTAGTATAGGTTTGGTTGATCCGTTTTCCTACTTCTTTCAGCACACTGACATCTTGTGCCGAGAAGCGTCCTTCACGGTTGGGAGGAATATTGAGCAGAAAAGTGGAATTGCCTCCTACTGCACGTTCGTATATGTCGAATACATCATCGACAGAGCGGACACGCTGACGGTCATCATCGCGGTAGAACCAGCCTTCACGGATGGAAGTGTTGGTTTCGGCTTGCTGGTAGTGCAGATACTTGGCCTTGCAGAGTTGTGTGCGGCTGCCTAAATCTTCGTCAGTCATATCCGGGAAATGAGAAGTGGTGTCGGGATTTTCCGGGTAGGGGATGACATTCCATTCGGTATCGCGGGTTTTTCCCGATTCGTTTCCGCACCAGCGGATGTCCTCGCGACCGAAAATGACAGCTTGAGGGGCCAGTTTGTGAATCAGTTCTTTCCAGGCCGGGTAGTTATATCTTTGTCCGCCTTTGCGCTTGGGATGTGCACCGTCAAACCATACTTCGTGAATGGGACCATACTCGGTGAGCAGCTCGAACAGTTGGTTCATGAAATATTCATTATAGTCATCAAGCATGAATCGGAAAGTGGTTTTGTTGGCGAACGGACGTCCGGGTACTTCCCGAGGAATGGTGCGCTCGGTGTATGGACTCAGGTTGCCATAGAGACCTTGAGGATGTTCTATCTGGTATAAATCGGCAGGAGAAAGGTATACGCCTAATTTTAATCCGTATTTTTGGCAGGATGCGGAGAGGTCTTTCAGTATATCTCCCTTGCCTTCGCGGAAATCTGTGGACATGATACCGTGACGGGTATAGCGGCTTTGCCATAATACGAATCCGTCATGGTGCTTAGCTGTGAATATGACCATTTTCATGCCTGCCGCTTTCATGGCTTCGCACCATTGGTCGGTATCCAGTTGTTTCAAATCAAAGACGCGGGGATCTTCCATGCCGTTTCCCCACTCCATGCGGGTAAAGGTATTGGGACCGAAATGGATGAAAGCGATGAATTCATTTTTCAAAGCTTCCATTTGCATCGGGCTGGGAACAATATGTGCGGCTTTCTCCATAATGCTTTCCGGGGTGTCTGTACTTTCTATCGCTATCGTGTTTTGGCACGGCAGGGTCAGATCCGGGCGACTCTTCTCGGCACAGGCTGCAAAGAGCATGCCTACGCCGAAAAGACTGCTGTATAAAAAGGTTCTTTTCATCTTTTGTAAATGATTGATGTTATGGTTCATATTATTTTCGAGTAAAAACATAGACATTGCCGCCGAAATCAGTAGCGACCAAGGCGTTTCCGGATGCAGCTACCGAACCGAATACCGGTGAGCCTGTGGCATGTTTCCAAGTGATTTTTCCGGTTGCTTTATCTACTCCATAGATGGTTCCGTCTGATGCGCCTACTGCTATCATCTTACCTGCCAGGACAGGGGTGGTCTCTATGGTGCCCGATACGGGGCGGCTGTAGGGCGAGGTATAAATCAGGGCATCTCCTACGGGGCATTTCCATTTTTCTTCCAGTGTCTGGTTGTCCAAAGCTACCAGTCCCTCTTTGGCTGTACCGAAAATAATCTCTTTATCGGTGAGAAGAGGAGTGGAGGTAACATCTACACTATAAGGTAAGGTCTTGCGGACAATGATTCTTCCGGTCCGGGCTTCCATAATAAAGAAGGCTTTATTGGAAATCAAATAGAGCAGTCCGTTGTGAATCGCTGCCGACGCACCCCGGTTGCGCAGTCCGTGGTTGCTTGCACTCCAAAGCTTCTTGCCTGTTTTCAGGTCGTTGGCATACAAGGCACTCCATTGAACAGAACCTATCACGACTCCACTGCCTACAGACAGGGTCGTTGTGGTTCCTTCACGCTGGTTCCAGTCGTTATTTCTCCATATCAGTTTTCCGGTCCGTGCTTCAAAGGCCGACAATGCTTTTCCGGTTCCGGCATACACGATTCCCTTGTCGGTAGCCAGTCCTTCAATCAGTCCGGGCAGGCCGTTTACCGGCAGTTGGGTTTTCCAGCGGAGTGTTCCGCTCTCGCAATCTACGGCATACAGGTTACCCAAAACATCTTGGGCAAATACGATATCATCAGTAATGGCTATTGTATTTTTGATGGAGCTTGCTACCGGATATTTCCATACTATTTTTCCGCTTGCTCCGTCCATGGCATAAATAAAAGCTTTTCCTTTTAAATCTTTATCTATGGAAGCGGTAAAGATTTTGCCGTTATGTATTAACGGAGAGGACATATAGAGGTTGGCGCCCACATTTCTGACCCATGCCAGCGAAAGTGTGCTGTCCAGTTGGGCGGTAGAGATTCCGGTATGGGCGGCATTTCCTGCCAGGTTGTCCCAATTACCATCTAGTTTTACTGTGGTCTCTCCGGGAAGGTAAACAAAGTTTGTTTCTGTTTTTGTCGTTTCTCCGTTTTTGAATTCTGCCACTACCTGTAAGGTCAGTTTCTTTCCTTTATACTGTTCTTTCAGTGGCATATCGGCACTCCATGTCCAGTCCGATACTTGGGTCAGCGGTTTGTTTTTCAAGATTGTCCTTGTTCCGTCTGTGCAGGTATAGCTGGCTTTGCGTACGGGCGATACCGAGGAGTAAACATTGGCTGTAACAACGCGTGACGCCGACTCTCCGACGGGTGAGGCGATACATAATTTCTTGTCCAGGTAAGTATAGCGTAACTCGCTGGTAAAGTCTCCCTTGCCGTCTACATGCATGACCCGGTAGGCACTGGTGGAATGGTCAATCCCACCTTTGTCGAGGCTGGAAGTGCAGATGGTATATACGTTGCCCTGTTTCTTTTTGTGGTTGATGTGCCAATGGCCATATATCCAGGCTTTCAGGTTGTATTCGTTCAGGTTGATACTTTCAGTCTTTCCTTTATAAGTGAAGTCGTTTCCGTAAGTCAATATATCATGGTTGAATATATAGATGGGGGTTTCCGGCGAGACATGTGCCAAGTCATTCTTTAACCAACGGCATACATCGTCTTTGGTATATCCCGGGCGGTAATCTCCTCCCGGCATGGGAGTGACGATATAGTGTACACCTGCCACATCGAATGAATAATATACCGGACCATAGTATTTTTCGAAACACTCTTCTCCATATTTCCCTTTTACCAGGTCGTGGTTACCGATGCAATAGAACATGGGTATGTTCATATTTTGGGTATTCATCAGTTCGATATGTTCCTTTAATCCCTTTTCGTAGCAGATGTCGCCGGTATGTATGATAAAAGCCGGTTTTTCATTGGCGGCATATTGGCGGATGTTTTCGGCCCATGCTTCGTTGCCGGTAGTATTGAATATTTCGGTATCCGATACCTGTATAAAACGGTGTGCTCCTTTCTTATCAATGCCTGCCTGATAGGGGATGAGGCCGAAATCGTAATTCCCGGCAGCCGCTGTGATGGGGTGGTAGTGCTTGTCGCCGGCTTTGTATCCGGAGGGGAGGGTGATGAAAACAAATCGCTCACGTTCGTGTCCGGGCAGGGTGTACATACCGTTTGCATCGGTTTTTACCACGTTCAGCCCGTCGGATACTTTGACGTCTTTCAGCACTTTTTCTCCTTTATCGAAACTTCCGTTGTGGTTCTTATCCACAAAAACACGCCCGTGGTGGGCGGCGGCAGCCGGAAGCGAAGCTGCCAATAACATTGAAAATATAAATTCTTTTTTCATACCTTTCTTTCCAGATGATTTCTTATTTATGAGCTTGTTTCCAGCTCTTTTTTAGTTTCTTAGAATCTGATTTTGGCATCCTCAATACTCGAAACCAACGGGAATACACCGATTGAATCGTTCATGTTCAGTTCCTCGGGTGTGGGAGGAAGGAAACCTGCTTTTGTTCCCTTGATATCTGCTTCGTCTTCGGTCAGAGTGACAATGGCATAAAGCGGTTTGTCATAGGTCATGGAATAGTTCAGGATAGGATAACGTTTGTTGATTTCCGCCGGATAACGTTTCTCTGTTTGCGAGGGTTTGTCTATCCATACATACGATGCACTGTTTATCTGCACATAGGTGATACCGTCTATTTTCTTTGTATAGTTGCTGTGATTGTGTCCGCTGAAGGCCAATACCACCTTTTTGAATCCGGCACGCTTGTTTTCTCCGGCAAGGAGTGCATGTACTTCTTTACCGTTGTTCATAAAGGTATCGATACTTTGGTGAGAGAAGATGATACACTTCTTATCGGTCGATTCCAGGTCTTTTTTCAGCCATTCCATTTGCTCCGGGTCTACGAAGGCTCTCATCTTGGGATTCACATAATAGTTGGCTTTGGAATAGTGAGTGTATTTTTTTCCATCATACAAGTTGTTTCCATCCAGCACGATAAAGTGGAAGTCTCCTTTGTCGAATGAGTAATAGCGCCCGGGCATTTTCATTCCTGCTACGTACTCATCGGGAGTATAAGCATCCATGTCGTGATTGCCGATGGTGTGATATTTGTCTCTCGGAAAACTGTTCCAGATGTCATGAAACACTTGATTGGCACTGTCCAGACGACAGAAGTCACCCAACTCTATGATGAAGTCTGCATTGGCGTCTTGGGCGGCACGTACAAAACTGCTTAATCGTTCTTTTCCGTCCGGGACATCTTGTGCGTGGAAGTCGGATGCGATGGCGAATGTGACTGTTTTCTCTTGCTGGCTGCAACTGCAAAAGCAGGCAGTGCATAACATTAAAAAGAGTGCGATGAGGTTGTTCTTTTTCATTGTGATATATTTAGCTATTTGTTATACAATCAAAGCCATCCGCCAACAGGTTTTGGTTTCTATACCTGTTGTGCGGATATCGGCTCATTTATTTTCTTAATTTTTCCACCACTTGTTTTGAACCAGGTTGTTATTCAGTGTAATATCATCTATTGCTATCGGAGAGTAATAATATTTGGGCTCTTCGAACTTGAATTTATTTACCTGTGCTTTCAGACGGATATATCCTTTGTCTCCCTCGGTCAGCTCAATGGTATGTCCTTCCAGGGTATAGACAGTTACCTTTTCTCTTTCTTCCTGAGGAAGGTTGTCTGCTTCCGCTTTGTTTCTGACAAACGCGACATCCGGTTGTCCATCGCCTGTAATGTCATACATTCCCATGCCCGGGATATATGCTCCTTCGGGTGCTTTTTCCATCAGTTTTCCACAGCCCCACCGCATCAGGTCGTTGTAGCGGAATCCTTCACAGGCCAGCTCGATACGGCGTTCACGGCGTATTTCCAGAACGGCTCCCTTTTGGGTGGAAGATACATTGGGATAACGCGTGTCCTGTACAGGGTCGATGTTTGCCAGCCAGTCAGCCAGCGAAGCTTCCGGTACACCGGCGCGTTTCCGAATCAGGTTGATGGAAGCGTCTATGTCTTCTTGTGTCAGCATACCCAATTCGGCTTTTGCTTCGGCATAAATCAGCAGTATTTCGGCGTAGCGGAAGATGGGGAGGTCGGTATAGCTTTTATTCCATGAAATCTGGTCGTATGTGCGGGGGTCAAACTTGATTTGTGCATAACCTCCGGCATCCATGTTGGTGCGGTGGGGACTGCTTTCGTTGGCTTTCTGATATCCGGGCCACATGAAGGTTTGGCGCAAGCGCGGGTCGCGGTTTTCAAAAATCTCCAGGTATGTTTTGGTCTCGTATCCCGGGACGGTGTGGAAAGGTTTCGTCTCGTTTCCGTCAATCACCAGGTAGTCTTCCATCAAGTCGCGCGAGAGTCCATGGTAAACGTCACCGATTTGCTGTGCATTATGCATGCGTCCCAATGCCTTGTCGTAATCACTTACCAGAATCATTTCCGGATTGCTGGTCAGATTCAGGCTGCAAAACAGGGATTCGTATGCTTCCAAATCATTTTCTTTCACTTCTGACAGGCTGTATGTACCGTCCATCAGTTGGGATGCTGCTGAAACGGCGATATTCAGGAATCGGTCTGCATCATTCAGCTCCAGCTCCGGGTGGTATTTTCTGAATGTTCCTTCGTTCAAGGCTATTCTGGCTTGAAGTGCCAAGGCTGCATTTTTGAAGATACGGGTCTTGCTTGTTCCGGCTTTCATGTTTTTTACGGCAAAGTCCAGATCGGCCATAATGGAGTCTACGACCAGTTTACGGGGGTCTTGTGTTTTATACAGTTCTTCTGTGTCGGTGGTTTGCAAATCTGTGCTATACCAGGGCACGTCCGAGTATGATTTAACTTTATCGTAATAGAGTTTGGCACGGAACATGCGGGCCAGACCTATGTAGTGATTGATTTCTGCTTTGTCACCTTTCACATTTCCGGTACGTGCAAGCATAAAATTAACTTTGCGGATATCTCCCCAAGACCAAGTGCCCCAAGTTTCAGGCGAGCGGGTACCGCTTAGCAATTCGTAAGTGGAGCTGCTCTCTTTGTACAGCATATTGTCTGATACGGCATCCCAGTAAGAGGCACCTAGGTATCCATACATACCATTGGTATACGATTCCAAATCTCCGGGGTTTTGGAAGAAGACTTTTTCAGTAATGGATGTTTCCGGAAAACGATCCATGAAGGAGTCATTGCAACTGCTTAATACATTCAGCAGGCCGAGACCTAAAACGGTGGTATATAATTGTTTTTTTGTTGATTTCATACGATTCTGCTTATTTAAAATGTTACATTAAGACCAAAGGAGTAAGAGCGTTGTAGAGGATATTTCTGTCCTCCCAGTCCTTCCGGGTCTACTTTATAGTGTTTATACAAGCCTGAAATGGTAAACAGGTTATCACCGGAGAGGTAAATTCTTACACGATTGATACCGATTTTATTCATCCATTGTTCAGGTAGCGTATAACCTAAAGTGACGTTTTTCAAACGCATATAAGAAGCGTCTTGCAGATAACGAGTTTGTGGCAGACCGGCTTCTTTGGACGATGATTCGGCTACATATCCTTTCAGACGGGGGAAGTAGCCATCGGGATTTTCTTCGGTCCAGCGGTCATAATAGTTCCCTACGGTAATATTGGTCCAGGGCTGTGCATAAATTCCCCAAAAATACAAGTCGCCTGATGGGTTATAGTCTTTCTTGCCTACACCTTGCAGGAAGAGACTGAAGTCAAATCCATTCCAACTTCCACTTGCTGTAAAACCATAAGTATAGCGTGCTCTTGAATTACCGATTATTCTCAAATCGCCATGGTCATCTAGTGTGTTGGCACCTCTGTATACTTCTCCGTCACCATCCAGGTCGGCGAATTTCAAGTCTCCGGGGGCTATTGGGCGCGAACTCGGATAAGAAGCCAGCTTCGACTGGTCAGCATGGTTGTCAATATCTTCTTGTGAAGTAAAGAATCCTAAAGTGGTGTAACCCCATATTTCTCCGATTTCCATGCCTTCATACTTACTGCTTAAAGTTCCGGTTGTATTTTGGAATTTAGTGATGTAAGCACGGCTGTCGGCTAAGTTAAATCCTAATTGGTAATCAAAGGGTTTACCGGCTAACTTAAACTGGTCTTTCCATCCCAAGGTGATTTCCCAACCTTCAGTCTTTAGATCGGCCGTATTTTCCTTTGGAACAGAAGTTCCTAATACGTTGGGTAAAGGTTCTCCGGAAGTTAACATATCTGTGGTGCGACGCACATAGTAGTCTCCGCTGAAGGTCAGTCGGTTGTTGAGGAAGTTCATGTCCACGGCGATGTTGGAGGTGGAAACCTTTTCCCAAGTCAATGCTCCGGAAACCAGTCCGGGTACGTCTACATATACCGGTTGTTTTCCGTCAAGTATTTGAGATATCTTTCCGGAACCCATAGTAGCCAGATAAGCATAATAGTTCTCTTTCAAATCCTGATTACCCAAACTACCATAAGAGGCTCTGACCTTAAATGTGTTGACAACTTTGCTGACAGGCAGGAAGAATTTTTCTCTGGCTATGTTCCAGCCTACTGATGCGGAAGGGAAAAATCCCCAACGACTGTCACTACGAAATCGTGAGGAACCGTCATAGCGTAGATTTACTTCCAGAAGATATTTTTCCAGGTAATCATAATTCAATCTGCCGAAGAATCCGGCGGTAGCCCATCTGTTGTGTCCACCTGCTACATTCGGAGCAACTTTTTGGTTATTTGAATCCATTCCGGTAGAAGTGTTGATAGTCGGTTTTCCCGGATAAATGACTCCTAGCTTCTCAGCAGCTATATCTTTATAATTATTTTGTTCGGCTTGAAACCCGAAAAGAACTTTCATATTATGTGATTTTGCAAAGGTCTTTGCATAATCTGTATAGAGATTTACATTAAAATAATCGCTGGCATAAGTGCCTTCATGTACTTGGGAATCGTTATTCCATGTATTGCCCTTAGTCTTTCCGTCAACACCTGTCTGATGAACAGTTAAGTAATCCCAGTGTGAATATTGTGTGTTGTATCGATAGCTTAAATCTCCAATCAGTCGCCACCCTTTGATAGGTTCTACCGTTATATTCAGTTGTTGGTAGAGCCAAGTGTTTCGTTCTTGTTTTTCACCTCCGTTTTGCATTTGGAGCACATGGTCGTCATATAGTATACCATTCGGGTCATAGAGAGGTTTGGTAGGCCAACATTGGCGTCCGATTTCGGCAAAAAAACTTTCATTAAGATGTGTTGGCTGTACATAGTCACTTCTGATAAAGCGGGTATTGAATCCGACTGATACTATTTTTGATAATTGTGCGTTGATTTTTGCAGATGCAGTATATCTGTTTGAGTATTCATCCCCAATTCTGAGCTCTCCATCCTGACCTAAATAGTTCGCTGATAAATAGTATTGTATTTTGTCTGTCCCGCCAGTAACGCTGATATTGTGCTCGTGTGCAAAGACATTGTCTTTGAAAAAATAGTCATAATAATCAATATTATCATTTCCTTGTGAATATCCGTCTGCCCATAACGAAGGATTATTGGGTACGGGGATGGTAGAATCGGTAATTTTGCCGGCCATATAATCTTTGATGCGGTTTATCCTTTCTTCCGAGACCCAATTGTAAGGTCCCCATCCGGAATTGGCGGCTGCATCATTATAGTATAAGGAGAACGTGTAAGAGTCTAATGAAGAAGGCATATTGATAGGGCTACTTACACGGAAGCTGTTGTTGTAGTTAACTTGCGCTTTACCGGCCTTTCCCTTCTTGGTCGTTACTAAGATTACTCCGAATGGTGCTCTGGAACCATAAATAGAAGAAGCTGCCGCATCCTTCAGAACTGAAATAGATTCTATATCCTGCGGATTAATGGAATAAATATCTCCTTCCATACCATCTATCAAGACTAGGGCGCTTCCTGTAGAACCTTCTCCGATAGTTCCGACTCCACGTACATTGATGGATTGTTTCTGATTGAGACCTCCTCCCTGATTGCTATAAATATTCAAACCGGGAACCTGTCCTTGTAATGCCTGGACTGCATTGGATACAGGGATTGCTTCGAAGGCTTTCGAGTCAATGACTCCGACAGAACCGGTTAAATTAATCTTCTTTTGGGTACCATAACCTACAACGACCACTTCATCCAATAAATTGTCGTCAACTTCCAGTGTTACGTTTATCATTTTTCTATCACCTACCGTAAACTGGACTGTTTTAAATCCGATGTAACTGAATTCGATAGTTGAACTTGGATCCGCTTTCACTTGGTAGTGTCCGTTAAAGTCAGTGACAGTTCCGGATACTATATTCCCATCTTTTACTTTTATGGAAACTCCCAGTAGAGGTTCTCCATTATTATCTTTTACTGTTCCGGATACATAATTCTGAGCATATGTATTCATTGAACATAAAAGTAGGAAGCCCAGCAGGCAGATAAGCTTATGACTTGAGTTATAAGTTATCAGGTGGACAGCTTTCTTTAAGAGAGTAGAATGTCGATTAGTTTTCATAATCCATTAAATTTAAAAGTTGAACGATAAGGCTAATTCTTTTTCTAACATGAAGTGTTTTACTTCATCGAGAGTAGGAATAGACGGTTGGGCACCGGAACGTGTAACAGCGATAGCTGCCGCGGCATTCGCAAAACTCAATGCATCCCGGTCTATTTCCCTTTGGGCACAAATTACAGCCAATGCCCCACAGAACGTGTCACCTGCTGCAATAGTATCAATCGCATTTACTTTGTATCCGGGAAGCTGAATGATTTCTTTGTCGTTTTTCATATATACACCTTGACTTCCCAATGTGATCACAGCATTGCGTGCACCTGCCTGTAATAAGCTTAGAGCGATTTCTTCAAGATTATTTCCTGTATATTCAATTCCTGAGATGAAGGCTGCTTCCAGTTCATTGACGACTAGTATATCAATGGCTTTCATCAGCTCCTCATCAATCAGGCAGGCGGGTGCGGGATTAAACAAAACCTTTTTACCTTTTTGTTTAGCCAGAAGAGCTATTCTTTTAATCGTTTCGTAAGGAATCTCGGCTTGCATAACTATGATATCTGCTTCGTCAATTACTTTTGAAAAATGAATAATTGAACCGGGTAATAAAGAATAGTTAGCTCCGGGAGCTACTGCAATGCAGTTCTCACCACTGTCAGCCACAAAAATAAGTGCGGTTCCTGTGGGATGATTGACATCATCAATAATGTAATCGGTGGTGATACCTTCTTTCTTAAAGTGATTTTTTAAAATATCCGCATACATATCATTCCCCAAAGAGGTGACAAACGTCACAGAGCCGCCAAGCCTGGCTGCCGCCACAGCCTGGTTGGCTCCTTTGCCTCCGAGGGACTGCATGAAATTTGCATCTCCGACTGTTTCGCCGGGTGCCGGGAGATGGCTGACTTGTGCAACCATGTCGATGTTTGAACTTCCAATAACTACTACTTTCATTTGAATCAGATTTATGTGTTTAACCTAGGTCTTATCTCGTTTATAGCACAACTTCTCTCTTATAAGGAATCGCACTCTGCGCACCGATTCGCGTGACTGCTATAGCTGCCGCCGCATTGGCAAATTTCACAGATTTAGCGAGTGAATGCCCTTCAGACAGGCAGACGCTGAATGCTCCGCAAAATACATCTCCGGCACCTGTTGTGTCAATCGTCTCTACTTCCTTTGCGGGAATCATGGTATATTCATCTTTCTCTTTTACGTAAGCGCCGTCTTTACCTAAAGTAATGACAACATTCTCTATACCTTTCTCTCCGATAGCCTGAGCGGCACGATGAGCGCTTTCTATATTCATCACTTTGATTCCGGATAACATTTCCGCTTCAATGCGGTTGGGGAGTATGGTGTGCACGTTTTTTAAGAATGAGTTGCTCAGGCTGGACGCGGGAGCCGGATTGAGGATTACCTTTTTCCCATATTTGCAAGCAATAGTAGCTGCATATTCTACTGTATCTATAGGAATCTCAAGTTGCATGAGAATAATATCAGCTTCCTTGACTTTTTCTTCGGCTTTATTGATATCCTCAATAGAAAGCGAACGGCTTGCTCCCGGTGCTACGATAATGCTATTTTCACCGAAAGAATCTACGGAGATAAGTGCAACTCCGGACGGACTTTTCTGGTCGGTAAATATATATTCCGTATTAATTTTCTCTGATCTGTATATTTCCAATGCTTGCAGGCCGAACAAATCATATCCGATTTTGGATATGAAGGTGACTTCAGCTCCCAGTCGGGCGGCTGCAATCGCCTGATTAGCTCCTTTGCCACCGGGATTCATGTAGAAAGTTCCGCCTAGTATGGTTTCTCCGGGAACAGGTAGTCTGTTGGCTTTTACGACCATATC
>ENA-OPBD01001228-OPBD01001228.1-human-gut-metagenome-genome-assembly--contig:-NODE-1228-length-12838-cov-2.368067_pt1 | contig 12838 bp, 11 predicted proteins | sample MGYA00241062_ERZ501440 | MGnify/ENA primary metagenome ERZ501440 (study PRJEB25962, sample SAMEA2042628) | human gut metagenome | biome: human gut; feature: human-associated habitat; material: faeces...
TTTGAACCCGGCAGAAGGGTTAACGTCCAAAACCAGCTGCCAGTCTTCGTCGCTCATGCGGATAAACAGGTTGTCGCGGGTCAGGCCGGCATTATTAACCAGAATGTCAATGCGGCCAAGCTTTTCCTCAACCTGAGAAACCAGATTTTTAACGTCTTCGGGATTAGTCAGATTGGCGGTAAAAACTTCGACGCGGTCGCCGAGTTCGGCCTTCAGCTTTTCCATCGGTTCGGCACGCATGTCGGTCAGCGCCAGCGTTGCGCCCTGTTTATGCAGCGTACGGGCAATTTTGTCGCCCAGACCGCCGGCGGCGCCGGTAATAAGAGCTACTTTATCGTGTAATTCAAACATGTTAATCTCCTTTATAAATTCTTGGCTAGTTCTTCGATTTCAGCGGCCGACCCGACTGAAAAGGCATTCATTTCCTTGTCGCTTCTTTTGATAATATTGGCAAGCACTTTTCCGGCGCCGAGTTCGGCCACGTCGGTAACGCCCTGCTCCTTCATATAAATAACGCTCTCCCGCCAGCGAACCGAACCGGTTACCTGTTCGACCAGACGTTTGACGATTTCCTTATGATCCGTGATCGCGCTGGCCAAGACATTGGCTATCAGCGGAATCTGGGCGTCGTGAGCCTCAACCTGCATCAGGGCGCGGGCCATGACTTCGGCGGCCGGCTGCATCAGCGGGCTGTGAAAAGGCGCGCTGACCGGAAGTTTGATACATCTTTTGGCACCGAATTCAGAAGCAATTTCCACCGCTTTTTCAATGGCTTTAAGATGCCCGGACAAAACGACCTGCCCATCGGCATTGTCATTGGCGGCGACGCAGAGGTTATCTTCGTCGGCACAGGCTTCCGCCAGAGCCTGAACGGTGTAGCTCTGAGCGGCTTCCTTGCTCGAGTACGCTTGCTGCGGAACAAATGCGAACCAGTGATCAAGATTTTCGAAATAGACCGTGTCGTTTTTCCAGCCGAGGTTGGCAAAGTCCAGACCTACGCCGGTACTGAACGGGCCCTGGGATACGCTCTTGGAAAGATCTTGAAGCGGAGAGTTGGCCAGCAATGTGACACCTAGATTGCGCGCCAGGTGAGTCTCTGTCTTCACACTCGCGCATTGCTCCGTACCGGTCATTGCATCAGTGATTTTCAGAATGCCGAATTGACGCCCCAAGTTTTGGGCGTAAGAAGCTGTTTGGTCGTACGAAGCGCTGTTTTCAGGAACTGTTCGCGGTATTTCCGCTGTCGAGCATGCTGAGAGTAAAACCGAACACAGGACAGCTGAGGAAAGTGCCGTTCTTTTCATGTAAGTGATTCCTATCGTGGTGGGCTTGTCATAGGTCAAATAAAAAAGATGTTGAGGCGCATTTGATGCAGATCAAATGCAAGTCGGGATTGTACAGGAAAATACTTGGGTATAAACGCTAAAACACACGAATGTTTTGTCGCAGTAGAAGAAATGTCGGACCGATCAGAGCCATATCCCTCGGGTGAGTAAGAATGCTCTAAACAGGTTGTCTCGGTGCTCTGAGCGTAAGTAAGATCAAAGAGGCTTATCTGACTGGAGACGTTTTCGGCAAGAAGGCCGTTTCGTCAAAAAAGGCATCGTGCCGAAAATTGCAAAAACATCAAAAAGAGCGCGGTTTCCGTGCTCTTTTTTGTCTGTTATTTTGTCGAAAAAGCGCAAATGATCTGTTGACAAACGTTAAGAACGCGTATATAGTGTGAGCCGTAAAAAAGAGTAGGTGCAGCCGCTTCGACCGCATCTCAAACGATAATAGCAAACCCGGTGAAAACCGGCGACGCAAAGCTATAGGGCCTGTAAAATGGCAGCCAGTTGCATAAGATGATGATGTGCACTGTCTGTCTGACAGTGCTTTTTTTGAGGAATGACTTATCGGTGGCGGGGGGCACCGAACCGCAGGTCACTGAAGTGTGATAAATGGTAAAGAAGCTGATATGAGAAAAAAAGCAAAATAACAGTAAGGATGGAAGGAAAATGAAAGGAAAAAGAGTGATTGCAGGCATTCTGCTTGCGGGAATTTTAGCAGTCACCCTGGCAGGGTGTAAAAACACAGATAACACGAAAGAAGAAACAGAAAAGCCTGTTATTACCCTCGGCAGCGACAACTATCCACCATACAATTATCTGAATGAGGATGGTGTACCGACGGGCATAGATGTAGAACTGGCTACGGAAGCATTTAAAAGAATGGGTTACAAGGCCAGATTTATATATATTGACTGGGAAGATAAGAAGAATCTTCTTGCTGACAGAACAATTGATTGTGCATGGGGAAGCTTTAGCATGGATGGCAGGGAGAATGAATACAGATGGGCAGGACCTTATATGGTCAGCCGTCAGGTTGTTGCTGTGGATATGGAAAGTGATATATATTCTCTTGGAGATCTAGAAGGAAAGACAATTGCAGTACAGACTACTACGAGACCTGAGAAGATATTTCTTAACAAGACTGATGAGCGTATCCCGGCTATAAGGTCATTGATAGCTTTGCAGAAAAGAGAACTTATATATCCTTTTTTAAGCAAAGGCTATGCAGATGCTCTTGCGGCTCATGAAACTGCAATATGCCAGTACATGAAAGATTATAATATTGAGTTCAGGATTCTTGATGAACCATTAGAGACAGTAGGACTTGGGGTAGCATTTGACAAAAATGATGACCGTGGGATTGAGAGGCAGCTTACAGAAGTTCTTAATCAGATGAGAAATGATGGTACAGAGAAGAAGATAATCAGCAGATATATTTCTGATGCGGATAAATATCTGGAGGTGGATAGTTATGGAAAATAATACCATTGCCAGAAAGAAGAGAAAAAGAATATGGCCGATTGAGATTATATCAGGACTGTTTATAATGATGATTGTGCTTTTGATTGCTGTAAATGTTGATATAAAAACTACACAGGAAACACTTTCAGATACAGCACATTATATTAATGAACAGTGCAATAGCTTTACAAGACATAATCTTGCATCAGAAACAAAGAGCCTGATGAGGGTTATTGAAAGTGCGCAGCAGATAAACCATAATATCACATATGAACGCAGACTTTCAGATAAAGATATATTTACAGAAGAATTTATTAAAAAGAATATGCAGGAATGTTATCTGTCAGCAGTTATAATCATGGATTCAAAAGGTGGACTTATAGCACAACAATATACAGATGGATATGGCGCAGATGCGCTTAACGAATATCTTGACAGTGCTTCACTTATTAATGTTGTTGAGCATCCTGAAAAAACATATGCGACAAGAATTAACTGTGAAGATGGTTCATATGTTGACCTTGCAGCATGTGGTATGCCAGATGAAAGTGGGATTGTTGTTGTCTATTATCATACTCCGGCAGAATATGTTGATAATTACAACCTATCATTTACACATATATTATCAGGTTATGATGACAAGGAAGATGGAAAGATTGTTGTTACAAAGGGAAATCAGATAATAGCGTCTAATGATGACAGTATGGTTGGTGAAGATGTTGACAAATATAATGTATTAAAAAAGATAAAGAAGACTGGTGTAAGTGGCAAAATAGTACATGCTGACAGTAACAGAAGGTGGGGTTCACATAATTATGGTCTTATGGAACGAGGAAGAGATTATTATGTGTATGTTTATATGCCGGAAAGAAATGTTTTTAAGACAACACCAAGAAACATGCAGTATACATTTGCCGTCTACATGTTTGCTGTACTTGTACTTAATATGATGCGCTGGAAAACAGTTCAGGTATATGAGCGCGAACAGTATGAAATGCAGCAACAGTATGCAAAGACGCTGCAGGAAAAAAATGAGCAGTTACAGGAGGCAGTACGCAGAGAGGAAAAGGCTAATGCTGCCAAGACTGATTTCTTATCAAGAATGACACATGATATAAGGACGCCGCTTAATGGAATAATAGGCCTGTTAAGAATTGATGAGAGTCATAAAGAAGATACAGATATGATTAATGCTAACAGAAAGAAGATGACAATAGCTGCTAATCATCTTTTATCACTTATTAATGATATTCTCCAGATGAGTAAGTTAGAGGATGGTCAGATTGAGCTTTCAAGAGAGGTCGTGGATCTTAACAAGCTTGCAAAGGATATTATTACTATAGTTGAACAGCGTGCCTCAGATTCAGGTGTCAATCTTAAGTATGACAATGTGGCAGGAAAAGTTATGTATCCATATGTATACGGAAGTCCTCTGCATTTACGCCAGTTATTTCTGAATATATACGCTAACTGCATCAAATATAATAAAGCTGGAGGAATGGTTTCAACATATTTTAAATGTATTGGAACACAGGATGGAATTGTTACATATGAATGGACTGTTACTGATACGGGAATTGGCATGAGTGAAGAATTTCTTGAACATATATTTGAACCATTTGTACAGGAAAAGACTGATGCCAGAAGTGTTTATCAAGGAACAGGACTTGGTATGGCTATTGTTAAGAGTCTGGTTGACAAAATGAATGGAACAATTAATGTCACAAGTAAGGAAGGGGAAGGCTCAACATTTGTAATCAGAATTCCTTTCGAGATTGCCAGTGAAACTGATGATATTCACAATAATAAAGAAGAACAGAAGGCTGATATTACCGGTGTTAATATTCTGCTTGCTGAAGATAATGAACTTAATGCCGAGATTGCACAGACACTTCTGGTGGATGAAGGCGCTAATGTTACTGTTGTCAGTGATGGTGAGCAGGCTGTCAGGGAATTTGCAAGGTGTGCACCACATACATATGATGTGATTCTTATGGATATTATGATGCCTAAGATGGACGGAATGTCTGCAACGAAGAAAATAAGGACAATGAACAGACCGGATGCAGCACAGATTCCTATAATTGCAATGACAGCCAATGCATTTGAGGAGGATGCCAGAAAATGTGTTGAAGCCGGAATGAATGCTCATCTGTCAAAACCTTTACAGATGGATGTTGTAGTTGGTACAATTGCAGAGTATTATAAAAGATAATTATGCAGATTAAAGGAGTATCTGCATAATACAATAACTGATAAAAGGGGATAGAGCTATGATATGCAGTAATTGTGGGGCAGATATAGGAGATAACGAGACTGCATGCCCATATTGTGGTGCGATGCAGTATGAGAATTCAGAACAGAAGTACATGAAAGATCTGTATAACCTGAATGAAGGAATGGAGTCTCTTGATAAGAATGCCAGAAAATACATCATTAAGAGTACTTTGAAAAGTGCAGGCATAGTATGTGCTGCAATTGCAGCAGCAGTTTTTGCCGGAAGTCTGTTTGGATATGGCTCATATACAAGCATGTATGATTCTTCACGAAACAGAAAAGAGATACACAAGTCATTAGAATGGTATAATGATAATATTAATGAACTCAATTCTTTATATGATAAGGGTGATTATGGACAGGTATCGGCACTTTTAAAGAACTATAAAGGTGATTTGAATTTGATTAGAAAATGGAGCCATTATTATTTGATTAATATCTATGACAGGTATTATAGTAGTGCTTCGGATACATACGATAAGACGCGCAGTCAAGAGAAGCTTACAGAATATGAATTTTCAAGAGGGCTTAGAGAGTCATTAGATATCATACATTTCTATAATAAAAAAGATTATGATTATAATTATTACATTCAGTGTTCATCAGATGAAAAGAAGCTTGTAGATGGATGGGTTGAAGAGGCAAAAGATTATCTGAGTAACACAGCAAAAGCCACTGACAAAGAGATAGAGACAATGCTTAATGAGCTATATCAGGACGGCTATTACGATTATAAGCTTGGAGAAAATTATGAGCAGTCGCTGTATCAGAGATATAATGAGGGAGGGAAATAAGCCATGAAATGTTATAATTGTGGTGCACCTATACAGATGACCCAGAAATTCTGCCCTAATTGCGGTTCGCCTAATGTTGAATTTAAGAAGCATATTGATGATATGGAGCAATATGATAAAAAGTTTAACAGAACACGTTCCAAAGTAATTGGCAACAGCAAATGGTTTGTCAAATACATTGCTCCGGTAACGGCACTTGTTATATCAATTATTGCTCTTGCACTGGCTGTTATAGGAAGCAATACTATGCTTGGTTATGATATGGCACAGAGAAAACAGCAGAAGTATTATGACTCGCATAGTGAGGAAATACAGACAAGATTAAGAAAGCTGCTGGAGGATGGAGAATATACAACTGTATATAGTATGTATTCTAATGGAGACTGTTCATTAAAAGATAATGGTGACAGATATGCATGGAATGATTTCTACAATGTTGCAAGTAATTATACATATCTCAGAAAAGGTATAATTAATATGATGGAGGAAGAAAATAATTCATACTACAGCAGTGAGTATATGAACACTATAGCAAGAGCAGTTTCTGAAATGGAAGATGATGTGGACAGATGTTTTAATTCATCTTATCACAATGTTTCAGAGGAAAGTGCAAAGTATATTAAGGATATGCATGAGAAGTCACATGAATTATTAAAGGCGTATTTTAATCTGACAGATGAAGATATATCAGGACTTGCTGATATGTCACAGACGGATATACTAACACTCATTACAAGGAGGGGAGTTGAATGAGAAGAATAATAAAGAAAAAGTTTAATATATCAGTTCTTTTCTATGTGATATGTGCGATTATGATTGTTATTATAATTCCATGCGCAGCTGATATATTTGAAGATATGTACAGAATTAATGGAAGAATGTCGGGGTATGAGGAAGACAGTCTTTATCAGGATTTTATTGATGGAAGTTATGACAGACTTCTTGAAAAGACAGAATACAACATTGGAATGGGTAAAGATATTGCTAATGATACACAGGATTATTATACATTTGCAGACGCTTACAAGAAAGCAATTGATTATAATGTGTATGTCAACAAAGGCGAATATGCCAAAGCAGAACAGATCGTAAAAGATATAGATAACACACAGTTTAATAATGTGTTATTTAAGGAAGTTCTTGAGAAAGTTAAGAATACATATATATTTGAGTTTTAATTGACTTTATAAAATAGACGTATTGTCAGAAAGAGGTTCACATATAGGAATAGAGGCTGAAGAAGATGAGTAACACAGAAAAGAATAATATCATGACCGACAGGGTGTCATATTATTTTAAATCCCAGTGGAATATACTTCTGATAATAACGATATCTGGTCTTGTATACAATCTCGGACTTCTTGCAGGTCCGTGGTTTGAAGGACGAATGACTGGCTGTCTTGTTAATATACTTGGTGGAAAATCAACATTTACAGATATGCTTATTCTTGTAATATTTTATGTGATTGCAATTGCAGTAGTGCAGATATCAAGGTATATCAAGAGATTCTATGTAAGAAGATTCGCTAATAATGTTAATAAGAACATGAAAGAGGTTCTATATAACAGCCTTGTACATAAGAGCAGACCGCAGCTGCAGGAAGAAGGAGCTGGAGACATTCTTACCAAAGCTATCCTGGATGTTGATGATTGTGCTGAAGGGATGAGAAAGTTCACAACTGAGATATTTGATACGGGTGTTGCACTGGCAGCATATGCTGGAATGCTTCTTTTCTATGACTGGAGACTTGGGCTTATATGTATGATATTTCCACCAATATCTTATATTATTGCAGAGAAGATGAAGGCTGTTGTACAGAAGACAGGTGCAGAATATAAGGTACAGTCCGGAAGACTTAGTACGGCAACGCTTGACAGAGCAGAAAATGCAGTTACATACCGCGTATATGGCTGTGAGCAGGAAAGAAAACAGGCTTATGAAGATAATCTAACTGCCTATGAAAAATCAGCAGTCAGGGCTAATATATGGGGAACAGCATTTCCTCCGATATACAAGGTTATAGCACTTGCCGGAGTTATATTTATATTATATTTTGGAAGCAGGAATGTTCTGGGAACAGGCTGGAAGAGCTGGGACATTGCTATTTTAGCCACATTTGTATCATGCTTTGCAAAACTTTCTGAGAAGTCCTCACATGCAGCAAAGCTGTTTAATGCAGTACATAAGGCACAGGTGTCATGGAATAGAATTAAACCGCTTATGAAGCATGAGAATTATAAATATGCGGATAACAGTGTAAAGTGTGACTCACTTGAAGTAAAAGAACTTACATTTGCTTATCCGGGAGGCCCTGATATATTCGAAAATGTAACATTTGAAGCAGAAAAAGGTGACATAATCGGAGTAACGGGTTCTGTTGCATGTGGCAAGTCAACTCTTGGAAAGGTGTTTTTATGCGAATATCCATATAAGGGAAGCATTAAGATTGCCGGCAATGAACTTTCAGAACTTGATGATGAGAAAAGTTTAACGATACAGTTAAGAATAATATTCTGATGGGTGATGATAAGGATGTGGCTAAGCTTCTTAAGGCAGTATGCTTTGATGAAGAAGTAAATGAGATGGAAAACAGACAGGACACTTATGTTGGGAATACAGGCGTGAGACTGTCAGGAGGACAGGCACAGAGACTTGCACTTGCCAGAACACTCTGTCATAAGAAGCCGTTAATTATATTAGATGATCCATTTTCAGCACTTGATAAGGACACTGAAAGAGAGGTATTTGCTAATCTTAAAGAATACACAAAGGATTGTATTGTGATTCTTATTTCACACAGATTATATCTGTTCCCACAGATGGATAAGGTTATATGGTTGGAGAACGGAAAAACCATAGCCGGTACACATGATGAGATTATGAATAAATGCCCACAGTATGCGGTTCTTTATAATGAACAGAAGGGAGGCGCATCTGATGAAGAATAAAAGTGTTGGCAGAGTTATATTGAACACAATAAAAGAAAAGTGGCTGCTTACAGCAGGGATTGTAATTAATGTTGTTGGTGCAATTGTAACGGCACTGTTTCCACCACTTATTCTTGCAAAGATTATTGATACAATTACATCAGGTACAATGCCGGCATTTTATATGATTATTATGTATTTCGGATTTCTTCTTATAACAGGTCTTATGGAGAGTGCAAGAGAAACTTTTCTTACAGTATTCGGACAAAAGATTACACACTCATTAAGAAGTGCGTTGATGTATAAGTACAGCTGTCTTACAACAAGTGGTCTTACAAGTCAGGAACCTGGAACTGTTGTTTCAAGATTTGTTGGTGATGCTGATACAGTTGAGAATCTGTTTACATCAGGAATTGTCAGTATGTTTGCTGATGCCTGTAAGATAATAAGTATAGTTGCTGTTATATGGTTTAAGAATAAGGGACTTGCCATTGTGCTTCTTGTTCTTCTTCCTTTCCTGTTCATATTCACAAGAACTATTCAGAAAAATATGCTGGAAGCGCAGATTGAGAACAGAAGAGCTGTAGGAAGAGCATCAGGACACGTTCCGGAAACTCTTCATAATATAAGAACAATACATACTCTTGGCAAAGAGAATTATATGGCACAAAGATATGATGAGTATATATGCGAAAGTTACGCAGCAGTTGAGAAAACTAATTTCTATGATGCTGTATATTCACCTGTAATTCTTACTCTCAATGCAATTGTTGTTGCTGTGGTAATGCTTTTTTCAGCCTCAGGTAACCAGACAGTGCTTACACTTTTTGGTATGTCAGCAGGTACTGCAGTTGCGGTAATTAATTATATTTCCCAGATATTCACACCTGTTGAGAGCCTTGGTATGGAGATTCAGACTATCCAGTCAGCAATCGCTGGTGTACATAGAATTAATGAATTTTTCGAGATGGATGAATTATCAGTTAAGAAGGATTCATGCATCATAGGAAATACTGCCATGGAAGCTGATAGTGATGTGATTGTCGATTTCAATAATGTAACATTTGCATATGATGATAAAAATGTTTTGGAGAACTTAAGTTTTTCTGTTAAGGAGGGCGAGCAGGTTACTCTGTCAGGAAGAACAGGAGCAGGAAAAAGTACAATATTCAAGCTTCTTCTTGGGCTTTACGAGCCAGGTAAAGGAAGCGTATCAATTGCAGGACAGAAGGCTACGGCTATTCCGGATTGTGAAAAGAGAAAGATATATGGATATGTTGAGCAGACATTTCATATGGTTCCGGGAACTGTCAAAGACCAGATAACCTTGTATGATAGCGAGGTTACTGATGAAGATGTAATTGAAGCAGCTAAGACAGCAGGTCTTCATGATGCAATCATGGAGCTTGAGAAGGGCTATGATACTATATGTAAGCCGGAAGATTTCTCGCAGGGACAGTGGCAGTTATTGTCAATTGCAAGGGCTGCAGCAGCAAAGCCAAGATTGCTTCTGCTTGATGAGATAACAGCCAATCTTGATGCTGATACTGAGAAAAATGTACTTGAAGCATTGAACAGGGTAAGTGAGAACAGAACAGTTATATCAATTTCCCACAGATCCAATGCGAGAACCGGAAGAATTATCGAAATAGCTTGATTTTCTTAATGATTTTACTGGCTTATTATGCATTAAAGAAGTATAATACCCATACAATGTTATGTTCAAATGAGAAAGCTGGTAATTGATATGAAGAAAAGATGGGCAAAAGGTCTGATTACAGGTCTGGTTATGATTTTTATTATACTGACTATAGTTTTTATAGTGAAATCAGTGAGGGATAGTAAGATTGAGATACGATGCCCCGATACTATAGTTGTTGAATATGGAAGTGATTTTGATGAATCAGTTATTAAGACAGCAACTAAGAAACATTTATTTGATGAGAAGGACAAAACAGATATTGAAATCGAAGGAGATGTAGATGTTACAAAGCTTGGAAAGTATGAGATAAAGGTTGTTGCTTCAAGAAAGAAGAAACTTGTTTCTAAAAATGTGGTTGTAGATGTTGTGGATACACAGGCGCCAGTTATCAGTCTTGCATGTGACAGTGACGTTACTATCGAAGCTGGTGAATCTTATGAAGATGCTGGCTTTAGTGCTAATGATAACTATGATGGAGATATAACTGATAAGGTTGAGGCTGATATACAGATAGATACAAGAATAGTCGGTGATACTACGATTGTATATTCAGTAAAGGACTCGTCAGGTAATGAAGCATTTGCAGAAAGAATAGTACATGTGGTAGATACGACAGCACCAGGTATATTTCTTGATGGTGGAGATGTTTACTATGTAAAGAAAGGATCTGAATATAAAGAACCTGGATATTCTGCGGTTGATATATGTGATGGGGATGTTACGGATAAGGTGTGTGTATCTGGAGATGTTGATACTGAGAATACAGGCAGATATACTATAACATACACAGTGTCTGACAGTTCAGGTAATGAAGCGAGAGCAGAAAGAACGATTAAGGTATATATGCCTATGCCGGATAATGCTGTTAATCCGGGTGATAAGGTTGTTTATCTGACATTCGATGATGGTCCGGGACCATATACAGATAAGCTTCTGGATATTCTTGACAGATATAATGTGAAAGTAACATTCTTTGTAACTAATGGAAAACCGGATTATCAGAATCTTATTGCAAAGGAAGCACAGAGAGGGCATACTGTAGCCATACATTCAGCATCACATGATTATGCGAGAATATATCAAAGTATTGATGCGTATTTTGATGACCTGAATGAGATGAATGATATAATAATTGCACAGACAGGAAAGAGTGCTGATATTGTGAGATTTCCGGGTGGTTCATCTAATACTATAAGTAGAAGATATTGCAGAGGAATAATGAGTCAGCTTGTATGTGCTGTGCAGGAGCACGGATTCAGATACTGTGACTGGAATGTCTCAAGTGGAGATGCCGGAGCAACAACAAGCACTTCACAGGTAGTAAACAATGTTATTGATGGAATTAAGAGCAATAATGTATCAATAGTTTTACAGCATGATATTAAGAATTTCAGTGTTGACGCTGTTGAACAGATAATTGAATGGGGATTATCGGAAGGATATACATTTTTACCGATAACATCAACAACGCCGATGTCTCATCATGGCGTTAATAATTGACATTAAGCAGGAGAATGTACATGGGATATAATACGGAGATTAGTGATGCAGAGCAATTACAGTACATTTTTAACGATTATAAGAATGGTATAGAGCATGGTGTTCTTGTGGCTAATTTGACATATCAGCTTGCTAAGCGCATGGGGCTTAATGAAGAGGAATGTTATGAGCTTAAAATTGCCGGAATGATGCATGATATTGGAAAACTTAAATTATCAGAATACTTATATGGCAGAAATTCAGTCGAATTATCGGTTGAAGAGATGAAATATATGAGAATGCACTCTAAAATCAGCTTTGATGTATTGAAAAATTATGAGTATTCGGATAATATAATGAAAGTTGTTCTTTGGCACCATGAATGTTATGATGGAAGTGGTTATCCTGATAATCTTAAAGGAACAGGTATTCCATTGGGAGCAAGGATTCTTAAGGTGGCAGACGAATTTGCAGCGCTGATATCAGACAGACCGTATAGAAAGGCTTTTGATGTTGATACGGCTGTGAACATTCTTATTGAAGAGATTAAGAATCTTGATATGAAGGTGTTTATTGAGTTTCAGCGAATGATTCACGAGGAAGAAACATTTGAGATAATAAGAAATAGTAAGATAGATTTAGATAGTCTTACTCTCGAAGATATTCTATCCTTCGCAGATTAGTAATTAATTACAGGAAAGAGGTAAAGTAAGATGGCAGAGTCAATGGTTGGCTTAAAGAGATCGCACAGATGTACAGAGGTTTCATCGGCTGATATTGGTAAGAAGGTTACTGTTATGGGTTGGGTTGCCAAGAGAAGAAATCTTGGTGCACTTATTTTCGTTGATTTAAGAGACCGTTCCGGT
>ENA-OPBD01001232-OPBD01001232.1-human-gut-metagenome-genome-assembly--contig:-NODE-1232-length-12817-cov-7.844147_pt1 | contig 12817 bp, 8 predicted proteins | sample MGYA00241062_ERZ501440 | MGnify/ENA primary metagenome ERZ501440 (study PRJEB25962, sample SAMEA2042628) | human gut metagenome | biome: human gut; feature: human-associated habitat; material: faeces...
CAAAGGGATTTTCTTCTCTGCGGGCCTGTGTGTATTAACACAGGCATTGCTTGCCCCTTTTGCATCTTTGCATGGATGTATGCGTTTCCGCCCGCTTTCCGTCCGCTATTTTTTCTCGATCAGCTCCTGTAAATCCCGCTTGACCTGGGTATAAGTCAAAGCGGGAATGGGAATGGAGATGCCCGAAATCAGCTCCGCTTCAAACCGCCGCAGGGCGACAATATACAGCGTGTTCACAAGATAGCCCCGCCGCAGCGGGTAAAACACTTCCGGCAATCTCTCTTTCAGCTCCCGGTAGATATAATTGCAGCTCACGACCCGGTCAACGCAAACTAATTCCGTTCATTCACGTCGTATCACACTTCATTCACTCCAAACCTATTGACATCCAAAACGCCGTATCGTAAAATATAGGGAAAGGGAAAATTATGCGCTTTTTTGCGAGAAAAGGGGTTGACAAACTATGCCGTTGAACAATATACTTAAGACAGACAGACAGACAGACAGACAGAGTTAAATCTGCCTGTTTTTGTGCTGTCCGCATATCGCTATAACAGAGGAAGCAGTTGTCCATTCCGGCCGGATGGATGACCGCTTCCTTTTTGCGTTTTTTGATAGACCAGCACAGGAACAGGAGGATGACTATGAAATTAAAGAAACGGATCGCTGCTCTGCTGATGGCGGGCGCGATGGTATGCTCCACTTTGCCGGTAAATGTACTGGCGGTGGAAAATTCAAATCAAAATGTAGGCGGCTTATGCGAACACCACACAGAACACAACGCCGACTGCGGCTATACCGAGGGCATCGAGGGGACACCCTGCAATCACGAACACACCGAGGACTGCTATACCCTTGTGACAAGCTGCGTCCACAAGCATACGGCGGACTGCTACCCGGCAGAAAGCGTGTCGGATAACACAGCCAGCCCGTCCGATGCGGAAAATCAGGAGCCGGTAAACTGCACCCACGAGTGCAGCGAGGACACCGGCTGTATCAAAAAAGAATTAGACTGCAAACACGAACATGACGAGGCTTGCGGCTATGTCCCGGCCACTGAGGGGACGCCCTGCGGCTATATCTGCAAGATATGCGGCGCAAAGGACGAGCCGGAAACGGCCACCCCCTCTAATGCGGCGCAGCTTTCCGCAGGGGACGTGCAAAAGCTGATCGACGCCCTCCCCACGGCGAACGAGCTGGCCGCTATGAGTTTGGAGGAGCAGAACGCAGTTTACGCCGATTTGCAGGCGGCCTACGAAGCCTACGAAGCCTTGACCGAGGACGAACAGGCACTGCTTACCGGGACAGAGGTTTTCGAGAGCCTGTTCCACTTCTTCAATGGTATGGTCAATTTACTGGCGGAGAACGGCGTTTCCTATTTGGACAAAAACGGCAGTAAACAGACAGCAGATAATGTCACTGTGGTGGAAAGCAGTACGACCGCATGGAATGGCGGCTGGTATGTAGTCAACAGCCCTGTGACCATCGACAGCAGGGTCTCCGTCAGCGGCGAGGTTCATCTGATTCTGGCAGATGGCGCAAGCCTGACCGCCAACCGCGGCATCAATGTGGCAGAGAACAACAGTTTTACTGTTTATGCCCAGTCTGTCGGGGAAAACATGGGAACGCTGACCGCAAACGGTGGCGAAGATAATTTTATAGCCGGAATCGGCAGCGAAGTTGGTGATTCTGGTGGCACAATCACCATCAACGGCGGCAATGTCACCGCAACCGGCGGGCAAGATGCAGCCGGAATCGGCGGTAGTCAGGATGGTAGCGGCGGCACAATCACCATTAACGGCGGCACAGTGAAGGCAACCGGCGGAGAAAATGCAGCCGGAATCGGCGGAAGCGACGGTTCCGGCGGCACAATCACCATCCACGGCGGCACAGTGGAGGCAATCGGCGGGACTTTCGCAGCCGGAATCGGCGGTGGAACCCGCAGTTCTGGTGGCAACATCACCATCAGCGGCGGCAGTGTCACCGCAACTGGCGGGAATGCAGCAGCCGGAATCGGCGATGGAAGTGGCGACGAAATTGGTGGTTCTGGCGGCAGCTTTGCAACCGGAGCGGACGGTCATGCCCTGATTGTTGCAAGCAGTATCAGTGACAAAAGCCAGCGGGACAGTTGGAGCGGCATTATCTTCCAGGGAGATAATGGGGAAGTCTATGGAAATCCAACCATTCAAGAGAATATGGAGATTCCATCGGGCAAAACGCTGACCGTACCGAAAAACATCACCCTGACTGTGAAGGACGGCGTGACCCTCACCAATAGCGGAACAATCACAGGAGACGGCACTCTGGATGGCGAAGGAAATCTTGTGGGTTCCGGCACCGTTGCGCAGACAATTACCAACAACCTGCAAAAGGATTCGAATGTAACGGTCAAAGTCAACTCGTCCCCGGCAACCTACGGTTCCAAGGTGGACATCACTGCCACCATATCCAAAGCGGCCACTATATCCAGAGCGGCCACTATATCCAAAGCGACAAATGCCATCACTCGTGCAGCAGAAAATCAAGTGGAATTTTTCGTTGAAACAGACAGCAATAAGAAAAGCCTTGGCACAGCAAATGTCAACGGCGATGCTGCCACCCTTTCCGATGTGGAAATTTCACAAGAGAAAGGCTTTGCGGTTGGAGAAAATACTATTACCGCCGAATATGGCGGCAGCATGGGGCTGAAACCGCAAACCGGCAGCACCCGGCTTACGGTAGAGGGAGATTTGAACGATGCCACCGTGACGGTGAACGGCGAGTATTTTTATACCAATTCTTCCATTACCCCAGAGGTAAGTGTAACATGGAACGGTACGCAGCTTACAAAGGACACCGACTATACGGTTAACTGTACGAATAACACCAATGCAGGCACGGCTACCGTAACTGTCACCGGTACAGGTTACTATACCGGCAAAAAAATGGAGAACTTTACCATCGCTCCGGCCCAGCTGAACGACGCAACAGTGAACGTAAACGGCACCTATACCTACACCGGCCAGGCGCAGACCCCAGCCGCTAATGATGTGGTTGTCACGCTGGGCGGCAAGACCGTCCCCAGCGATCAGTACACCATCAGCGCCAGCAATAATATCAATGCTGGGCAGGCGACCGTAACTGTCACCGGTACAGGCAACTATATCGGCACAAAAACGGAGAGCTTTACCATCGCTCCGGCCTCGCTGAACGACGCCAAGGTGGAGGTCAGCGGCGGGCAGTTTATCTATGACGGAACCTCAAAAGATCCCACTGTGACGGTGACGCTGGACAGTAAGACCCTGAGTGCAGGCACAGACTACACCCTCTCCTATTCCAACAGCAACGGCGGGGACGGAAACCTCACCAATGCCGGAACGGTCACAGTGACCGCCACCGGCAAAGGCAACTATACCGGCACAAAAACGGAGAAATTTACCATCGGCAGGGCAACGCCTAAGCCGACCACACCGACCGGTCTGACTGCTGTCTATGGCAGCACACTGAAGGATGTATCTCTGCCTAGCGGATGGGTTTGGGATGCTCCCGAAACTTCGGTTGGCAATGTAGGAGAGAACACCTTCCTCGCTACCTACACCCAGGACAACAGCGGCAACTACAATGCGGTACAGCAAAACCTTACAGTGAAGGTAAGCCCTGCTTCTTATAAGATCACGCTGACCGGGCAAGCGGACAGCCCTACGCAGATTACTCTGAATGAGGCTGTGGTAGAACCCGGCAATACCGGCGCGGCAGTCAGCTACGGATACAGCACCGCCGCCGATACAGACCCCAGCACCTGGCAGACGGGGCGCGTGTTCTCCGGCTTGACCGCAGATACCACCTACTACTTCTTCGCAAAGGTGGAGGCCACCACCAACTATGCGGAAACCATCAGCACAGGCGTGGCGATTACCACCCCCGAAAAAGAGGTCAGCAGCATTTCCATCCAAACCCAGCCCGCCAAGCTGGCCTACACCAGCGGCCAGACGCTGGATCTGAACGGCCTGTCGGTGCAGGTAAGCTATAGCGACAACACCAGCAAAACCATTGGCTGGGACAGCGGCAAGCTGACCGCCGATCCCGCCCAGGGCACGGTGCTGACCGTTACCGGGCATAGCGGAAAAACTGTCACCATCAGCTATGGCGGAAAAACGGCCAAAACCGATGCACTTACCGTGGGTAAGGCAGAGCAGGCGGCTCTTTCCATCACCGGCAAGCCCACTACCGTCTACAACGGGGACACCTTTACCTTGACGACCACCGGCGGTTCCGGTACAGGGACGGTCACATGGGAGATCATCAGCGGCCCCGCCACAGTGGATGCCAACGGTAAGGTTACGGTAACTGGCATCGGCGAAATTCAAATCAAAGCGATCAAGGCCGCCGATGCGGACTACAACGAGGCCACAGCTACCCTCTCTCTGACCGCCACAACCAAGCCCAGCGGGGGCAACACTGGCGGTAATACCGGAGGCGGCAATGGCGGCGGGAATACCAGTAGCGGCGGGGGCAGTTCCTCCAGCGGCGGTTCCTCTGGCGGTGGCTCGTCCTCCGGTAGTGGTTCTTCTTCCGATAACGGCGATTCCAGCGGCTCCACGGTTGTAGAGCGTCCGGATCAGACCAAACCGGAAATCCCTACCACCAGCCAGACCAAGCCGGCAACACCGGATAAAAACGGAAATACCAGCATTGACGGCAACGCCGTACAGGACGCAATCAACAAGGCCACCGCTGACGCGAAGAAAAATGGAAACACCGCAAACGGCATTGCCGTAACGGTTCCCATCCAGAACGCGGCGAATGCAAAGAATCTTTCTATCACCATCAAGGCACAGACGCTGGACAAGCTGGTGTCCTCCAAGGTCAAGCGGTTCACCATCGACACTGACCATGCAGCAGACTTCAGCTTGACATTAGATGATTTGAGGGAGCTGAACCGCCAAACCAACGGCGACATCGTTTTGAAGGTGAAGAAAACCACGGTTAGCTCGGTTGAAGCAAAGGCGGCTATCGGAAATCGCCCCGTTTATGACATCTCCTTGTTGGAAGTGAAAAATGTCAAAGAAGCCAAGCTGACCAACCTAAATGGAAGAACCATCAGCATTGCGATTCCGTACACTCCGGCGAAGAATGAGCAGCCCGGAAACCTCCATGCGGTTTATGTGGATGAAAACGGAAAAGTGCAGTGGATTACCAAATCCAGCTATGACGCGGACCAGAAAGCCGTGATTTTTGAAGCACAGCATTTTAGTATCTACGGCGTAGGCTACAAGAACCCGGTTCCGAACTTCACCGACATCAATGGTCATTGGGCCAAGGAACACATCCTGTTTGCAGTCAGCCGCGGGCTGTTCTCCGGCACCAGTGAAACCACCTTCAGCCCGAACACCACCCTGACACGGGGAATGTTTGTTACTGCTCTGGGACGGCTGGCAGGAATCAATCCGGCGGATTACCAAAACAGGAAATTTACTGATGTGAAAGCCAACGCCTACTACGCCCCCTATGTCAACTGGGCGGCAAGCAAGGGCATTGTGAATGGCACCGGTGCTACCACTTTCGCCCCGGATAACAAAATCACCCGTGAGCAGATGGCAGTAATTATGAAGAACTACGCCGACAAGATGGGCTATTCCATCCCGAAAACGCTGGAGGCTGTGACCTTTGCCGATAATGCGCAGATTTCTTCCTGGGCAAAGGATGCGGTCAAGGCTATGCAGCAGGCGGGCGTTCTCTCCGGCAAGGCGAATAATCTGTTTGACCCGAAGGGCAACGCCACCCGCGCCGAGGCGGCTACTGTCCTGCACCGGTTTGTGGAGATTGTCATTGACCCGCAGTCCGCAAACGGCTGGCAGCAGAATGACAGCGGTCAGTGGAGCTATTACAGAAACGGGGAGCCGGTGAAGGGCTGGCTCTCCGACGATCAGAAGTGGTACTGGCTGGACAAGGCCAACGGGATGATGGTTGCCGGAGGCTGGAGGCAGATTGATGGCAAGTGGTACTACTTCTACGCAGACGGCTCTATGGCGGTCAGCACCAAAGTGGACGGCTACGAAGTTGGCGCAGATGGCGCGAGAAAGTAACTATAATACAAATTCGGAAAGGACACGAAGCAGCATTGGAGTATATTGAAACAGTAACAATAGATGCCGCAAGCGGTTTTCGGGACATATAACTTCTACTGCTTTGTCCCATTCCCATAGCGGTGCAAGGGAGGCCGCTTATGGGTAGATACCCCTTTTGACCTTTCTCCACCGCTAACAGGTGGAGACTTCCAAAATAACATATCCAGTCCGATCAGGGCGCAAGTGAACTTACCATCACTTGCGCCCTATTTTTGTACGCCTTTTTTCGATAAGAACCCCCCATTTTCTGTATTCAAAAACAAAAACAAAAACCGACGGAAGTATCACAAAAAGTCCGACAAACCTCCACCTGCCGAACCATATTCCCCAACGGTTCGACATAAACGGTTCCGCTGTGTCGGCTGCCGTTCACCGCCCTCCGAAAGTTTGAAAACCTATCCACCTTTCAAACTTTTCGGAGGTAACGGCTATGAGTAAAAATCGTGAAGAAAGGGCGAATTATTATCTTTACATAGATGGACAGACTGTGCCGGTAAGCGAACAGGTCTACCGTGTGTATCAGCACTACGAACGGAAAGAGGAATACTTTTCCTATGATCTGAAAGTGGAAAAGTTCCAGAAAGAAACCGCCTCTTTCCTACCCAGCCGCGAGGATTCCTATGAACGTCTGCTGGAACAGGACAAGCAGTTTGCCGCACCCGGAAAAAGCGTAGAACAGCTTGCAGCGGAACATCTGGAAGCAGAGCAAGTACGCTTCTGTCTTTCCAAATTAAGCGAGGACGAGCGAGATCTGATTTTACTGCTTTTCTATCAGGAAAAGACGGAACAGGAAGTCGGGAATATGCTACACATTTCGCAGCAGTCGGTCAATAAGAGAAAACAGACGCTACTGTTGAAGCTGAGAAAAATTTTTGAAGAATTTTTCTAAAATCGGTTGTTAAACTGCTTTCCCAACGGGGAAATAAGTGAGGGGGTCTATCTCTCTCATGCAGCTTGACAACTGAATAGACGGCATTTCCGGTACATAACCCATGTACGAGCGAATCAGGCGCGCCGCGAAGATGGACAGCCCCAGGAGGTGATAAACAGGGCTGCTCCGAGCGATCTACGCCAGCCTGATCCCCGAAGGCGGCACTTCGGGACGCGGTGACTGCATGGGGGAATAATGATACTTCCTCACGGCCTCCTAAAGACTTGGGGGGAACCCTGCGGCACACGATACGAACGGTGCTGCGGAGTTATGACAGCCGCGCCAGCGGAGACCGGGAATGTCCCCATCGTCAGGGGCGCGTGGCAAATGTGACGAGCATAAACCAAACTATCATACAGCAGCCGTACCGATTGACTGGTTCGCATATACCCTCAACTTTATCGGTGCGGCTGCTTATCTTTATATGAATTGAGACAAACTGTTTCCTCATATCTTATGAAGAAACAGTTTTTTTGACTGGAGGTGCGTCAATATGGATCAGCAGATTACCCCTACGACCTCCTATAAAGAGGTGAAAATCGGGAAAACCATTTACCGTGTGACCAGCTTTTTTTCGGGTGAAAAGGAGCTGGGAAAGACTTTGGAGCAGCTGGCTGTCCGGCGCGCCATGTCGGAGGTTTCCACACCTGCCAGCTGCTCCGCACACACGGCTACATAGTCACACTATCCTCCCGGCTTTGCCGCATCCTTGCGCGGCGATGGATTCTCCGTTACGATATTCATACAGGGATACTCCCTGTGGAGCCATCACGCCGCATGAGGTATGGAATCTGGATTGTCGGGAGGTAAAATAAAGATGACTACAAAAACATACAACGTCGGCATCTACTGCCGTTTGAGTAACGACGATGAACGCGACGGCGAATCCGTCAGCATCGAGAACCAGAAACTGCTGCTTCAGAACTATGTGCGGCAGCGGGGCTGGAATGAAATTGATACCTATATCGACGATGGATATTCAGGTACGAATTTTGACCGTCCTGGGGTCAAACGACTAATCGAGGACGCCAAGGCCAAGCGGATCAATGTGATTCTGGTCAAGGATCTGTCCCGTTTTGGCCGTAACTACATTGAGTTCGGGCAATACACGGATTACTTATTCCCATCCCTGGGCTGCCGGTTTATCGCTCTGAACAACGGCATTGACACGGAAAGCACCAATGGCAGCACCGATGTCATGTGCTTTTTGAACTTATTTAACGAATTTTATAGCCGCGACACCAGTAAGAAGGTCAAAGCAGTCAAAAAAGCCTGTGCAGAAAACGGGAAATTCATGGGAACCTATCCCGCCTACGGCTATAAGCGGGACCAAGCGGATAAGCACCATCTGGTGATCGACGAGGACACCGCCCCGATTGTGCGCCGTATCTTCGAGATGCGGGCAGCCGGAACAGGGTTTCACGCCATCGCCGTTATGCTGAATGAGGAAGGCATCCCGTCCCCCGGTGTGCTGTACTACCAGCGCAAGGGACAGAGCGATCCGCGCCGGGTCAACCACAAATGGGCAGACCAGACGGTGAAGAATATCGTCCGCAGCGAGGTTTACATCGGCAACATGGTTCAGGGAAAGACCGGAACGCTGTCGTATAAATCCCGTAAACTCGTGGGTAAGCCGGAGGAAGAATGGATTCGTGTGGAAGGGACCCATGAACCGATTATCTCACAGCAGCTGTGGGATACCGTAGTCAGCATTGATAAAAAGAAGGTGCGGAAATCTTCTTCCGCTGACGGTTACAGGAGCATCTTCACCGGCCTTGTGTACTGTGCGGACTGCGGTTTCAAAATGAGAAATCAGGTGGAGCGATTCACCTATAAAGACGGGACGCCGGGGCGGTACAGCTCCTTTATCTGTGGGAACTACTCCCGCAGCGGCAAGGGGGCCTGCACCATCCACACCATCTATGAGAATGTACTGAGCCAGCTTGTATTGGAGGACATTCGGGAAAAGGCCCGTTTTGCGGAATATGACCCGGAGCAGCTGGTCCAGCAGATTATCCGCTTAAAGGATAAGGAAGCTAAAAGCCGCCTTTCCTCCTGCGAACAGGAGCTGAAAACATACACGGCGCGGCTTTCCGAGCTGGAACGGCTGATGCAGAATCTCTATGAGGATAAATGCGCCGGAACCATTCCGCAGACCGTTTTTCAGACCTTAATGCACAAATACGAAGCGGAACGAGCTGAAAAGGCCGAAGCCATCCCGGAACTGGAACACAAGGTCAAAAGCTACCTGGAAAACCGCACGGATGCGAACCGCTGGCTGGCTATTATCTGCCGGTACACAGAGATTACGGAGCTGGATGAATCCATTCTCTTTGAACTTGTGGACCGCATTGAGGTTGGAGAAACCAAAAAAGTGGGCGGACAGCGGATTTGTGACCTCCGCGTTTACTACCGCTACGTCGGAAATGTGGACGCGGCGCTGGCACAGGAAGAAAGGAGGCAGCCCCTTGAAGAAGCAATATAAAGTCGGCATCTACTGCCGCCTGAGTGTGGACGATGCCTCCAATTCTGCAAAGGCAAAAAACTATATCCCCGGTGATGAATCCGCCAGCATAGAAAACCAGCACGAAATTCTCTCCAAATTTGTCATGCTCAATGGTTGGATCGAGGTCAAGACCTATCGGGACGATGGGTACAGCGGCGGGAATTTTCAGCGGCCCGGATTTTTGGAAATGCTGGAGGATGCCCGCCACGGTCTGATTAACCTGATTCTGGTCAAAGACCTGTCCCGTCTTGGGCGTGACTTTGTAGAGGTAGGCCGCTATACGGATGTGATTTTCCCGTCCCTTGGCTGCCGGTTTGTGTCTGTGCTGGATTGTCTGGATAGCGAGGGCGACAACACCGATATGCTGCACTTCCGCAGTCTGATGAACGACTACCATCTGAAAGACTTGTCGGGAAAAATCAAATCGGTGCTGTACGCCAAAAAGAAAAGCGGCCAATACCTGACCGCCTACGCTCCTTACGGATACCGCAAGAGCGACGAGGATAAACACCGGCTGGTGGTGGATGAAGAAGCTGCCACGGTGGTGCGGGAAATCTATCAGATGCGCTGCTCTGGCATGGCCTACGGCAAGATTGCGGCGGCGCTGAACAAGAAAGGCATCCTTTCTCCCCGCTGGCACTGGGAGATTTACTACGGAAAAAAGGGCAGCTGCAAATACTCCAAACTTTGGACCTATGCCACGGTGAAAAACATTCTGAATGACACCGTTTATCTCGGCATAGTCACACAGAACCGCACAGGCTCCCGTTCCTACAAGGACAAAACCATGATACAGAAGCCGGAAATGGAATGGATTTGCCATGAGGATGCACACGAAGCGATCATTGACCGGGAACTTTGGGAAACGGTTCAGGAAAAGAATCGGGCAGTCAAACAGCAGGCAGCAAACCATGCCGCCCCTTTGCCCGCCCTGTTCACCGGCAAGCTGGTCTGTGCCGATTGCGGGCATCCTTTGATAGCCACCCGTGAGACCCAGCGCAGGAAAAACGGGACAGTCAAGCGGTATGTTTCCTATATCTGCTCCCATTTTGCTACAACCGGACACAGCGCCTGCTCCTGGCATCGGATTTATGAAATCTCGCTGAAAACGCTGGTGCTGAAGGAAATCCGGGCGCACAGTCAAGCGGTGGCACAGGATGAAAACGCCGTGCTGGACAAGCTGAAACAGCAGATTCTTTATGAAAGCACCGCAAAGCAGGAAGATTCCAAACTGGAAATCAGCCGACTGCGGCGGCGTATTGGAGAGCTGGAACACATGACCGCCAAACTCTACGAGGATAAGGTCAGCGGCACGATCAATAGCGATACCTTTGCTATTCTGATTCAGAAAAGCGAACAGGAGCGCATCCAAAAGGCGACACGGTTGGAGGCTCTTTTGGCAGAAGAACGGAAAGCCCGACAGGAAGTTGAAAATATCCGGCAATGGGCAGGTATCATCCGCCGCTATCTGGATGTGCAGGAGCTTGACCGGGAAATCGTCGAGGAACTGATTGACCACATCGAGATCGGGGAACGCTCTGTTATAGACGGTCAGCGTCACCAGGACATAAAAATCTTTTACCGCTTCGTTGGTGTGGTATAATGGGAAAAAGAAAAGACCCGGCTGCATCCGCAGTCCGGGCATATACCTGACAACATTCTATGAAAACGGTTTGCGATTGAACCGCGTTGCTTTGTCGAAAAAGAGTGATTCAGCAGAATACCCTTCCCAAACAGCTTATGTTCTTCATGATGTTCAAGAACGGCGTGAAGTCATTGTCCTGCGGGGTGGCGCTGTCCACATTGTTGTTGACAGCGATGAAGCGAACGCCCTTCTTCGGGAAAAGAATCTCCGTGTAATAGCCGACTTGCAGGTAATTTCTGCCAAAACGACTAATGTTTTTTACAATCAGGACTTCCACATGACCTGCTTCGATTTCTTCCAGCAGGGCGGCAAAGCCGGGACGGTTGAAATTCGTACCCGAATAACCGTCGTCATAAAAATGGCGAATGTTTCTCAGCCCTTTCTGACGGGCATATTCTTCGAGGTATTTTTTCTGGTTCTGGATGGAGTTTGATTCCCCGGCCTGTTCATCGTCCCTTGACAGACGCTCATACAGGGCTGTGATTTTGATTTCTTCCTTCTTAGCCACGGTTTTGACCTCCCTTCTTCAAAGAAATCTTCGTTTGTGAAACGCTCCTTTTTTCTATCCTCTTATAGTGTAACCGTTGGGGTCAGTCACCACAAAGCTGACGGGATAGGTTTCCGAAGCACACTGCATGAGATTGGGTTTCAGCCAAAATCGAGTTTTACCGCTGCCGGAGCCGCCAATGATAAGCACATTTTTATTCCGCGCCGTCTTTGGGTCTTTGGGGCGGTTGTTCATGGTAAGCCGCTCCGTTTGGGTCAGGATGATGTTGTTTTCAAAGGCGGGATCGATGTAGGGCTGAATATCCGTAGAAGTTCCCCAGCGGGCACTGCCGTACTCCATGTTCTTTCGGTACTTCTTGGCGTTCTTGCCCTTGACGTACACGATAAGACGGATGAGCAGAGCGGCTGCAACGCCCACGCACAGGTCGATGGGGTGGAAGCTGGGGAGCGCGGACTGAAACGCGGCGGCGAAGCCCTCCATGAGGTGCAGCGCTTTTCCCGAGAAGTCCATGCCGGGGGCAAGCCTCCACGCCTGCCCCAGCTTGGTGGCAAAGAGGGCGATAAAGACATACGGGATATTTGGCAGCAGGAACTTCTTGATATTCAGAGGTTTCTTCATATCGTGATGCCCCTGTTCTGATTTCGGGATTTACCCGGCGTAATGGCCTGAACCTTCGCCTTGAGTGCTTGCAGATGCGCCAGCACGGAGGGACGGTTCTGCGCTTTGGCGGCGCGTTTAAACTCATATGCCGTGTATTCCTTGAACGCCGCCGTCAGTGCGTCTGCGTCGCGGGCTTTGAAAAAAACAAGGTATTTGGGAATATCCCCGGACTTATCCTTTTTCAGAGCGAAATCCACGCCGTACTTCCGTGCCACGCGCTCAAAGGACTTGATGTTGCTGTCGGTGATCTCGATGTTGGATACGCCCTGATTCTGCCCTACAAGCTGCTTGACCGTCTGCTTGCCCTGGGGTTTGACTGGGATTTCCCGTTTTCGCTGCTTATTCAGCTTCTTTTCCTTGCAGTGGGCAAGGTATTTACAAATGGCGGCCTTAAACAGCCGCCCGGTGAACTTTGTGCCGTTGACTACCAGCGTTAAAGTCCTGTTTTCCACTTCTTCCT
>ENA-OPBD01001234-OPBD01001234.1-human-gut-metagenome-genome-assembly--contig:-NODE-1234-length-12814-cov-2.552473_pt1 | contig 12814 bp, 11 predicted proteins | sample MGYA00241062_ERZ501440 | MGnify/ENA primary metagenome ERZ501440 (study PRJEB25962, sample SAMEA2042628) | human gut metagenome | biome: human gut; feature: human-associated habitat; material: faeces...
GGCCCACGGCGGCGGAGCTGGTGGCGGACTGCGGGACGCGCGTCTATCCGGTCGGGCGGCTGGACCTCGACAGCGAGGGACTGCTGCTCTTCACCAACGACGGGGCATGGATGCAGCGCATCCTGCACCCGAGCCACGAGATCGAAAAAACCTATGAGGTCACGGTGGCGGGAGCGGTCGAAAACGCGGCGGCAGAGCTTGCCGCGGTGCGCTCCGTCGACGGAGAGCCGATCGCGCCCGCGCGGGTGCGTCTGCTGCGAAAAGGGAAGGAAACAGCGGAGCTGTCCGTCACCATCCATGAGGGGAAAAACCGCCAGATCCGGCGGATGTGTGCAGCGGTCGGGCTGCACGTCAAGCGCCTGCGCCGCGTGCGGGAGCACACCCTATCGCTCGGCGCACTGCCGGAGGGCGGCTGGCGCGAGCTGACTGCGGACGAGGTCCGCGCATTTGAGCAAGAGAAGTGAGGAAAACACCCATGCCGAAGAACATTTTACATACCATCGAGAAGAACATGAGCAGCTTTTCCAAGGGGCAGAAGCTCATTGCCCGTTTTATTCTGGAGGATTACGACAAGGCGGCGTTCATGACGGCCAGCAAGCTCGGCAAGACCGTGCAGGTGAGCGAGTCGACCGTGGTGCGTTTTGCGACGCAGCTCGGCTACGATGGCTACCCGAGTATGCAGCGAGCTTTGCAGGAGATGATCCGCGGCAAGCTCACGAGCATCCAGCGCATCAAGGCGTCGGAGGGGGAGCTGAGCGGCAGCGACCTGGTGACGAACGTGCTCCAGCGCGATATGGAAAAGATCCGTATGGCGATGGACCAGACCGACGGCTCGGAGTTCAGCCATGTGGTGGACATCATCGCGCAGGCGAAGCATATCTACATCGTGGGCTTCCGTTCCTCGTCGTTCCTGGCGGGCTATCTCAATTTCTATTTCCGCCTGATCTACGACAATGTGACGCAGGTGCAGGGCGGCGCTGCCGGCACCTTCGACCAGCTCTTCCGCGTGGGCCCCGGCGATGTGGTCATCGCCATCTGCTTCCCGCGCTACTCCGAGCTGGCACTCAAGACGGTGCAGTATGCCAAGGATCGGGGCGCGACCATCATCGGCGTGACCGACAGCGAGATGTCGCCGGTGTATCAGATGTCCTCCGGCTCGCTGCTGGTGCGCAACGAAATGATCTCATTCGTGGACTCGCTCGCGGCGCCGATGAGTATGCTCAACGCATTGATCCTTGCCGCCGCGCACAAGCAGGGAACGGACATCTCCGCGACCTTCAACGAGCTGGAGCACGTCTGGGATCGCTTCGGCATTTTCGGGAAGGTCGAGGATGAATAAGCAGCTCACGGTGATCGGCGGCGGAGCCGCCGGAATGATGGCGGCGATCTGCGCGTCCTCCAGCGCCTCCGGGGGTATCTCGTATTTTTCATAGTCGGCGGTGTTTTCCGTTTCGGTAATGAAGCGGACATCGGCGGCAACATTGAAACCGGTGAGGGCAATCAGCAAGGCAATCAGTATCGGCATCGGCATTTTCCTGAAATTGTTTATCTTACTTTTAATGTAGCATTGGCGTATTTAAATATCCATTAAAAAACGGCTGCTCTTTGCGAGAAGCCGTTTCGAGAAAGTATGCGTTTGGTTAAGCTTCTGCTGTTTGCATAATCCGGCGCAGCATTTCGTCTTTTTTTCTGAGCTTTTGTTTTTTGAGTTCTTCAATCTTAATGCAGTTTTTCCAGATATGGGATTCTTCTTCCTTAATGACAGCATCTAAATGAGCATGCTGAATACGCAGGTTTTCGAGTGATATGTTTTCTACTTCCATGCGGTCCTCCCTAAGATGTGAACAATATAATTATAATACTTCCGGCGGTTAATTTCCAGTTTTATCGGAACTTATTATGATTTTATTTTAGCTTGCGGTTTTCAGATTGCAACAAAAATTATATACCTGCAGGTATGTATGTCGGAAATTCGTTCAGCGGGCTGAGAATTTCTGATAGACTTTCTTCATCAGGGTTGAGAAAGGGTAGGCGGAGAGTTCGGCGGTCGGAACAAAACGACCGTTGTCGAAAACGTCGTTGTCTTGCCTCAGGCATATTCGCAGTGTGAGCTTGATGTGGGTAAAGACGTGCGAAACTTCCAGTCCGGTGTCTTCCGCTTCGGCAAAAAGCTTTTCTTCGCTCCATGGAAATTCGTAAAGTCCGGAAAGAAGGCCTTTTTCTGTCCTTTGGCGGATAAGGATTTCATTTTGATTATTATGAATAAGATAGACGAAGCCGGTTTTTTCTTTTTTGCCGCTTTTTTTGCGCCGGGGAATATTTTCCAGATTTTCAAGGCCTCTGGCCCGGCAGAAGTTTTGCCAGGGGCAGAGCAGGCACTGAGGGTTTTTCGGTGTGCAGATACCGGCGCCAAGATCCATTATTGCCGAGGCATAGTCGGCAGGACATGTCCGGTCGGTCAGCGCTTCGGCTTTTTGGCGAATCAGTCCGGCGATTTCGTCAACGGGTTCTGTCAGGTTATAAAGCCGGCAGATGATGCGAATGACGTTGCCGTCAACGACGGTTTCAGGCTGATTGAAAGCCAGGGCCAAAAAGCTGGCAACGGTATAGCTGCCGATGCCTTTGAGTTTGAGGACTTCCTGCCGGGTTTGAGGAAATTTTCCGCCATATTGGCTGACAATGATGCCTGCCGTCGCATGCAGCGAACGGGCTCGGGTATAATAGCCAAGTCCCTGCCAGTAAAAGTAAACTTCTTCCAACGGCGCTTCGGCCAGACTTTGAACCGTGGGAAAACGCTCCATAAAACGCTGAAAGTAGGGAATGACGGTTTTGACGGTGGTCTGCTGGAGCATGAGTTCCGAAACAAGGATGACGTATGGATCGGGATGAGCGCCGCCCCTGACCCGCCAAGGCAGGCGGCGGCCGTTTTTATCATACCAATTCAACAGCAATTTTGACAAATCGTTTGACATGGGGCAAGTATAGCGGAGAAATGTGCGGAAGTCTAATTTTCTCTGCAATTATACATACTAAAAAAGGTTTCTGAAACCACAGAAACCTTTTTTAGTATGGGAAGATATTATTAATAATAGGTCTGTGGGAACTGCAGATAGTTATACTACGGCAAAAAAATTATTTTCCTTTTCGTTTGAAACTGTATGCCGCTGCTACCTGTTTGGCTTTTTTCTTTTTGATTTTAGCATGTTTTCTGCGCTCGGTTCCCAAGGCTTTGCTTTCGGCAAGACGTTCCCGGCGTCTGATGACGGCGCTTTGCTGTGATTGTCCGCAATGGCGTCGGTTCAGAGCATCGGCCGGCGGCAGCCGTGTTTGCAAAAGTTTGGGGACCCGGCGGTTTTTTCCGATAAAATCGAGAGAAAGCCAATGCGGCAAAAAAGACCACATTCCCGGTGGAATGATAATAATTCTCTGTTCTAAGAAATCCATGTATCCCATGACAGTAATAATTTTAAATTAGACAATATGTTAATAATCTCAATAGTATGTAAAATTTCTGCTTATTGTAGTCTTTTTGTCCGAATATTCAACAAAAATCAAAAGCTTTCTGATTTATTTTATATGGCGTTGTCTGGTTCGCAGCGTCTGTTGCCGCTATGGTATATTCCCGATATCTCTGTTGCTCGCCGTCAAACTACTTCTTTGTGGAAGCCCGAGAGGTCTTAAATACCATACTGAAAATCTGCAAGGGAGGCCTTTTAGTATGTTGCTCTGGAGTTGTGGAATCGTTGAACCCTGTCAGAGATGCGACTCCGGCGTTTGACGGAGGAATTAAATGAATCATATTGACTTTTGCGGAGAATAGCACTCATAATTTTCGCATATTTTGTGTTATATATAACAGGAGATTGAAATAATGGACAGACAAATTATTGAAATTTCAAATAATGGTTTTTTCTTATCATTATATCGAGGATTTCTTGTTATAGAAAACGAGAAGAAACAAAAACAAGAGATACCTTTAGATAATATTTTATCTTTAATATTGTCGGCAGATAATACTGTTATATCTAAAAATATAGTCAATGCTGTTATTGAGCAGGGTGGAAATATTATATTTTGCGACAAAAAATATTTGCCATCAACGATAGCCGTGCCATATACGGGACATTGGTTAACGTCACATCGAATAAAGCAGCAAATAGATTGTTCCAGACCATTGCAAAAAAATTTATGGAAGAGTATTGTTCAGCATAAAATATTAAATCAAGCCTCTGTTCTGGAATATTTTTTTCCTGATAACAAAAATATCGAAAGATTAAAAATTTTAGCCAAAGATACTCTAAGTGATGATGCCCGCAATCATGAAGGAATGGCCGCAGCTTTATATTTTAAATCATTGTTCGGCAAAAAATTTGTGCGCAACAGGTTGAATCCCGATATAAATATTTTGCTTAATTATGCTTATACCATATTAAGGGCTATGGTAGCTAGAGCTTTTTCTGGCAATGGTCTATTGCCTTATTTGGGGTTAAAGCATTGTGGAAAAACTAATTCGTTACCCCTAGTTGATGATTTGATTGAACCATTCAGAGCAATAGCTGATAAATTAGTTTTTGATGAAGTAAATAAAATTATCAATACTGATAATATTGAATTAAATGCAGAAATAAAAAGAAATTTAGCGAAGCTTATTGTTTTTCCGGCGATTACAGGTAAGGGGGCTGTTACTTTGAGTGATGCAATATACGATTTTGTCGGCAGTTTAGTATCTAGTTTTGAAGATAAAAAAGTATTGCTTAAATACCCTCAATATGAATTGTAAAAATAAATTAGACATGAGGGCGTTGACTGTCTGATTAATCTCTGATACTTTGAATGGTTAAAGGAGCAATGTTTGACCGGTGTTATAGTTGACCGTCTAATTAATCTCTGATACTTTTGGCTTACTTTATGGAGATTACGGATGGTAGTTATAGTTGACCGTCTAATTAATCTCTGATACTTTTGTCAAAGGTGTCAGTCCGCACAGTTACATGTTATAGTTGACCGTCTAATTAATCTCTGATACTTTAAATTTGGGGAAAGGGCTTCGTTGTCGTCGGTTATAGTTGACCGTCTAATTAATCTCTGATACTTTTAAAGCACCGTAAACATGCTAATAAAACCAGTTATAGTTGACCGTCTAATTAATCTCTGATACTTTTAATTACACAAGGCTCATCGGCAAAGGCTTGTTATAGTTGACCGTCTAATTAATCTCTGATACTTTATCTAATAGCATAAGGCCTTGAAATTATTTCATTTCAAAGCTTTATTGTAACTTTAAAAACACATTTTCTTATGGTTAAAACAACAGTAATTGACCATTTTTTTCGCGAATCGATTCTTCGTTTTCTTCAAAATTTTTACCTAAATAATTTTCCGTCATCAGATATTGTTTATCTGTGATGTAGATAAATGACACTGATGAATTATCAGGAATAAATTTTGAAAGCTTTTTCGTGGTTGTTTGTCCGACGGATAAACTTTTAACCGGCTTAATATATACCGAAAACTGTTTCATCACGAAACCATTATCGAGTAATAAATTGCGAAATCTTGTTGCTTTGCGCATTTCGGTTCTGGTGCGAACAGGAATGTCAAACATACAGATTATCCACATCATTGACCATCCTGTCAGAGTTTCAAGCCGCCGTCTTCGTGCCATTCCAGAGAACCTTATGTTTCTTTTTGATTTTGCCGAATGGTGTTAATTCAACTTTACGAATATTTGCTTTGCAAATAGCGTTGATGGACCGAAGTCTTTTGCTATCAACAAACATATATTGCAAATTTTTGTCTTTAGGCGAAGTCATACGGGCATCGGTAATATAGTCAATAGATAAATCTCCATCACTAAATTTCTTCACTTTTGCCAAACATCTTTCTTTGTCGGTATATTGTTTCCATTCGTCAGGCGTATCAAGTTCTAAAATATCTCCTTGTTGGACAGACCAGATAATTTTTCCGCCTTCTTTTTTCCATTGAGGCTCAAAATCTGCTTGGTTTGCATCAAAGCGTTTAATAACTTCCCAGCCGATTTTACCGTTTTTTTGGTAAAAATCTATGCAATGGTTGTTTTGAGCCTCATAGGCGACACCATGTTTAGGAATATTTATCATAGATGAGCTGTTGGAATAACATCTGAATTTATCGCCTTTCCATAGGCCTTTATCTTGAATAATGCGGAACGCTTTTAACAAAATTCTTCCTTCGGTAATTTTGGTTTCCTTTTTACCTTCGGCCACGCCCTGTTCATTTTCGGCAATTAAAATTTGTTCCGCCGTATTCATATAGAGTTCAAAATCTTGTACTAACTTAGCCTGTTTAGCTTTATGCTCTGCGATATCCTCGTGCCATTCATTTTTTATTGTTTCGGGAATAAGCAGTTTCGTTAAATCTTTAGCCGATTTTACCACCTGTAAAATTTTGCGAGAATAAACAGTGATTAAAGAATTTGGGTCATCAGGATTTTGGCACAAAACGGTTCTACCTGTTTCTTTATGGAATTGTCCGGCTTTGCTATGATTAGGTTTGTGCGAGACTTTGATATCTTTTAGGCAGGAAATGACTTTTCGCCTGAAATCGGCCAAAGATTCGACAGAAGTTAAAGGCAACGGATAATGAATTTTGTTAATGTCATTTTCTTCTGCCATTTTTTGAATCAATCCGCGATTTGCGCAAGCAACCGTTATGGCATCCATGGCGTGATGTCGGTGGTCAATACGCGGTTTGGGTTGCCATTCTTTATTTTTTGCCTTATCAAAAAATTTCCATTTGCCATCAATATCGGGTTTGTTTATTCCCTCTATAATTTCGCCTGTATCCAATTCCAGCCAGTAAGGAGGGCAATTGACATATCTTGGAATATCAAGTCCCATTAAATCATATTCCAGACCATATAAATTCCAATGTTGGCGCAATTTGGCCGTTTGTCCGCCTTTGACCGCCAAAATACGAGTTTGCATAACTTCGTCACAATCAGAGCAATCGACAATAGCCCGCAAATATCGCTGAGCCATTTTTGCCACATAGCGGGTATCCGTCAGATAACGCGTATTTTCTTCTTTATCGCCGCTTTCTTCATACTTTTCACGTGCATCTGCTTCAAAACGCCAGGATTTCTGAGGGGTGCGGGAACGGGCATTTTTTAAAATTTCTCTTATTTCTTCTTGTGTTTTTGTTTCTTCAAAATATTCATAGGCATATCGGTCGCCTTTGTTTGAGTTGTCATTGCTGTTAACTAAACAGAGGTTGTTATATGTATCTGTTCCGCCTTTGGCTTGAGGAATAATATGCTCGATTTCCATACCCGTAAATATAGAGGAAATATTTTGTGTCGGATTGTAAGCATCCTTCCAGCCTTGCTCTTTGGCTAGTTTATATTTTAAAATATTTTTGTTATTTATGGCAATTTTATGTTCTTTTAAATAATTTTTAGCCTCTTCATTAAGTTTTTCATTTTGTTTTTGTTGGTTTTCAAATTCTTTTTTCTTCTTTGTTGACATACCGACATCACGACCAAGCTCAATATTGATGTCATAAGGCTTGCCATAAATTTTAATAATTTCATTAACAACCAAGCGAATTTGATTGAGAATCATATGTACGGCAGGATTGGCGATTTTGCCCCATCTTATCTCATCAGGGTTAAGGCTTTTGTTGTTATTTATCATTAAAGGCGGAAGCGGGGCCGTATCTGTTTGTAAAATTTCTCCATAATAAGGAAGCTGGAAACATTTTCCCTGATTCTGGCGAGCGATTTCTTCCTCTGCCATAAATCGTTTATCCGTTTCCGCCAATTTGTCGGTAATTTCACGATGAGTTAATACATCTTCTTTTAATTTTTCGAGGATAATTTTTGTGGCACTTATGCCTAACATTCCCCGTCCTTTGGGCAATTTGGTTAAAAGGTTGCCGATTTCTTTTTCGTCATCAATCTTCAGAATAGGTTTAAGATATTCGATTAACGCATCTTCGTTGTATAAACGAGCATTTTTATCCTTTGACATTTTAGGCTCGGCCAAAAATTCAATAAAAGATGAAAGCTCATTTTCGTTCATATTATGCAAATGTTCGTTATTTGCAAATTCGGGACGAGAATATAAATAGGCCTTGATTACTCTGTCATCAACCAAAGAAATTTTGTGTTGGGCTGACAAATTGAGCAATTTTTTTATTGCTTGCTTACCTGCATTTTGCCCTTTCAGCAATAGTTCATTAACGATAGAATCTCTTTCTTCCAAGGTTAATTTTCTTTTGTTCATATCGTTTAAAATGCGGATGTTGTTGACTTCTTCATAAATACGACGCATTTCCGATAACGGGTGGGCTTTTAACAAACGGTCTTCTTCTCTGAAATAAATGCATTTACCTGTAGCATAAGGTGCTGCCGGACGTTCATAAAATAAAATGTCGTAAATTTCTTTTTTTAAATTTTCTTTTTTCATTTGCGGATAAAATTCGGCTTGTTTATCCCAAATTTTATTAAATTCATCTTTAACAAGGTAGCGAGGGATTGCGTAATCTACAATATTTTTTTCAATAGCATATTTTTTCTGACGAACTGTTTTATCGTTTCCTTTGCCGGAGATTATTTTATTATAAAAAAATTCACCGATGGTTTTGGAATTTGTTTCTTTCAGGTGATGTAGCATCATATCATAAGAAGACTTTTTAGCTTTTGACTTTTCACCCTCTTCTAAGATTTCCTCTTCTGTTTCTTCTCTGGCCGAGACAAAACCTGCCCCGCGATGTTTGGCTATATGCAAAACGGCTCGTCCGACATAATAAGGGCTTGCCAATTTTTCGTTTAAGGCATCTGTTCTGATTTTATAAGGAGATTTGCTTTTTAGTTTATCGGTTCTTTCAGGATTTTCATTCGGCCATAAGCCATTTTCAAAAAGCTTTTTAGCTAAGAGCTCCAACCGTTTTTTGGTTCTGACCAAATTTTTGCGGGCTGTTCTTTTAAGTCTTCTCTCCTCGGCGCCTTCTGAAACTTCAAAAATACGGACACCTGCATCAATAATATCTTTTGCATTATTTTCATTATCAAGCTCAATGACTGCACTTCCTATTGAACCAACACCCAAATCAAGACCTAGACGATATTTCATGGCTATCTCCCTTATATGCAAACAACTTGATATAGGCTATAATATAACTATTGACATTTCAACAATAATATCGGCATAATATTAGGTGTTATGTGAATGACATAATTTTTTTCAGAGATTAATTAGACGGTCAACACATATATAATAAGGCTGGAAATGCCGTAAGATGAGGGAGCAATTTGTTGCTCCCATTATTTTAATTTTAAATTATATCATAAAAACCTTACCGCCTATCAAATTTAGGAGACTGTAAAGGTTATGTTCTACCCGTAAATTTCGCCGTTAGGTTCAATAATTTTGCTTTTGCAAAGTATTTGTAACATTTTTTAGCCTACTGTTGCGGCGTTACAAACCAGCAAGTGCTTTTACCATAAAAAAAAGACCCGTTAGGGGTCTGTTTTTATTATGGTGCCCTGGAGAAGACTCGAACTTCCACTACCTGAGGTAACATGCACCTGAAGCATGCGCGTCTACCAATTTCGCCACCAGGGCTTAACAACGGATATCCTTTTAACGCACTTCAAAATAAATTGCAAGCATTTATTTTAAAAATTTTCAAGATATCCATAAGAATTTAAAAGGAGATAGGTTCCCAGGCAAAGGCGATAGACGACAAACGGCAGAAACGTTGATTTCTTTAGCCACCACATGATGATGTAAATAGCCAGAATGGAGAAGATGAACGAATAGGTTATACCGTCCATGGCATAAATGATTTCCTGAAAATTGCCGGCGGCGTAAAGTTCCCAGCCGACGAGCATTCCGGCGGCGGCAATGGTCGGAATTGACAGCAACATGGCAAATTTGGCGGCTTCGCGGCGTTCCATTCCCAAAAAACGTCCCATGGTAATGGTTATGCCTGAGCGGCTGGTGCCGGGAATAAGCGCCAGGCACTGAGCCAGACCGATGAGCAGAGCGTCGAGGGCGGTCAGATGTTTTATCTGGCGGATGGTCATGCCGAGTTTGTCGGCAATAAACAGAACAATGCCGAATCCCAGAATCGTCCAGCCGATGATACGGCTGTCCCTCAGCCACTCCATGCCGTAGGATTTGAGCGCCAGTCCGGCGATAACAGCCGGAATTGTTCCGATAACAATCAGCCAGAAGAGCTTGGAACCGGCATTTTTGAAATTGGGAATGAACCAGGTTTTGAAGACGCCTTTGAGCATCATCCAGATTTCTTCCGAAAAGTAAATCATGACGGCCATAATCGAACCGACATGCATGGCAACGTCGAGTGCCAGTCCCTGATCGGGGAAAGACGTGAATTTTGAAAAAAGAATCAGATGTCCGGAGGAACTTACCGGAAGAAATTCCGTCAAGCCCTGAAGGGCGGACAGAAGCAAAATTTGTATATTAGTCACTTTTTACACTCTTTCCTGTTTAATGCCGAAAGCATTTAAAATTCTTTTTTTGAGAGCCAGCGGGGAAATCGGTTTGACCAGATATTCCTGTATGCCCAGATTGCGTGCGTCGAGAACGGTTTTTTCCTTGGTGTCGACGGTAATCATGATTATGGGCAGGCTTTTCAGGTGGGGATTGTTGCTGTTTTTCAGTTCGCGCGCCAGTTCAAGGCCGGTTTTGCCAGGCATTTGCTGGTCGAGGAGAATTATATCTATTTTGAAACTGTTGAGCAATTCGACGGCTTCCGCGGCAGATGCGGCTTCACGGGTGTTTTTCATGCCGATTTGATACAGGGCGGTTTTGATGAATGTCCGCGAGAATTTGTCGTCATCGACGACCAGACAGGTTAAACTGTCCCAAGCCAATTGTTTATGCGCGTTTTCCATGACTACCTCGATATCAGCTCTCCGATTTGTTTCAAGTTTATAATAATTGTTTATAAATTAAAACAAAAATCAGCGTTATTCATATGTAATAATGATTCGGGCGTGAAGCGCACGCCGTTGAGCGACGCGCCCCAATGCAGGTGCGGGCCGGTAACGCGTCCGGTTTTGCCGACTTCGCCGATGACCTGTCCCTGTCTGACATAATCACCCGCTTTGACGGAAACTTTTTTCAGATGCGCGTAGATGGTAAACAGCTGGTGGCCGTGGTCGATGACGACGGTCTGTCCCGACGTCGAGTTGCGCTGGGCCACCTCGCGCACCGTTCCGTCGGCCGTGGCGAAGACGCGCGAACCTTCGGGCACCGTGTAATCGACGCCCTGATGGGATTGCAGGGTGCGGTAGAAGGGGTGGATGCGCATGCCGTAGGAGGCGGTGAGCAGCGTGAGCTGCTGGTTGATAACGGGCTGTATGGCCGGAATCCGGTTGCGGCCGTCGCCGACCGTATCCAGCAGACGTTGCAGTTCGAGGTACGATTCGTTGAGCTTGGTCAGCGTCGCTTCGGATTGTCTGACCTTCTCTTTGAGTTCCAGGATGATCTGACGGTCGGATTTGTCCAGCAGGCTTTCGTACGTTGCGAGCCGCTTGGTTTCGTATTCGGTGTCGAAATCGTAAGGATCGGATTCGAAGAGGATGTTGAAGACGTTGCGGTCGCGCTCGGAAACATTTTCCATCACTGTGCGCAGCGAGTCGTAGCGGGCTTCGAGCCGGGTGTATTCGTCCCTCAACTGATCGGTGGAGTGCTTGAGCTCGTATTCGACGGGCGTGTCGAAGAAGAGCGAAAACCCGACGTAGTAGAGGATGGCTGCGCCGAACCACACCAGCACGTGAAACGTGATGCGGATCGCCTTCTGTTTGGGCGTGCGCGGTGTGGCGTATTTGATCGGTCTGCGGGTTCTTGCCATGTTATTCGTCGAAGGTGTCGAGGTTGAGCTCCTGCATCTGTTCCATCAGGCGCTCGTACTCCTCGTTGGTCATATTGCGGTTGAAATAGTTGATCGGGTTCACCGGCATGCCCTTGTGGATCACCTCGTAGTGGAGGTGGGGGCCCGAGGAGATGCCCGTGTTGCCCGTTTCGGCGATCACCTGACCGCGGGTCACGCGTTCGCCCGGTTTGACCAGCACCTTGCTCAGGTGGGCGTAGCGGGTGACGAACCCTTCGCCGTGGTCTATCTCTATGATGTTGCCGTAGCCGCCCCGATTTATGGCGCAGACCACGGTGCCTCCCTCGCTGGACAGCACCGGATCGCCGGTCTTTGCGGCGTAGTCCAGGCCAAGATGAAGTATGCCGTCCCTTTGCCCGTAGTTTGAGATTATCTCTCCCTCCGCTACGGGGGAAGCAAAGCTGAGCGCCTCGGGCTTTCTGCCCTCCTTGCCCTCGTGCCTGCCCGGCTCGCCGCCGCTCTTTTTATCGGTGCCCTGAAGTATTACCGTATCCTGGGGTTCCGCCGTAACTGTTTCGCTCTTGCTGCGGCTGGAGCTCTTTTCGCCGTTTATGTATACCGTATGGTTCACGGTGGTTCTGCTGCCCGCCCTGCCTAAGGTGAGGGTAATGCCGGTGCCGGCCACCAGTGTGGGGTCTTTCTCCACCTTTGAGTCGAAGGGCAGCTCCTTCGTTTCGCTGCTCGTCACAGTGGTAATGACCTTCAGAGGACTGCTTGAGGAGGTGAACTTTTCGTATACCTGGTCGTAGCTGGAAATGTCTTCGGGCTTTGCATCGGGCTGGGGCTGCATCTCTACCTCACTGTAAAGCTCGGTGGTACGGTCGCCGGATTCCGTCACCTTGCCGTCGAAGTAGCTCCTGACTTCCTCCAGCAGCGATTCCGCGGCCTCGGTGCTGGCCAGCACCGCCCT
>ENA-OPBD01001235-OPBD01001235.1-human-gut-metagenome-genome-assembly--contig:-NODE-1235-length-12810-cov-2.324500_pt1 | contig 12810 bp, 6 predicted proteins | sample MGYA00241062_ERZ501440 | MGnify/ENA primary metagenome ERZ501440 (study PRJEB25962, sample SAMEA2042628) | human gut metagenome | biome: human gut; feature: human-associated habitat; material: faeces...
ATCCATGTGGTGCTTATTATAAGGATTTTGATGTATCTAATGAAGAATTAGAAAAAGATTTGTATTTGTACTTTGAAGGAGTAGAGGCAGGATTTTATGTGTGGGTGAATGGTCAGTTTGTTGGCTACAGCCAGGTGTCCCACTCAACCAGTGAATTTGACATAACCGGATTCATAAGAAACGGCTCCAACAGGCTCTGCGTGCTGGTCCTCAAATGGTGCGACGGAAGCTATCTTGAGGATCAGGATAAGTTCCGCATGAGCGGTATTTTCAGGGATGTATATATCCTGAACCGCTCTGAGGGTGCTGTATACGACTATTTCATAAAGACCAGCTGTGACGATATAAAGGATCCAACTAAGGCAGATGTAACCATAGACTTCACAGCATTTACAGAATATTCCTGCGTTGAAGACCGTTTTTCATCAAAACCGGAAACAGTGGTTGATAAAGGCGCTGATTCAAATGTTGATATTGAAGTTACTATTCTGGACGCCGATGGCAGCATATGTTCATCAGGCTGTGTAAAATGTGAAATTTCCGCTCAGAGCGATGCCAATACCAATGCAGACGAAGGCAAAACCGCAGCCAGCTCCAGCAGCATTACTTTGTCGATCGACTCCCCTGTGCTGTGGAATGCAGAAAAGCCATATCTCTACACTGTCATCATAAGATGCGCCGGTGAGGTCATCACTGACAGGATAGGAATCAGGGAGATAACGATAGAGAATAAGATCGTGTACATCAACGGCATGCCTATCAAGTTCCACGGAGTGAACAGACATGATTCCGACCCTGTGACCGGTTTTACGATCAGCAGAGAACAGATCATCAGGGATATGTCTCTCATGAAGCGGCACAATGTCAACGCCATAAGGACAAGCCATTATCCAAATGTTCCTTATTTCTATGATCTCTGCGACGAATATGGATTCTATGTGATAGACGAGGCTGACATAGAGGCACATGGTCCAAGTGAATTGTTCTATTCTGATAATAATTGGGATAACAAGGCAGCAAGGTGGAATGAGCCGATCGCCAACAATCCTGAATTCTGTGAATCCATTCTTGACCGCATCAGGCGCTGCGTCATCAGGGACAAGAACCGTGCCAGCGTGATCATCTGGTCCATGGGAAATGAAAGTGCTTACGGCGTGACATTTGAGGAGGCTCTGGCATGGGTCAAGTCCTATGACAGCTCCCGTCTCACCCACTACGAGAGCGCCCAGTATACAGACGGCAAGAGAAAATACGATTACAGTAATCTGGATCTCTACAGCAGAATGTATCCATCCATATCCGAGATGGCTGAGTATATAGATGGTGATGGCGACAAGCCTTACATCCTGTGCGAATATTGTCATGCCATGGGCAACGGCCCTGGAGATCTGGAGGACTACTTCCAGTTCTTCGACAGCCACGAGACCACCTGTGGCGGTTTTGTGTGGGAGTGGTGCGACCACGCCATATACAGGGGCAAGGCGGCAAACGGCAAGGATATGTACGCCTACGGTGGAGACAGCGGTGAGACTATCCACGACGGCAACTTCTGTATGGACGGTCTGGTGTATCCGGACCGCAGACCACACACAGGACTTCTTGAATTCAAGAACATCAACCGCCCGGTAAGGATCACTGGATATGATGAGACAAATGGAGTTTTGACTCTGCACAACTACATGGATTTCACTGACATCAGGGACTACCTCACTATGAGCTATGAAGTCACTTGTGATGGACAGGTGGTTACATCCGGAAATATTGATGTTCCTTCCGTGGCACCTCACGGCGATGGAACTGTCAGCCTGAACCCTACTACAAATATACAGAAATCATTGTCAGACTTATATGCAGCAAGTCATGCTGACATTTCTGGCAGCTCAGATGTTACTGATCGTTCAAGTGTTGTTGAATGTTCAGATGTCGCCGATTGCACAAAAGATATTATTACACACAGAATGTTTCTCCGTGTGATATATAAAGCAGCTTGTGACAGTGCATTCGTAAAGAAAGGTGATGTGTTGGGATTTGACGAGATAGAACTTGCCACACAAAAACAGAACGCAGACAAGGTCCTGGATAAAGCATCGTCTTTGGACAAGGCGCAGAATTTGGCGGAACAATATCTGACTACTCAGGATACAGCTTCTGCCCATCTTCATGTATCGGAAAGCGACACAGAATTTGTTGTCAGCGGAAGTAATTTTGAATATATATTTGACAGGAACACAGGAAACTTTACAGGCTTTGCAATGGACGGTCAGGAACTTCTCGCTGCTCCATGCGATAAGACTATCTGGCGCGCGCCTACAGACAACGACAGAAATATCAAGAACGAGTGGTTAAGAGCCCACTATGACATGATATCCGAGAGGACATATGAGACTGGCTGCATTATAAAAGATGGATGTGCCGTGATATCGTGCACGTCAAGCCTCTCAGCATCAACGGTACAGCCTGTTCTGAGGATAAACGCTGAATGGATAATAACACCTGAAGGAACTATAAAATCAAAAATGCATGTAAAGAAAAATGCTGAATTCCCTACGCTCCCAAGATTTGGCGTGAGGATGATTTTGAGAGAAGATATGCGAAATGTAAATTATATCGGTATGGGTCCATATGAAAGCTACGCAGACAAGCACCATGCAAGCTGGCATGGCTCATTTTCTGCATCCATTGACGAGATGCACGAGGACTATATCATGCCACAAGAAAATGGAAGCCACTTTGACTGTAGCCTTGTTCAGGTCAGTGCCCCTGGAGCAAGCAACGAGTCTGACAGGAATAGCTCCGACAAAAATAACTTTGTCAACGGTTCATCATATCAGAGCATTTGCAATGCGCAGACAGCCGAAACGATCGCAGCTACAACAGCCCACAGCATAACCGTGACATCCGCTGTGCCATTTTCAATGAACGCCTCGCCTTACACCGCAGAGGAACTCACAGTGGCAACCCACAACTACGAGCTGCCAGAGAGTGACAAGTCCGTCCTGTGCATAGACTATCGCCAGAACGGAATCGGCTCCAACAGCTGCGGCCCCGAGCTTGATGAGAAATACAGATTTGACGAGGATGATTGGGAATTTGGATTTACCATGCATGTGAAATAGATACAAAATTATCGCTAAATTAAGTTTATCTCATAAAAAAGGACAAAGCCTCCAAACTTTGTCCTTTTTTCCGCTTATATGAGTATTTAGATACAATTTTGTATCTTTTTCACCATTTTGACTGTGATTAGCGAGAATCAATTATCAAATTTACCCGAAATCTGCCAAGCAGCGGTATTCCTCTTCATCCGGCGCATCTTCTCCGGATCCTTGCCCGATTTTTGGACGCCACCTACCACATCGTACTCTATGCCAGATGACACATCGACTACGTCAGGATGCACCTGCTCTATCGCCCGCCGCACATTGTCCGGCGTGAGACCTCCGGCAAGCACAAACAGCCTTCCATCTCTGTCGATATCCGTCAAACTGTTCCAGTCAAATGTCTTGCCACTTCCAGGTTCACCGGCATCGAACACATAACCTGCAACATTCGAAAGGCTTTGATAATGTGGGTACATATCCATATCCTTCACATTGAACGCCTTCCACACAGGCAAATGCGCACTCTCTATAAGCTCATCGCTGGTCTGTCCATGAATCTGTATCACATCAAATCCCAGCTCACCTATCTCCGCTATCTGCTCCGCATCCGGGGATACCACCACTGCAACCTTCTTCACATCTTTCCTCAGTTCTTCAAGCAACCTGCGCGCAGTCTCCGCACTGACATTTCTCTTTGATTTCGAGAAATACATCACCATTCCTATATAATCAGGTCTCACTTCATTCACCGCGGCCACATCTGCAGGGGTCGTGATTCCGCACATCTTTATCTTCATGCTGTCTCTCCTATTTTTTTAACATCGGCTCGTCAACAGGCGAAAACTGATGCTACATATCCTTATCGAACGTCAACCCAGATAGATCGATTTTATATATCGTATCAACCATCTTTTCGTTTTCCAGAAACATCATCATATATATTGGCAAATATACTTTTTTGCCGCTGACCTCTACGTTTCTCTCCGAAAAAACATATGCATATTCTATTCCGTAATTTTCATCAGCCAAGACATTGCACAGCGCAGAGTGTCGTTTGTAATCCTTACCCGATTTTATCTCCAGTGGAACTACTTTACCATTCAGTTCTATTACAAAATCAAGCTCACCCTGCTTTTTGCTGTTAAAATAATATTCTTTATGACCTTTGCTGAGTAGTTCCTGGGAAACCACATTTTCAAATAGCGCACCATTGTTTATAGACTTTTCTTTATTCAGTATCGCCATTTTCACCTGATCCGAATACCTACTTGTCAGCAGCCCTACATCGGAGAAAAATAGTTTAAAGAGATTCCTATTCTCACTGATCACAAGCGGAAGTTTCGGCTCACTTATATTGTAGACCGGTATCGCAACCCCAGCATCCTTAAGCCACAGAAAATCATTTGCAACCCTATCATAACTGAGGCCTTTACCTATACTATTGATCTGGAATCGTTTATTTTTCTGATCAAGCTGTCCCGGCATAACATCATATATCTCCTGCAGTTTCAGCTTGTACCTTGTCTCATACTTTGTGAAATCACTTCTGTACAATTTAACTATCTTTTCATGTACCTCCGCTACCTTCGCAAGATCATTTGTCTCCACATAGGTATTGACCGCCTCCGGCATTCCGCCCACGATAAGATACAGATTAAATACATCAAGCATTTTTTCATGTACAAACGAATCAACAGGCAGCCTCTGCGTAAAGCATTCCTTCAGTGTGTCGATCACATTCTGATTCACACCAACAGAAACCATAAATTCGTGCAGATCCATCGGATACATATCACATACACGCAGATATCCAACCGGCGCAGATCTGAGATCATTCAGCTCTACGCCCAAAAGCGAACCGCTCATGATATACCTGTAGCTTTCATCTTCCACCAGAAACTTCACTCTTGTCACTATATCTTTAAACTCCTGCACCTCATCCAGAAATATGATCGTACGGCCTTTCTCAAGAGGCTGTTTTGTCACCAGACTAAGTCTCATAAGCAGATCCTTTGCATCTCTGGCACCGCCAAACAATGTGGCAAGCTCCGGCTGGTCAATAAAATTCAATTCCACATATGGCACTCCACTTTCCCTGAGGCATTCTTTTATAAGATATGTCTTACCAATCTGTCTCGCTCCCGTTATGAGCAAAGCGTCTCTGCCGCTCTGAATCCATGAATCTATATATTTTTTTGCCGATCTTTCCAGCATAAAATCACCCCACGTACTGCATTTGCAACTTTTCTATCCCTATGATATCAATTTTTTGCAACTTTTCCAACCTTTTCGCGGTAATTTTTGCAACTTTTCCAAACTTTTTTCGGCAGATTATGCAACTTTGCGAGCTTTAGTAACAATTTTCTTTTATTTTACGGCGGGTCCTCCTTATGAAAATATCTGTCCGGGCAGTGTCTTTTTCTCTTTATATAGAAACTGCCTGTCGAATTCTTCCACAGCCTTTTCGTCCACGAAATATCCTTCTGGCGGAGCGTACTCACCCGTGACTCCATCAAGATATCCGGGAATCAGCTCCTTGCAGAGGAAAAACGATGCATCCTCCCCCTCATCAAGTCCATGATAGCGAATGCCAAACTCGCTTGCCGGTCTGAATCCGCTTTTGCCATAGAAATCAATATTCCCCTCAAAGCATAGTGCTCCGCAGCCGAGCTCTGCAGCTTTCTGCAACGAATAATCCAGTTCCGGGACAAATGCACCGTCTTTTCTCAGCTGATTGAGCACATAGTGTTCCAGGCAGCCGGGACGATACACATTCCAGAAACTGTCCCGCACCAGATTCTTGACTTCCCGGTATTCATCCTCTTTCTCCAGCCGTATAACCAGATCATCATTATGACTGACTTGCGTAATATTTATGTGAATTTGTCAAGCATTTTATATATTATTTTCTCACCTGTCTGGCAGCCTCAACCATATTTCTGAGGCTGGCGTCAGTCTCAGGCACACCTCTGGTCTTAAGACCGCAGTCCGGATTGATCCAGAGCTTATCCCTGCCTATCTTCGTGAGCATGACATTTACCGCCTTCACGATCTCTGCCACCGACGGAACTCTTGGAGAGTGAATATCATATACGCCAGGTCCCACCTCTGTCTCAAAGTTGTTCTCCCTGAGAGAATCCAAGATCTGCAGATCGGATCTTGACGCCTCAAATGTGATCACATCCGCGTCCATATCATCTATGGCAGGTATGATATCCGTAAATTCACTGTAGCACATATGCGTATGTATCTGTGTCTCAGCCTTCACACCGCTGTGTGTCAGACGGAATGCAGGTATCGCAAAATCAAGGTACTCCGTATACCAATCAGATTTTCTGAGTGGAAGCTTTTCTCTGAGTGCAGCCTCATCTATCTGTATCATCTTTATTCCATGCGCCTCCAGATCCAGCACCTCATCTCTGATCGCAAGCGCTATCTGTGATATAGATTCCTTGATTGATATATCCTCCCTTGGGAATGACCAGTTGAGTATCGTCACCGGACCGGTCAACATTCCCTTCATGATCTTGTCTGTGAGCGACTGCGCATATACAGACCAATCAACCGTGATCGGCTTTTTGCGGTATACGTCACCCCATATCACAGGCGGCTTTACGCATCTCGTTCCATATGACTGTACCCATGCTTTCTCAGTGAACAGGAATCCGCCAAGTGCCTCACCGAAATATTCAACCATGTCATTTCGTTCATACTCGCCATGCACTAGCACATCCAGTCCGATGTCCTCCTGCCACTTTACACATTCCTTTATCTTTCCCTTTACAAAGTCCACATATTCCTGCTCAGATATCTCTCCCTTTCTGAGCTGTGCTCTCTGTGACTTCACATCCTTAGTCTGTGGGAATGAACCTATAGTGGTTGTCGGAAGCTCAGGAAGCCCAAATTCCTTCTTCTGAAGTGCCTGCCTCTCGCTTCTCTTCGGAAGTCTTGCATAATCTGCCTCAGTCACTGCCGCAAGCCTCTGTCTCACCTCGTCGCTGTTGCAGTCTCTTGTTCCCGCAAATAACTCCTGATTCTTGTGGTATGCCTCAAGCTCTGTATAGTTATAACTCTCGGCAAGTGCCGCAAGCTCCGAGAGTTCAATAAGTTTCTCCTCTGCAAATGCAAAGAACCTCAGATAGTCCTGTGACAGCTTCGTCTCTTGCTTAAGTGTGTATGGCACATGGAGCAGTGAGCATGATGTAGACAGAACCACATCTATCTTCTTATCGCGGAGCTGCCCTACTATCTTGAGGGTCTTGTCGTAGTGATTTCTCCAGATATTTTTGCCATTTACCAGGCCGGCAAAAAGTACCTTATCCCCAGGGAAGCCGTATCTGTCTATAAGCTGACCGGTCTGTTTGCCCTCTATAAAATCAAGGCCTATTCCGGCAAATGGCATATTTATGATATCTTCATACACATCCCTCACATCACCGAAGTATGTCTGGAGAAGTATCTTACAGTCTGCACGATCTGCAAATACCCTGTCATACACCCTGTGGAAAAGTGCCTTATCATCGTCATCCATATCTCTCACCAATGATGGTTCATCAAATTGCAGCCACTCCACATTCTCTTCATCGCACTCGGCGATGAGCTGTCTGTAAGCCTCTGCCACATCATCAGCAAAGTCTTCTGCATTCTTTGATCCCACATATCTGCAGAGCTTAAGCATTGTGTATGGTCCTATAATCACAGGCTTTGTCTTGATCCCCAGCTCCTTGGCCTCCTCGTATTCACCTGTAAGTTTCTCGCAGTCAAGGCTTATCACTGTGTCATCCTCTATCTCCGGAACTATGTAATGATAGTTTGTGTTAAACCACTTCTTCATCGCAAGAGCCTTCACATCCCCGGATTCTCCCTGATACCCCCTTGCCATGGCAAAGTACGTGTCAAGCTTTGAGACATTTAGCTCTCTGTATCTCTTTGGCACAATTCCGAGAAGAACTGCTGTATCAAGCACTATATCGTAAAATGAAAAGTCGTTGCATGGAATAAAGCCTATCCCTGCTGCCACCTGTGTCATCCAGTGTCTGTGTCTGAGATCCGCTGCAATTCCTGTAAGCTCCTGCGCCGTTATCTCATGTCTGAAATATTTTTCAGATGCAAATTTTAACTCTCTTAATGTTCCCACCCTTGGAAATCCTATAACCGATGTCTTCATCATATCCTCCTGCTCACTCACTGGCATATCTCATAGACCAGTGTTATTTTCTTGTTTGTTGTTGACATTATATGAAGCTCTGGTTCGCTTGTATAATACATAAAAATATAGCGTGGATATAGTTTTTTGCTATACCCCATAAGAAAGAAATACCTTCTCTAAAAAGGACAGTCCTCCCAAGACTGTCCTTTTTACCGTTCAAAAACAAGCAGGCTGTTGTCAGATGTAAGGAAAAAGGGTATAATTACATATGTGTGTGCTGCACAGGTAAGAATAGCAGGAGTATAATATAAATAATAAGACATTAGTCTCAGAAAGGATAGATACTATGGATCTGGAGCTATTACGTCGAACAGAATATAATCAGCAGTATATTGCTGCCATGAGGCCTGTATTTGACAGGAGAGCTCTTTTTACGGATACAAGTGCGGAGTATGTGATCCCGGAAGAGCCGGAACCATATTCCGAGGTGACGATCCGTTTCCGTACCGCCAGGAACAACGTGGACAGAATATTCCTCGTAAGCGGTGGGCAGAAGCACCTTATGGTACGAGTGGAGAGCGATAATGATTTTGATTATTATGCCTATGTAATGCGTCTGGATGACCAGAAGGTATCTTACTATTTTGAAGTACAGACCGGCAGGATCACGGGTATTTTTGATATGCGAGGACTGGTGCAGGAGGTCAACGAGTATTATGACTTTATCATCATTCCCGGCTTCCATACTCCCGACTGGGCAAAAGGTGCGGTAATGTACCAGATCTATACGGATCGTTTCTGCAACGGCGATCCTTCCAACGATGTGCTGACCAATGAATACTGCTATATCGGGGAGCCGGTGCACCGTGTAGAGGACTGGGGACGATATCCTGCACAGATGGATGTCCGTGAGTTCTACGGCGGAGATCTGCAGGGCGTGTTGGACAAGATGGACTACCTGCAGGAGTTGGGCGTTGAGGTAATTTATTTTAACCCTCTGTTCGTATCCCCATCCAACCATAAATACGATATTCAGGACTATGATTATATTGATCCCCATCTGGGTAAGATTGTCAGTGATGAGGGAGAGCTGCTTCCGGACGGACAGCGGGAGAACCGTTTCGCGTCCCGCTATATCGACCGTGTGACCAATAAGGCAAACTTAGAGGCGAGCAACGAGATGTTTGCCCAGGTAGTGGGCGAGGCGCACCGCAGAGGCATGAGAGTCATATTGGACGGTGTGTTCAACCACTGCGGATCCTTTAATAAATGGATGGACAGAGAACGTATCTACGAGAATGCGGAAGGCTATGACAAGGGTGCTTATGTCAGCGCAGACAGCCCTTACCGGAATTATTTCGATTTCCACAATCAGGCAGCATGGCCCTATAACAATTCCTATGACGGATGGTGGGGACATGATACCCTGCCGAAGCTGAATTACGAGGGTTCTCAGGAACTGATGGATTACGTTCTTCATGTGGCGAAAAAATGGGTATCTCCGCCCTATAATGTGGATGGCTGGAGACTGGATGTGGCGGCAGACTTAGGCCATAGCCAGGAGTTCAATCATCATTTCTGGCAGGAATTCCGGAAAGCGGTAAAAGAGGCCAATCCGGAGGCTATTATTCTGGCAGAGCATTACGGCAATACCAGGGACTGGCTGCAGGGCAACGAATGGGATACTGTCATGAACTACGATGCGTTCATGGAGCCTGTGACCTGGTTCCTCACCGGTATGGAGAAGCACAGCGATGATTACAGAGAGGACCTGCTTGGTAATGCAGAGAGCTTCTGGGGAGCCATGCGGCATCATACCTCCAGTTTTTCCATGCCCAGCTGGCAGGTGGCTATGAATGAACTGTCCAACCATGATCATTCCCGTTTCCTGACGAGAACGAACCATAAGGTGGGACGTACCAATACTTTAGGCCCCCAGGCTGCAGAGCAGGGCATTAATAAGGCAGTGTTTCGGGAGGGTGTTGTGATCCAGATGACCTGGACGGGCGCACCGACAATCTACTACGGAGATGAAGCGGGCGTCTGCGGATTCACAGATCCCGACAACCGGAGAACCTATCCCTGGGGACATGAGGATCAGGTGCTGTTGGCGTTTCACAAGGATATTATCCGCCTGCGCCGTGAGAACGAGGAACTGCGTACAGGTTCCCTGAAAATGCTGGAGAATGATTATAACTTCATCTCCTATGGGCGTTTTAACCGCAAGGGACAGTGTGCGATCCTGATCAACAATAATTATCATCCGATTACCAAGGAGATCCACGTATGGGAGATCGGAGCCACTAAGACGGGCAAGATGAAAGTGATCCTGCAGTCCAGAGATGACGGATATTGTATGGAAGGCGAGGAGTATGAGATCAAGGCAGGTAAGATCCTGATCGAGATGCCCCAGACTTCCGCAACGATCCTGAAATTCGTGCAGGAATAACAATTTACCAAAGACAGAGAGGATTTTAGATGTTTACCATCATTATTACCTTGCTGTTGCCGCTGGTATCCTTAGGAATCTGGCGGCAATATGTTTTAAAAAATAACGGAAGTAGCGGGAAAGCAGTAACCGGCAGTAAAGGAGAGTATGTTCTTCGTTATGCATCGTGCCTGATGATTATGTTTTTTGGACCCTGGGTGCTGCTTTCCCTGACTGGCAATGATGACAATACGATCTGGAGAAAACTCATCGAATCCAGAGAATATGCAGTCAAAGTGCTGATCCTGGAGATCTGCATCATGCTGGCATATACCATCTGTGAACTGTTCGTGGAAGAGGCGAAAGCCGGCAAACATGAGAAGATCCGGAAGGTGTTCGGAAAAATCGTGGACAGCAAAGTATGGAAGATCACCTGCAGATACATAGCTCCGGCAGTGATGCTGGCAGCCACAGCTTTTATGGTGTACCTGAATTTCAGCATGATGTCCGACCGTGTATTGTGGGGAGACGAAGCTTTTTCTGCAAATACTGCACATAAGAGCGTCGGCGGTATCCTTCAGGTAATGTATTACTGGGACAATCATCCGCCGCTGTATTATTACTGGCTGAAACTGTTCGGAACACTGTTCGGATTCAGCGTTCCGGTATTCCATCTGGCATCCCTGGTGCCTTTTGTCATTGGACTGGTGCTGGCGCTGACTGTGGTGCGGAAGCGTTTTGGTATGCTGCCCGTTGCATTTTTCCTGACGATTTCCGGACTGGGACAGGCGTGCCTGGAATATAATCTGGAAGTGCGTATGTATGCGCTCGCATTTTTATGCGTCATGGGCTGTTTCTATTGCTCTTACCGGGTTATTGCAGACGGCAGCAGGAAGACCTGGGTGGGAATGGTGCTGTGGGCACTGGCTGCGGCATATTCGCATTATTATGCACTGGTAGCGGTGGGAATTATGATGTTTTTCACCGGAGTGGCAGTCTGGATCAAATATCGTGGTAAGACCTGGAAAAAGGGTGTGCTGGCGATCGTAGCTTTTTTCATTGGCTATGCACCCTGGCTGTATTTCCTCTATGCGGGTCTTCGGACTGTCAGCGGAGGCTGGTGGATGACGGAGATCCTCGGACTGGATAAGAGCCTGGAGATCGTCATGGGCGGCAGGAGGATGAATGTAATCGTATTTCCGTTGCTGTTAGTATTGCTGATAGTGACGCTGGTGGCGGATTCGTCCCTGTTTTCCATGGGAGAAGAGGGTATTCGTCTGCAGAAGCCGTCAGTGAAAAGATGGTCTGACAAAACATATGCCATGGTAGTAGGTGCCTGCACGATCCTTGGAACGCTGGCATTTGCGTATCTGCTGAGTGTTGTAATGGCACCGATGCTGGCACAGAGATATCTGTATCCGTTAAGTGCAGTGGCGATCATGATGCTGGTCATCGGCAGCAGCCGTCTGCTGGAACAGGTGACGGAGCTGGGGAACCGGTCCTGGAAGGGCTTGGAGCTGTCAGCTCGATTGCTGTTTGTGCTGTTACTGCTTGTAATGTTTGGCATGGGAATACAGAATTACCGGGATTGCTATGACAGTTATGAACAGCAGAAGGTAGAGACTGACAAGACCCTGGATCTGATCGGCACGCCCGAAGAGGATGTGCAGATGGTCACCAACGGAGTGAAACATCTGGGATGGACAGTACTGTATTATTATTACCCCGATAATGAGATCGTAAACGGCAATTACAACCAGGCAGAATCCGACAGATTCTGGTACTTTACACCAGATGCCATGAGCGATGAGGCTGTTGCCGGATTACAGCAGGATGGATATCGGGTGACTGATTACGGGCAGATGCAGCTGGCGCAGTATCCTTTTTATCTGTACTATATTGAAGCAGTTCAGCCTGCGTCATTCGCAAAGTCGCGTTAACACGCTTTGAGCGCGAGCACCCAATCGTTGTTTTTGTCACCCTATGGCTGAACTTTTACACTAAAATAATAAAAAATATCTTGCAATTTGTGTGAACATATGCTACAATTTCACATTGTTAGGGCACTTTGCCTGACATGGATGGATTCCCGAGTGGCCAAAGGGGACAGACTGTAAATCTGCTGCAAATTG
>ENA-OPBD01001247-OPBD01001247.1-human-gut-metagenome-genome-assembly--contig:-NODE-1247-length-12641-cov-2.064198_pt1 | contig 12641 bp, 12 predicted proteins | sample MGYA00241062_ERZ501440 | MGnify/ENA primary metagenome ERZ501440 (study PRJEB25962, sample SAMEA2042628) | human gut metagenome | biome: human gut; feature: human-associated habitat; material: faeces...
TATTTTGGGTATGGATCGTGCCAATATCAGTAATATTCTGCGGATCATAGGCAGTGACCCGCAGGAAAAGGTGCATCGTCTGCTGGATTTTACCGAGTTGCCGCGTGACATTGCTGATCCCTGGTATACTGGTGATTTTGAAATTACGTATGCGGAGATCAAAGCGGGATGCGCAGCATTGCTGAAGCACTTGCGCCGATTTTAAAAAGTTAAAGGCTCCCGAATTTTCGGGAGCCTTTTGTTTTTTTAGTTAAACATTCTGGGGCAGACAGTCTTTGATAAAATCACTGACTGTTTGATTGAATTTTTCTGCTTCTTCATAAAAGAGCATATGACCGCTTTCTGTAAAAGCTACAAATTTACCATTGGGGATTAGAGACGTCAGGTAAGTGCCCTGCTTGATTCCCCAGGCAAAAACAGGTCCGTCGGCGTTGACGACCAGCGTGGGAACAGTTATTGTTGGCAGAACGTTAGTGAAATCTGTTGCAATATAGTCGCTGTAGATGGCTGCTGAGAGCCAGGGCGGCAGCTTGCGGAATTCTTCAATTACCCAGTCTGTGCCGGCTGGTCGTTTGCCGTCTTTAAAAATTGCGTTTGCAAAAAATTCAAAATATTCTTCCCGTTCGTTGACCAATCGGTTGACCTGTGCATTGAACCCTTCCATATTGTAGTTGCGCAAACCCTGACTGTTCCATTCTTCAGGACTGAAAGGGAATGGCGTCATATCTATCAGCCCCAGACCAATCAGATTGCTGTCGGTTTTATATTGCTGCCAATAGGAAAGCACTGTAGGTCCGCCTAAAGACCAGCCCATGAGGATAAAATTTTTCAGACCCAGAAATTCAGAAAGTTCGCGGATATCCTGTGCGTAACGGGCAACGATTTGGCCCTGCAGACCTTTGGAGGATTTGCCGTGCCCGCGGTTATCCATAACTATTACCTGAAAGTGCTTGGAAAGTTCTGGAATATTGTGCTGCCAAAATCTGGAAGAACACTGCCAGCCATGTACAAGAAAAAGTGGCTGACCTTTACCATGAACTTCATAATAAAGATGCGCCTGGTCTGAGGTAGTAAAAAAGCCGTTCGTCTGTGTCATAATATCACACTCCTTTTCTTTATTATAACTCTTTTCCTGCTTGATAGATGCTGTTTTATTTGTGAAATAAAAATGCGCAGTTAAAAAAAACTGCGCATAAATTTGAAAATGGATTATTTAGTTTGTGCTGGAACCAGAAGTTTCCAAAGCAATCCTAATAAAGCGCCACAGACTGAAGGTACGATCCAGCCGAAGCCGTCGGCATAAAGGGGGATTGTGTTGCCAAGTATGGTTTCTAAGGCTGAAAGTTTGATACCTGCTGCCTTTAGTCCATCCAGCAGGGCAAAAATAGTTGTAAAGAACAGGCAGCAGCGATAAACTCGTTTATCGCCATGGAAAAGCTTAGAGGTTACTCCCAACAGAACTAAAGCAATAATAATCGGATAAAGGGCGCAGAGAATAGGTATCGAAAAAGAGATGATATTAGTCAGACCAACGTTGGAAACAGCAAAGCTGAAAACACAGATCGCCACTACAAACCTCTGGTATTGGACCTGTTCGTGTGTTACTTTGGTAAAATAAGAGGCTGCAGAAGCTGTCAGGCCAATACTTGTGGTCAGACAGGCAAAAAAGATCATTAGACATAAAACAACATTGCCGGCCGCACCAAGATAATAGTTGGCGATATCAGCTAAAGCTACACCGCCGTTAGGAGAAATTCCAAGAATGCTGACGCTGGTAGCGCCGGTATAAGCCAATGCTACATAAATAAGAGCTAGGAAAAATGCTGCGATCAAACCGGAGTAGACACAGATTTTTGTCAGCAGACGGTCATCGGTGATACCCTTGAGTTTAATGGCATTGATGACGGTTGCGCCGAAGAGAAGCGTCGCCAGAAGATCCATTGTGTTATAACCATCCTGAAAGCCGCTGAGAAAAGGAAGGTTTATATAACTGCCTGTTGCCGGCTGCATAGGACCCATTGGAGCAAGCAGAACGTTGATGATAAGTACAGCCAGACTTAATAGCAGCATTGGCGTTAAAACTTTTCCAAGCCAGTCTACCAGTTTAGATGGATTTATAGATAAGACATAGGTTACGATGAAAAAGAAAAGCGAATAAATAGCCAAACCTGCGGTATAGTAGTCTTCAGGGACAAAAGGTCTGATACCGACGTCATAAGACACCGCACCTGTACGAGGAATCGCAAACAACGGGCCGATCGTCAGTACTGCCAGCATAACTATGATTTTGGCAAAGTTCGGATGAACAGGATCTGCCAGGGCATTGGGGTTATCGTTTTTAGTTAGTGCCATAGCAATAATACCCAAAAGCGGCATACCTACGCCGGTAACGCAGAAGCCAATCGCAGCTGACCAGAAATGGTCGCCTGCGGCTTGGCCTAATGCCGGTGGAAAGATTAGATTGCCGGCACCGAAAAAGGACGAAAAGAGCATCAACCCTACTGGTAAGATTTCCCAAAACGTCAGGTTCTGTTTCATAAAAAGTCTCCCATCGTGAATAGATATAAAATTCTGATAATTCTACTATTAAGTAAAGGCTGCCCTCAGGCAGCCTTTAAATTACTGGATGATGAGGCGGAAATACTTCTTTTTACCCTTACGGATAAGCAGGCTTTTTTCTGCATCAAACATTGAAGGCGCAAAGCTTGCCTCAGGATCGGACACTGTATTTTCGCCAATATAAAGTCCGCCTTGCTGGATCATTTGCCGGGCTTCACGTTTACTGCTGAATATTTTACCTGCGGTTAAAACATCAATTATTTTACCTTCTGCATCAGCAGCAGTGATTTCAATAGTCGGGACATCGGTAAGTGCGCCGCCTCCTCCAAACAGTGCTTCAGCAGCCTGTTGTGCTTTTTCAGCTTCAGCTTCTCCGTGTACCAGCTTTGTTACCTCATAAGCCAGAACTTTTTTTGCTTCGTTGATCTCAGCATCCTGCAGGGAGCTTAAGCGGCGTACTTCTTCCATAGGCAGGAAGGTAAGGAGTGACAGGCAGTTTTCAACGTCGCTGTCGTCGATATTACGCCAGTATTGGTAGAAATCATATGGTGAAGTCTTTTCTGGATCGAGCCACAGGGCTCCTTTTTCTGTTTTGCCCATTTTGCGTCCATCGCTGGTAGTAAGTAATTTACAGGTCATGCAGTATGCTGGTTTCTGTTCTTTGCGGCGAATCAGTTCAACGCCGGCCAGCATATTGGACCATTGGTCATCACCGCCGAGCTGCATGATACAGCCGTGTTTTTTAAACAGCTGCAGGAAGTCATAAGACTGCATGATCATATAGTTGAATTCGAAGAAAGACAGGCCTTTTTCCAAACGTTTTTTAAAGCATTCCGCTGTCAGCATACGGTTTACTGAGAAATGTACACCGACATCGCGCAGCAGTTCGATATAATTCAGTTCAAGCAGCCAGTCGGCGTTGTTGACCATAATAGCCTGGCCTTCAGAAAAATCGATAAAGCGTGCCATCTGTTTTTTAAAGCAGGCTATGTTATGAGAGATAAATTCAGGAGTCAGCATTTTACGCATATCGTCTTTGCCGCTGGGGTCGCCAACCATACCGGTCCCGCCTCCTAAAAGACAGATTGGACGATGTCCGGCACGCTGCATATGGCTCATAACCATCAAAGCAATAAAATGACCTACATGCAGGCTGTCGGCTGTGGGGTCGAAACCAATATAAAAAGTGATTTTTTCCTTTTCCAGCAGCTCTTTGATCTCATCTTCGTGGGAGAGTTGCTTTAAAAAACCACGTTCCTTTAATACGTCATAAACGGACATGAAATAACCTCCTAATATTACTGAAAACTTCCTCGTGATAAAGTGAAGAAGCAAATCTTCTAAACATTATACAACGAATGGGCTGGTTTCGCAAATAAGAAAAGACGCTTCCTGAAAGAAGCGCCTTTGATGCACAAAAATGAATTGTTTTTATAATTGCGAAGTACAGTGCGGGCAACGGGTCGCATCGTCAGCGATTGCAGTTTTGCAGAAGGGGCATAAACGCGGTTCTGGAGCCGGAGCTGGCGAAGGCGTAAGCCTGTTGATTTGTTTGATCAGTACAAAAATAGCAAAAGCAATGATCAGGAAATTAACGATAGTATTTATAAAAAGACCGTAGGCTAAAATAGGGGCATGTGCATCCTGAGCAGCCTTTAAAGTATCGTAATGCTGTCCGTTCAGGCTGATGAATAGTCCGGAAAAATCCACTTTGCCAAATAAGAGACTCAAAGGGGGCATAATAATATTATCTACTAAAGACGATGTTATTTTGCCGAATCCCCTCCCATACAGACGGCACACATGACAAACTCCCCTGAATGTGACAGGTTAAACACTGTTTCCTTCGGAAGTCTGTATTTCTTCCTCAACTTCTCCCACAGACTCCATGCCGCCACGCTCTGCACTCTCTTTAAAGGATCTGCCTGCGCCATTGCCTTTTCTTTCCGAAAACGGGGAAGCCGTTCAAAATATTTTATATATATTCGCTTTAAGTTATAATAATCCTGCCGGCTTGACTGTAAATCGTCAATAATTTATAATAATTCTGTAACAATTAGGCAGTGAAGGAGGGAAAACCATGAGAGATGACTTAGTAGTACCAGGCGAGCATGAGGAAAATTTTGTACTGGCTAAAGATGCGCGTGTAGTTACAGTGCCGTTTACTCCGCTGGAACAGCGTATGGCTAAAGAAAAGCCGTATCTGATGGAAGGCCTTGCCAAATTGAAAGAGATCTTGGGAGAAGACAGTTTCAAACGCTTGATCAGTAATGTGCATAATATCAATTTGAGCGGACCGAGAATCATGCTGGTCGCCGATAATGAGCTGCACCGTACTAATATCGAACGCGAATGCCTGCCTGCTATCGCAGAAGCATTCAACGTTACTAATATTCGTGTAGTTACACAAGGCTGATGTCTAAAAAGCTTCTCTGGCAGCAGGGAAGCTTTTTATTTTAAAAATATAAAAAATATCATTGACAAACTATTTGTTATTTTATATAATATTCACGTTGCAGTAAGTACTGTAACTTAAGTCGGGGCGTGGCGCAGTTTGGTAGCGCGCTTGTTTCGGGTACAAGAGGCCGTGAGTTCGAATCTCGCCGCCCCGACCACTTAAAAAGTTAGCCGCAGAGCGTATCTGCGGCTTTTTTATTTTGTTTTAAAGGAAGTATTTAAAGTGATTTTTGCTGGAGCAGTGAAAAAATTTCCCATAGTGTTTCTTTTCAAATAGCTATCTGAATTTTACCAGATACGCCATATAACAAAACCATAATATAAAAACATAAATGATCAGTCTTGAAAGAGAAATCATAAAATAAACCCTTCTTTATTTCAAAAGTTAAGCTATATTGTTGTAGCTATTAATGGTGACTTCTTGTTTATCAATTATGATATCATGCTCTTGTCAAAGAAAAAAGCCGACATTCTGCTTTTATTTATTTACTAAATGTTGGCAAAGCTGTTTCACTGTCTGTGGTTTTCCCCAAAACTGCAGTTTGTATCAAGATTGATTTCGAAAATACGTGCCCAGGGCAGGTTTACATTGATGTCGATACCTGTTAAATAATAATTGCTGTCGTTATTGCGATAAAAAGGTGTACGGCCAAGGTCTCCATATAGAAGCTGAATCTTTTGACGCTGTAAAAAGCCACGAATAAGTGTTTCTGCAAAAAACTTGTTGTCTCCCAAATCAGTTGGCTTATAGCCTTTCAATTTCAGTAATGTAGTTAACTGTGCATGCATTAATTTCTGATAGGCATAATCATCAAGTAAACGTTCAACTGTGAAGTTCAGATTTTGGGCATACAGTGACGGATGTTCTGATTGCGGTAATCGGTGCAGCTGGCCGGTAAATAATGTTGCTTGACTAAGCGCGGTTCCCAGTGAATTACTTAAAGTATTCCAGCCTGAAAAAGCTGCCAGCCTGCTGAGCGGTACTTTAGCCTCCAAAAGCTTAGGTATTAAAAGTTCGTTTTCAGTATAGTTGGCCGTAAGATCAACCAGCGCAATGTGGCGGTCTGATATAAGCAGGGATTTAAGTTTTTGCAGCATAGCTTTATTAGGCTGATTGTCATCGTCGCCGCAGTGTACGAATAAAATAAAGTCGGCGACAGCAGCATCATCTGTAAGCTGACAGCCGATAAAATTTATTTTGTCCCGGATGCTTGCGTCAACAGAACAGGGCATATAGGGCATGATTTTAGCTGCGACTTTAGGCGAGGAATACTCTACAAAAATGCGCGGTTTGTAATTATACAGTTTATTATAATATCTGGTCAGCAGTAAAACTGATATTTCATCAGCTCCACTTGTAATAAGCCCGCTGGAACCTAAATCTGCATGTTTCATATATGCCAGCGCATGATTAGCATTACGATTAGGAAGCCCGAATGGCTGGGCGTCGTCCTGCCCTATAGCCAAAGTCAGACCGTCTGCGCGTGCCAGCTGGACCAGTTTTTTGTTAAAACTGTCGTTATCGGCATACAGACTGCTGTACTTCGTTTTAATATCATCCGGTATGCGTGCATCGATCGCCAGCAGCTGCCTGGTAAAGTAAGGATCGCCGAATGTTTCTGCCATATCCTTTAATGTTGCATAACGCATCAGATGCCATTGATACCAGCTGTCCGGTATAAGCTGATCGCTGACCAGCAATCTTGGAATGACGGAAAAAAACGCCATATCGATTTGTGGGTTGAGAGCATGCTGTTTGTTTACGAAAGTCAAAAACTTTTCTTCATCGTTAATTGTTCCTAAAGGTACGCGTGAGCCCAGCAGACTGCCGTGTACTAAAAGATCAGCTGATAAAATTGCGGCTGGATGCTGCGGCATTTCATTTTTCAGCCAGGCAAACAGTTTTTCTTTATCAGCAGGTGTGTTATAATTGTCAAGAAGTTCTTGCGGCGGTGTAATTACGTTGATAGAAGCCAGTGCTCCCAGTTTTCTGACCATAGCGCTGCAGGGAGGGCGGCTGTCTAACGGAGCCAGCAGCAGCGAAGTATCGGCTTTTACAGGCTGAGGCGCAAATGGGACAGTTGCAGGCATACCGCCGAATAATTCATAAAAATAGGCGCAGAGCAGCAGTAATGCGAGCAGAATAAATTTTTTCTTGTTCATAGGCTGTCTCCTTTGCCGTTCTTGTTATATTTATTATATTACAGATACGGAGTTTTTTGAATGCGGATAATTACGGGAAAGGCACGAGGGCTGAAATTGACTGTGCCAAAGAATATGGACGTACGTCCCACGGCTGACAGGGTCAAAGAATCTCTGTTTAATATTATTGGCACTAAAATTATTGGCGCACGTGTGTTGGATATGTTTGCCGGAACAGGTAATCTGGGGTTGGAGTCGTGGAGCCGCGGCGCTGCTGCGGTTACTTTTGTCGATGAAAGTCGGGAATCGCTGCGCCTGGTACAAAGCAACATCGTTAAATGCCGGGCGGAGGCTGATGTTCAGGTTCTCAAAGGCAGCGCGGTAAATATTATCGAACATCTGCATCATCAGGGATTAAAATTTGATTTTGCATTCTGCGATCCTCCCTATAATAAAGGCTGGGTTCAGAAAGTTCTGCAGAAAATGGAACACTTTCAAGTACTTGAAGACGGAGGCTATCTGATCATCGAACATTCGAAGCACGATGAAATAGGCGTGCTGGCAGCGTGCTTTGAGCTTGTGCGTCAGGAACCCTATGGTGAAACTTTACTTTCGTTTATAAGATTTGCCAAAGTATAATAAAATGTTGTAAAATAATAAAATAAATTTGTAAAAAAATAGCAGGAATACAGAAACGTACGTTGAATAAGGAACAAGATAATTGAATTTATGACCAGACTGCGTTGCAGCTTCTAGGAGGTTAAACAGTGCGTAGAGCGATCTGTCCGGGTAGTTTTGACCCGGTTACTAATGGCCACCTCGATATTTTTGAACGGGCGAGCCAAATGTTTGACGAGATCATTATCAGCGTTTTTCATAATCCGGGTAAAGATAAAGCAATGTTCACCATGGAGGAAAGGGTAGAAATGCTCAGGGATGCGACAAAACATATCCCTAATGCCAGAGTAACCTGTTTTTCCGGTCTTTTAAATGAATTCTGCAGGCAGGAAAAAGCTCCTTTTATTGTAAGGGGCTTACGTGCGTTTTCTGATTTTGAATATGAATTTCAGCGCGCTCTGCTCATAAAAAAAATAGACAATAACTTAGAAACAGTCTTTATTATGACTAATGCTAATTACTCTTTCCTAAGTTCCTCTGGAATAAGAGAATTGGCAACCTTTGGCGGTTGTATCCATGGTCTTGTTCCTGAATGTGTGGAAGATCGGATCAAAAGCCTTGTTATAAGCAAAGAATAATATTAGAAAGAGGTTGAGTTTGATGATGATTGATAGAAGTACAAGTGCGACTTTGGACAGAATTTTTGATGAAATGTATAACCTTATTTCTGAGGCTAACCGTATACCTCTTACTGATAAGATCATTATCGAAGAGAGCGATTTGGCGGGTATCCTGGATGATTTGAAGGAAGCGATTCCCAAAGAAGTCAAAAGCGCTACCAGACTGCTTGAAGAACAAAAAGCAATCGTCACCAAAGCTCATGAAGAAGCTGACAATATTGTTTTGCAGGCTAAAACCGAAGCTGACCGTATTTTAGAATTGGCAAAATCCGAATCTGAAAGACTAATGCGTCAGGAAGAAATTTCCAAACAGGCAGAAGCCTTTGCTGAAGATGTAAAGAGTACTGCTTTGCGTAATCAGCAGGAAATGAAAGACGAAGCTGATGCTTATGTTGAGCGTGTAAAACACGATGTGCTGCAATATGCCGATGATATGCTTGGCTATTTGAGCGGTAGTCTGCAGTCCGCTTTGCAGGCTGTAAACGATAACCGCGCTTCCGTTAATGCTGAACGTGAAAGCGTTATGTCTTCACGCCCTCAGCGTGATATGGAACTTCTGGCGATGGAAGAGGAAGAAGACGAAGAATAAGCTTTTGAAAAAAAGTAAGCCTTCCGCTCAAGCGGAAGGCTTTTTGTTTTGTTGCTTTATTATTTTTGAATATAGATCGGAGAGACAGTATAATCGTTGTTATATTGTGGTTGGTGGTTCTTTTGCAAAAGTGTCAGCAGATTAGTTGCCGCAATATCAACGGAAAGCTGCTGCTCGACTTTCTCTCCGTATTTTTCCAAGACGTTGCGGCCCAGTTTGATAATTACAGGCAGCTGAGCAGAATCCTGCATTTCTTTCAACAGTTCGCGGCCGCGGTCGTTAAAGGCCAGAACACGGATGTAAGCTGGGTCTTTGGCATTATCGAACATAGCGCGATACTGCTGCAGTAAAAGTTGCATCAGAAGTCTTCTGACACGTGAAGCGGGATAACGTTTGGTAACTGTGGCGCTGACTACGTCTTGGAATGTAGTGCAGGAAGCAGCTTCTGCCAGACGGTTTTCCAATCCTTCGCTGCATTGGCAGGCTGCGGCTATTTGGGCCGGTGTCAAAGAACGCAGCTTGTATAAAAGCAGATGGTTCAGAATTTTATCACTGATATCCATTCGGTGCTGAAGATCTGCCTCACGCAGCAGCTGGGCTGTAGTTGCCGGAACTGTGCTGAGCAGCGCTTCATCGATGCCATAGCCGCGATAATGCTCACGAATGGCTGTTGCGCCGGCAATAGGCCCGTTGATGGTTTTATCTTTATAGCCGCTGCCGCGGCGTTTAACGACGACAGGTTCGATCTCGTAACCGCCGTGCAGAAGCTGGCGGCAATATTCTAAAGCCAGGATATTGTTAGGATGTTCAGCAATCGTCAGCATGGAAGGGTCTTCCGCCAGCGTAAGCTCTAAAGACTTGGCATAACTGTGCCCTTCATCCAGATAATGATGCAGTGCGTCCTGAAAAACAGGCTCGTTCAAAAATTCTGCGGTGAGCATCAGCTGCTGCGAATTGGCTGCTTCCGCACCAAAAGCAAGATGCGATACTATCCCGGTAGCAGCCAGTAATTTTACAGCTCCTGCAGCAAAAAATTCCGCACTGCGGCAGGTGAAAACTGTCGGCAGCTCTAAAACAAGGTCAACGCCGCCTAAAACGGCCATTCTGGCACGGGTCCATTTGTCAGTCAGGGCAGGCAAGCCGCGCTGTACAAGGCTGCCGCTCATAGCGGCAATGACAGGCCTGTTGCCGGCTATCCGCTTTGCTTCGCGCAGATGATGGGCGTGGCCGTTGTGGAAAGGATTATATTCTGCTACGATTCCTATTGCTTTGCTCATTCATATTCTCCCTCATTTATAATGTTTATACTAGCGATTATCATTTAAATAGTGTATACTATATGATATAATAAAACGTGCTATGAGCGCAAGCTAAATTTTGCACAAATGGAGGAAAACTGTGATTATTTTCGTTGTCAACTGCGGTAGCTCCTCAATTAAATATCAGCTTCTTAATATGAACGGCGAGCAGGTGCTGGCCAAAGGTCTGATCGAACGGATCGGTATGGAAGGTTCTGTTCTCAAACACACGCCTACGGGCAAATACACAGTAGATATCAGCGCCGAGATACCTGACCATTCCGTTGGCATCCAGATGGCGCTGGATGCTCTGACTAATGAAGAATATGGCGTTATTGACAGTATGGATGAAATCGATGCTGTTGGCCACCGTGTAGTGCACGGCGGCGAACGCTTTACCGATTCGGTACTGATCAGCGATGATGTTTTGAACGGGATCGAGGCCTGCGCTGAGATTGCGCCGCTGCACAATCCGCCGAACCTGTATGGTATCAAAGCCTGTATGCGCCTGATGTATAATACTCCTCAGGTAGCTGTTTTTGATACGGCGTTCCATCAGACTATGCCAAAAGTTGCCTATTTGTATGGCCTGCCTTACGAAATGTATGTCAAATACGGACTGCGCCGCTATGGCTTCCATGGAACTTCCCATAAATATGTAGCCCAGCAGGCGGCCGAAATGATGGGCGAGCATATGAGCGACCTGCGTTTTATTACCTGTCATTTGGGTAATGGCGCCAGCATTGCTGCGATCAAATATGGTAAATCCATCGATACCAGCATGGGGTACACACCGTTGGAAGGACTTGTCATGGGTACACGTTCCGGCGAGATCGACCCTGCTATCATTCCTTTTTTGATGGAAAAAGAAAATATGAATGCACAGCAGATCGACGATTATCTGAACCGTCGCAGCGGTATTTTAGGTATCTCAGGGCTATCCAGTGATTTCCGTGATCTGGAAAGTGCCGCTAACCGCGGTGATGAACGCAGTCAGCTTGCTATAGACATTTTCGCTTATAAGGTCAAAAAATATATTGGCGGCTATGTGGCGTTGATGCCATCATCTTTACAGCAGGTCTGGGTGAAAACTCTCCGTTTATGCGTGATAAGATCTGTAATGGTCTGGAATATCTTGGTACGCGTATTGATCCGGAACTTAACAAGCTGCGCGGTAAACAGATGGAAATCAGTATCAAAAGGGCGCGGGTCAAGATCTTTGTGATTCCCACGAATGAAGAGCTGGTCATTGCCCGTGATACACTGAATATCTGCCGCCGCATCATTAAATTATAATAAAAGTTACGCTTTTTTCTTGACAAAGATTTAGAGCATAGCTATAATTGATACGATTGGTGAAATATGATAAAGATAAATGTCGCAGAAATCAAGAAAAGACTGGTCGGTAAAAAAGACTTTTCCTATGAACTGAAACCAGCAGAATTGAACATTACCGAAGCGGATCTTCCGCTGACAGGAACGGTGACCGTAAAAGGCACGATATCCAATGCCGGTGATGTTTTGCTTTTGGAAGCTATGGTTGAAGCCATGGTCAACAGGACCTGCGGACGCTGCCTTAAAGCCTTTACCGGTAAGAGTACGGCTGAAGTATTGGAAAAATTCTATCCGGCAAGTGCTGAGAATATCGAAAATGATGCTTTTATTTATGAATCTGATATCGTCGATCTGACGGAACCGATTCGTGAAAGTCTCCTGCTGGCAGAGCCCCTTCAAGCTTTGTGCAGGATCGATTGTCAGGGCTTGTGTCCGGTCTGCGGCGCCGATAGAAATAAAGGCGACTGCGGCTGTGATACTACCACAGTCGATCCCAGGTTGGCGGCATTAAAGCAATTCATCAAAAATTAAATTCACATTCATTAGCTTGAGGAGGTGTATCAAAGATGGCAGTACCAAAGAGAAAAATGTCCAAAGCTCGCCGCGATTCCCGTCGTGCGAACTGGAAACTTACAGTTCCTGGCTTAGTCGAATGTCCGCAATGTCATGAGATGAAAATGCCGCATCGCGTTTGTCCCGAATGTGGTTATTACAACGGCAAACAAGTTATCGTTAAAGAACAATAATCTTGCAGCTTTAAATCCCCGTACCTTAATGGTACGGGGATTTTTGCTTTTTATTGGCTGATACTAAAGTGATACAGGCAGAGTAAAAAAGCTGTTTGAAAACCGTCGGGCATTTGATTGTGACTAACTTGTGAATTATTAGGAAAATTAAGCATGGAATTAAAATTTTTACTTGCTTTTTTTATTGTGAGCTTTTACAATACCTCTAGATATTAAT
>ENA-OPBD01001249-OPBD01001249.1-human-gut-metagenome-genome-assembly--contig:-NODE-1249-length-12634-cov-3.746880_pt1 | contig 12634 bp, 9 predicted proteins | sample MGYA00241062_ERZ501440 | MGnify/ENA primary metagenome ERZ501440 (study PRJEB25962, sample SAMEA2042628) | human gut metagenome | biome: human gut; feature: human-associated habitat; material: faeces...
GATGCTCTGAGCTGCGGCGGGAAAGCTTGTCAGCTTTTGCACAAAATGCTTGACATCGCCGCTAAAAGCGGCTATGTTTATATATCAAGTGAGCTTTTTCGTCCAAACAAATATGATAAGTGGGTTCAGTTGTTGCCTTGCTGACCCGGCCTGATACTGCATATGAAACGATTCAAACAAATTTTCAATCATCAGCCTCCTGCAAGATTGATTGCTCTGGGGTTTGCTTCCACCATTTTACTGGGTACACTTTTGTTGCTCATGCCATTTTCCATCCGGTCGGGCATTACCGTACAGCCGGTGGACGCTCTGTTTTCCGCCACAAGCGCCGTCTGTGTAACCGGCCTGCTGACCGTGGATACCGCCGATACCTTTACCCCCGTGGGGCAGGCTGTGATGGCGGTGCTGATCCAGATCGGCGGTTTGGGCATTACCTCCATCGGCATGGGGCTTGCCTTGGCTGCGGGACGGCGCATCAGCCTGCGGGAGCGTACCCTGATCCGGGAAGCCATGAATGTGAGCAGTCTGGAGGGCATGGTGCGGCTGGTACGCGCCATCATTAAATTGACCCTTGCCTTTGAGCTGGCCGGGGTCATCCCCATCTTTGCAGTGTTTGCGCAGGATTATCCACCATTGAAGGCACTGGGTTTGAGTGTGTTCCACTCCATCTCATCCTTCAACAACGCTGGCATCGATATTTTAGGTGGCGGGCGCAGCCTGACCCCCTATCGGGATAATGTGCTGCTGAATTTGAGCACCTGTTTTCTGATCATTTCGGGTGGTATCGGCTTTCTGGTCATGGTGGATGTGGTCAAGTGTCGGTTCCGCTTCCGCAAATTCACCCTGCATTCCAAGGTTGTGGTAACCACCACGGCATTTTTGCTGGCAGCAGGTACCCTGTTATTAAAGTTCACCGATCCCCTCAGCTGGCTGACAGCATTTTTCCTGAGCGTATCAGCCCGCACGGCCGGCTTTGCCACGCTGGATCTGGGCACACTGAGCAACGCCGGGTTGTTTACGATTCTTATCCTGATGTTCATTGGCGCTTCGCCGGGGTCTACCGGCGGCGGCATCAAAACCACCACCATTTTTGTTCTGGCGCAAGAGATTCGCTGCATTTTCAGCAAGCAGCGGCCGGGTGCATTCCGCCGTGCATTGCCTGCCAACGCCATTGCCAAGGCTTCTACCATTGGGCTGCTGGGCATGCTGGTGGTATGCTGCACCACATTTCTGCTCTGCATCCTGGAACCCGGCCTGCCGTTCATCAGCCTGCTGTTTGAAGCGGTCTCCGCCTACAGCACTGCCGGGCTTTCCACCGGCATTACAGCGCAGCTTTGCCTGGCCGCCAAGCTGGTGCTGATTTTTACCATGTACACGGGCCGCGTTGGGGCTTTTACCCTGCTTTCCCTCTGGGTGGAACGCCCGGAACCCAACGCGCACTTTACAGAAGAAGCCATTACGATTGGATAGGTGCATTATGAAAAAACAGGATTCTTCCGCTTTGTTCGGCGTTATCGGGCTGGGGCGCTTTGGTTCTGCGCTGGCCCGCACCCTTGCCGAAGCCGGCAAAGAGGTGATTGCCGTTGACTGCGATGAGCAGAAGGTCAAGGCTATTCGCAAATATACTGACTATGCCTTTGTGGTAGATGATTTGAGCGAAGAGGCTCTGACCGAAGTCGGCATTCAGAACTGCGGTACGGTAGGCATCTGTATTGGCGAGCAGATCGACATCAGCATTCTGACCTCCATGCTGGTGCTGAACATGGGGGTGCCGCATGTGATTGCCAAAGCCAGCAGCGTTGGACATGGCGAGGTTCTCAAGCGGCTGGGCGTGACCGTTGTTTATCCCGAAGCCGATATGGCAGTGCGCATTGGCAAGCGCCTAATCTCCGGCAACCTGCTGGACTACATTGCCCTGGAGGACGGTGTGGAGGTACAGCGCATCCAGGTAAACGGCAAGATGCTGAACAAAAGCATCCGGGAGCTGGATATCCGCCGGCTATACGGCATTAACATTATTGCCATCGAACGCGACCACCGTACCGATGTGGAGTTTTCGCCGGAGTCTCGGTTCCAGAACGGGGACACCATTTTGGTGATTGGGAAAAGCGAAAAAATCGACCGCTTTGAACGCGCTTTTCAGGATTGACGCTTTTTGACGGAATCTGATTTTTACTTTCCATTTTTTGACGATCCTTACGATACATATTTCTCGGCCGGGCACTGCCGCTGCGCAGTGCCCGGCTTTTTATGTGCTTGTTTTCCAAATGCAGAGCGTTTATCGTTGTCAAATTGCACAAAAATCAGTCCGCAAATTTTATGCTTTGTTTTGGCGTTTCATGATTGCTTTTGACTGTTTGTGCGTGTATAATACAGGCGTAAAGCAAAAAAGCTTCAAGAATTGCCAGAGGAATCACCTGAAGTATTGTCCGGTTTTAAGGAGGATATTGTCTTGCTTGCCGAAGAACGTTTTGCTATGATATTAGATTTGCTGGCACAAAAGCGCTCGGCCACCGTGCTGGAGCTGTGTGATGCCCTGGATGCAAGCGAATCCACCATCCGCCGCGACCTGACCCAGCTGGACCGGCAGGGCCTGTTAAAAAAGGTACACGGCGGTGCCACGCTGGTTGGGCGCACCGTTTTGGCGGATGAGCCCCCCATGGCGGCCCGCGAGGAACAGTCTGTGGAAGAAAAGCGTCTGATTGCCCGCGCCGCCGCCGCAATGATCACCGAGAAGGACTTTATCTTTCTGGATGCCGGCAGCACCACGCTGGCGCTGGCCGCCGCGTTGGAGGGCCCTGCCCTGCAGGCTGCCTATGTGACCAACGGCATTGCCCATGCGCGCATGCTGGTGCAAAAGGGCTGCCGCACCTACCTGCCCGGCGGGCAGGTGCGCCCCATCACGGAAGCCATTACCGGGCCGGAAACGCTGGCCGCTTTACAGCACTACAACTTTACCAAAGCGTTTATGGGTGCCAACGGCGTAAGCCCTGCGGAGGGCTTTACCACGCCGGACCCGGAGGAAGCCAGCATCAAAACCGCCGCATTGCAGCGCGCGCGGGAACGCTGGTTTCTGGTGGATAACACAAAGTTTGATATGGTATATTCCGCCGTGATCGGGGATATTGGCTGCGGGGCCATTTTGACCAACCACTGCCCGGACCCCCGGTACGCACAGCTTACCTTTGTAAAGGAGTGTTCCGTATGATCTACACCGTCACATTTAATCCTGCGATCGACTACGTTCTGCATCTGACTGCCCCCCTGGCGGTTGGCGAGATCAACCGCACCTCAGACGAAGCCTGCCAGTTTGGCGGCAAGGGCATCAATGTTTCCGGCGTTTTGCGGGAGCTTGGGTGCGAAAGCATCGCCCTTGGCTTTACAGCTGGCGAAACTGGTGCCTGGCTGGAGCGCGGCTTGCAGCTTTCCGGCCTGAAAACCCGCTTCATCCGCCTGCCGGACGGCATGACCCGAATCAACGTTAAGGTAAAGGGCGCAAAAGAGACCGAGATCAACGGTTCCGGCCCGAACATTACTCCCGAAGCCATGCAGGCCCTGTGGGACAATCTGGAAGAACTGGGCGAGGGTGACATTCTGGTACTTGCCGGCAGCATTCCTTCCAGCATGCCGCAGGATGTTTACCAGCAGATTCTGGCTCGGCTGGATGGCCGCGGCATCCGCTTTGTGGTGGATGCCACCCGTGATTTGCTGGTAAAGGTACTGCCCTACCACCCGTTTTTGATCAAACCCAACAACCATGAACTGGGTGAGATCTTTGGCAAAGAGCTCAATCGTGATGAAGAGATTACCCAGGCTGCCCGGAAATTGCAGCAGCGTGGTGCACGCAATGTTCTGGTAAGCATGGCGGGCGATGGTGCCCTGCTGCTGGATGAAACCGGTGCGGTGCACCGCATTGGCACCCCAAAAGGCAAAGTGGTAAACAGCGTTGGCGCTGGGGACAGCATGGTAGCCGGTTTTATTGCCGGTTACCTGCAAAGCGGGAGCTACTCTTACGCCCTGCGCCTTGGCACCGCCTGCGGCAGCGCAACGGCATTCAGCCTGGGCCTTGCCGAGCGCCGCGATATTGATGCCCTGCTGAAAACCATTGAATGATTCAGGCTGATCTGAAAAGTCGAAAATTCAGTCTATTTCTTTGTTACCACCCCAGTAAATGCAAAACATGTAGAAGGAGAAGGAAAGATGCGTATCACGGAACTATTCAACATCCAATCCATTGTGCTGGATTCTGCCGCAGCGGACCAGGCGCAGATCATTGACGAACTGGTGGAGCTGCAGGCCACCCACGGCAACCTGACCGACAAAGCCGCGTACAAAGCTGCCATTTATGCGCGTGAAGCGGAGGCTTCCACCTATGTGGATAACGGCATTACGGTGCCGCATGCACGCGCCGCCTGCGTGACCCGCCCCAGCCTGGCTGCCCTGCGCCTGAAGACCCCCGTGCAGTACAATGCTGACGATGACGGCAAGACGGATCTGCTGTTTATGATTGCCGCACCGGAAAACGGCAGTCTGCACATTGATATGCTGGCCCGCCTGATGCAGATGCTGATGAATGAAGACTTTGTGGCAAAGCTGCGCGCCGCCAAAACACCCAAAGAATTTTTGGATACGATTGACGCCCAGGAGGAAGCCCAGTTCGGCAACGAGAGCTTTACTCAGGAAGAGCTGCCTGCCACCTACCGCGTGTTGGCCGTTACCGCCTGCCCCAACGGCATTGCCCACACCTACATGGCCGCCGAAGCACTGAACAAGGCTGCTCAGAAGCTTGGCATTCCCTGCAAGGTTGAAACCAATGGCTCTGATGGCCCCCAGAATGTGCTGACCGCTGATGAGATTGCCGCCTGCGATGGCATTATTGTGGCAGCTGACAAAAATGTGGAAACCGCCCGTTTTGACGGCAAGCCGGTGCTGTTCGCCCATGTGGATGATGGCATCCATAAGCCGGAGCAGCTGCTGCAGAGCGTTTTGGACGGCAAAGTTCCGGTGTTCCATTCCACCGTGCGCGAATCTGACAAGAACCTGCTGGAGCAGAACCGGGGCGGTTCCGCAAAGGACAGCCTTGGCCACACCCTGTACAAGCACCTGATGTACGGCATCTCCCACATGATCCCCTTTGTTGTGGGCGGCGGCATCATGATTGCCATTGCTTACCTGCTGGATGATTACAGCATTGACCCCGCCAACTTTGGCATGAACACCCCGGCTGCCGCATTCTTTAAGACGGTCGGCTCCGCTGTATTCAACTACATGTTGCCCATCCTGGCTTCTTACGTTGCCATTTCCATTGCCGGTGAACCCGCTTTGGCTGTCGGCTTTGCCGGCGGTGTGCTGGCTATGAACGGCACTAACTTTACCGGCCTGCTGAACTGCCAGGTGGATGGCGTTTCCGGTGGTTTCCTGGCTGCCTTGCTGGCTGGCTTTGTGGCCGGTTATGTAGTCCTTTTCCTGAAAAAGATCACCGAAAAGCTCCCAAAAAGCGTCAGCGGCCTGCGCCCCATGCTGATCTACCCGCTGGGTGGTGTGTTTGTGATGGGCGTGTTCATGTGCGGCATCAACCCGGTCATGGGCATCATCAACGACTTTATCACCAGCTGGCTGAACTCCCTGGGCGGCACCTCTGCCATCCTGCTGGGCGCTGTCTCTGCTGTTATGATGAGCATTGATATGGGCGGCCCCTTCAACAAAGCTGGTTACCTGTTCGGCACTGCAGCCCTTGCTTCCGGCAACTATGAGGTCATGGCTTCCGTTATGGTCGGCGGCATGGTTCCTCCGATCGCCATTGCATTATCCACCACCTTCTTCCCCAAAAAGTGGACCCCGGACGAGCGCCGCAACGGCGTGATCAACTATGTAATGGGCCTCTGCTTTGTTACTGAGGGCGCTATCTCCTATGCAGCCTCTGACCCGCTGCACGTTATCCCCAGCTGCGCCATTGGTGCAGCCACCGCCGGTGCGCTTTCCATGGCGTTCCACTGCGGCCTGCGCGCCCCCCACGGCGGCATCTTCGTGTTCCCCGTTGCCACCAACGCCCCGATGTACTGCGTTGCTTTGGCCGTTGGCAGCATTCTGGGCGGGTTGATCCTGAGCCTGCTGAAAAAGAACCTGCCCCAAGAGCAATCCTCTGAATCCTGATTTCCTGAATTTTAACTTTCTGCCCCGGTGGGGTGCGGCGCTGCCGCCCCTGCCGGGGCTTTTTTGCTTCCTGTGCTTACAAAAGCAAAATACGGCCCAAGATTTTTCTTTTCCTGTGTTTCCCCCAACGCGGACGGATTTTCCGGCGTTCTGTCCCGGCGTTTTCTCGAATTTGCGAATCATTTTTTGTTTTCTCAATTTCCGCGTCATGTTCCAGGAAAAGTCATACTTTGTCGCGCCAGAGTGTTTTCGGTATAAATACACTTGACTTTATCTAACGGGCATGGTATTGTTATTAGGTCGCTTCGTGGCAGCTGCCCATACCGGGCGCTGCCGGATGTGTAAGATATGGGATATTGTATTAGGGGGAATTTTAATCATGGCAGCATTTACGCAGATCGTAGAGCAGGCCAGCGACATTTTGTGGAATTATCTGTTGCTGTTCCTGCTGGTGGGCACCGGCATCTTCTTTACTATCAAGCTGCACTTTGTTCAGTTGAGCAGTTTTGCAGATGGTGTGCGTCACTTGTTCAAAGGTTTCAGCCTGCACGGCAAGGCAGCTGATAAAGACGGCATGAGCTCTTTTCAGGCATTGGCCACCGCCATTGCCGCACAGGTTGGCACCGGCAACATTACCGGCTGCGCCACCGCCCTGGTCAGCGGCGGCCCCGGCGCATTGTTCTGGACCTGGGTTTCTGCCTTTTTCGGCATGGCTACCATTTACGCCGAAGCCGTTCTGGCCCAGACCTACCGCACCACGGTGGACGGCCAGGTGACCGGCGGCCCGGCGTATTACATCCGCGCGGCATTCAAGGGCAAGTTTGGCAAGTTCCTGGCCATTTTCTTCTCCGTTGCTTTGATCCTTGCCCTCGGCTTTATGGGCAACATGGTGCAGTCCAACTCCATTGGTGATGCGTTCCACAATGCGTTCGGCGTTAACCGCGTGGTGGTTGGCGTTGTGATCGCCGTTCTGGCAGCTTTCATCTTCCTGGGCGGTGTTAAGCGCATTGCCGCTGTTACCGAAAAGCTGGTTCCCATCATGGCACTGTTTTACATTATCGGCTGCGTCATCATCCTGGTCATGAACGCATCCGCCATTCCCAACGCATTTGTTCAGATCTTCACCCTGGCTTTCCAGCCGCAGGCCATTGCCGGCGGCGTGGCTGGCGTTACCGTGCAGCAGGCCATGCGTTACGGCGTTGCCCGTGGCCTGTTCTCCAACGAAGCCGGCCTTGGCTCCACCCCGCACGCCCACGCACTGGCCAAGGTCAAGCAGCCGCAGGACCAGGGTGCGCTGGCCATCATCGGCGTATTCGTTGATACCTTTGTCATCCTGACTCTGACCGCCCTGGTACTGATCACCTCCGGCCTGATTCCGGAAGGCATGACCGGCACCGCCCTGACCCAGGCCGCATTCAGCCTGACGTTTGGTTCCTTTGGCAAGGTGTTCATTGCCATCTGCATGCTGTTCTTTGCGTTCTCCACCATTTTGGGCTGGTACTTCTTCGGCCAGGTCAACTTCAACGCTCTGTTCGGCTCCAAGTACACCAAGGTGTACAGCCTGATTGTTGTGCTGTTCATCCTGATCGGTTCTTCCCTGAAAGTGGATCTGGTTTGGGCGCTGGCGGACTTCTTTAACGGTCTGATGGCGGTTCCCAACCTGCTGGCGCTGCTGGCGCTTTCCGGCGTTGTTGCAGGCATCGCCCGCAACAAAAAGGACTGACCTTGCACTTTGGCAGCACAACCGATATAATAAAGATAATGTTGATCTTACGGGCTCCCCTGTTCGGCAGGGGGCCCGTTTTTGTTTTGGAGGTTGCCCATGGCACAAACAAAAAAGCCCCTCAGCAGCCGCATGTTCCGGCTTGTGGCCGGGCTGGTGTTCTGCTGGATGCTGCTGCTGAACTGCTTAACGCCCTACCTGGCCGATGATTACACTTTCGCTTATGCCTTTGATACCGGCGAACGGCTGCACAGCCTGCCGCAGTTGATTTCCAGCCTGGTGTTCCACTATCACGAATGGAGCGGCCGGGTCATCGTCAAATTTTTTGCCCAGGGGTTCACCATGTTTCCCAAGCTTCTGTTCAATGTGTGCAATGCCGGGATGTTTATGGCGCTGGGTCTGGTTTTGTACAAGCTGGCCGTTGGGCGGCGCAGCCAAAAAGCGGACTGGCTGGTTTTGGCCCTGATTTATGCCGCGCTGTGGGAGATCAGCCCTGTATTTGGCCAGACCAATTTGTGGATGTGCGGCGCCTGCAACTACCTGTGGGCCACGGTGGGATGCTGCGCCTTTTTGCTGCCCTGGCGGTATTATTTGCAGCAGCCGTTTGCCAGTACGGCGCGCATGGCGGCCGGCATGGCGTTAGCCGGGCTGCTGGCTGGTTGGTTAAGCGAGAATACCAGCGCCGGAATGCTGGTTTGTTTGGTGCTGGCCGGCGCTGTTGTGTTCAAGCGGGAGCGCAGGCTGCCCGCCTGGATGGCGACCGGCCTGGCGGGGGCGCTGGTTGGGTTTGCTTTGCTCATCACCGCGCGCGGCAACTTTAACCGTGCCAGCGGCTTCAGCGATTACGACAGTCTGCTGACCCGGTACGCCATGCGCTTTTTTGCCTGCCTGAATATGCTCAAAGACTATGCCCTGCCCCTGCTGTTTTCCTTTGCGATTTTGTTTTTGCTGCTCTGCTTTGCCCGGCAGGATGCTGTAAAAGCTGACCTGCTGTGGCCGCTGATTCTGCTGGCCGGGGCGCTGGGGGCAAACTTTGCCATGATCGGCAGCCATGACTACTATCCCCGCTCCACCCACGGTGTGTTTGCTCTGCTGGCTGCCGCCTGCGCCGCCTGCCTGGTACAGCTGAACAGCAAAGCGTTCCGCCGGGGCCTTGCCTGCCTGAGCGCCTGCGTGGGGATCGTCTGCGGCATCCACATGCTGGAAGCCGGGTATGACATTGCCAGCTACTGGATGATGGACCATGTGCGCACCCAGACGCTGCGGCAGGAGATTAGCGAGCTGGATGAGCCCGCCGCGGCTAACATTATTAGCTATGGTATCGAACCATACACCAAATGGTGCGGCGCATACGGCCTGCCGGATATCCGCGAAAACGGTGAGGATTCCCTCGCTTTGGGCCGCGCCCGCTGGTTCGGCATAACCAGCATTACCGCCACCGAAACCCGTACCTACCCCTTTGCAGGCCACACCAACGAAACCTATGCCGCCGGGGAAGCCGCCGCAGAAAACGCAGAAAGCATGGATTGATTGCCGCTGATTGGGCATACTGTTGATAACACATCGTGAAAGGATGACTGCCCATGAAGTTCCATGTAAATGCCGACTGCATCGGCTGCGGTTTGTGCGTGAGCACCTGCCCCGAAGTTTTTACCATGACGGACGGCGGCACCGCAGCCGCTGCCCCTGCCGATGTAACCGGCCCCGATGAAGCCACCGCCACCGATGCCATGCAGACCTGCCCCGTTGGCGCGATTGAATCCGTTGACGGCTGATACCTTCGATCGGGGCTTGACAAACCGGAACTTGGGAAGTATAATAAAAGCTACCGATGCGGGATTAGCTCATCCGGTAGAGTGACTGCTTCCCAAGCAGTAGGTGGCGAGTTCGAGACTCGTATCCCGCTCCAAAAAAGCGCAGAACCAAAAGTGGTTCTGCGCTTTTTCTTTTTATTCAACAGCCTTTGGATTTTTTGTTGAAAAACCGCGCTGTATTGTCAGTCTATGATCAGCAGTGCATTTTCAAGATTCTGGATGGCGCTTTGCTGGCTTTGGGTATAGGTCCCCGCCCGCAAAATATCCAGCAGGGTGCGCACCGCTGCAACCGTAAGCACTGGGGCTTTGGCCGCAATGCGGGTGGTGTATTGGGCCACCGCGTAGGATTCCGGCTGGATTTCCAGGTTTGCTGCCACGCGGAAATAGGCAGTGTTTTCCGGCATTGTCACCGCAAAGTCGGTCAGTACCTCACCGGCGGCATTGTTGGGGGCCTGGCGGCAGGCCAGCACGCTGTTGTCTGCCGCATAGATCACATACAGCGCGTTGTTCCAGTTGGCCGAACAGCTCAGGCGGTAGGTATCCCCTGCCGCAGCGGCAACTTTTTCGCTGATGCGCCGATTCTCGTTTGCATAGTTGACGGTCGAGCCGGAAATTTTGAGCACATAGTTGGCGTGCCAGGCAACCGTCATGCTTTTTACCTGCTGCACCAGGTTTGCCGCGCTGACCAGCCTGACGGCGGGCAGCGCCTGGTACAAATTGCCCGCCACGATCAAAGTGGCTGCCCCCTGCGGCACGGCCACTGCCTGCCGGGTCAGGGTATTGCCGCCCGCAGCATAATCGGCATCGGCCGCTTTTACGGCAAGGCAGGTACCCGCCGCATCAAAGAAAGAATAGAGCGCAAAACCCGTATACGCCCAGGCCGTTACCAACACCTGGGCCGCGCTTGTCACATCCACCGGCTGGGTGACCCGAAACCCGGTATCTGATGTTTTGATTGCCTTGCCGGTGGCGGTGGAGATCACATATCCACTTTGCAGGGCTGCCCCCACATTGGTGATGCCATCTGCCGGGCGTAAGTTCTCCAGCGCGTTGGTCCAGGCGCGGCCATCCGCATCCACCACAAAAAACGGTTCCGCTGCATCCGCGCCCGGCTTTTGGTAGTCGCCCGCTTCCACCACGTTGCCGGTGGCATCCAGTGCATCGTACAGGTCCATCAGCTCCGCACCGCTGGCCCGGATATAACCCACCAGCTCTTTGAGCTGTGCTGCATCAAAGGTCGTGTACCATGCGTGGGTCATCAAAATCAGCCAGCCGCCATCCTGCACGGCTTTGTCTACCCACGCTTTTACATCCTTCAGCGTGTAGCTTTTGTTCTTTGGGAACACTTCCACGCGCTTCATGCGGCAGCTTTCATACGGGATCTGGTTGATGCCTTTTTCCACCGTAAGGCCCAGGTCAAAATGCTTTTTTACGGTGTTCAGGCAGTCCGCCTTATAGCGCCCATTCACATAGGCATAGCTGCGCACCCCGCGGATGCCCCAGCGGCGCATCTCTGCTTCAAACTGCTGCAGGGTGGCTTCCAGCGTTTCGGGGGTATCCTGCTCCATATCGGTTTCGGTCATCGTATGGCATGCCACCGTCACGCCGCTGCGCGCCATTTCCTGCAGCTGTTCCACCGTCATGCGGCCGGTTTTGCCCATAAGCCCTGCCGGGCAAGCCACGGTATAAGGCATACCAAGCTCCTGCACCAGCGGGAACAGCACGGTGTACGCTTCGCTGCGGCAGTCGTCATCCACAAACGATACAATGGCTTTCTTTTTGCTGCGGCCCGCGTTGGTCAGCATGTGGGGTGTGGTTTCGGTTTGGGTGGTGGTGCCGTCGGCCCAGTACAGGTCCATATCCTGCGCGGACGCCTTGGCCAGCACCTGCCCGGTACTGCCGCCCGCGGGGATCAGCTTATCGGCATACTGTTTCCACACACTTTCCGCCGGGTCGGTCTGCTGGCCGGGCACCGGGGCGTGGTTCAGCACCAGGTATGGGATGTTGCAGCTGATGCACTGCACGCCATCCCGGAGGTGACCGGCATCCTTTCCGGGGTCAACGCCTGCCCGCGTGCGAAATGCGAGGAGTACCTGCGCCTGTCGATCGACATGCAGGAACCCGTGAAGCCTACCGAACAGCTTGTCCGCGACCTGAAGGCCGCCGGCTACAAGTTGTATGTGCTTTCGAACATGTCGCGCGAGTTCATCGACTTCCTGCGCCGTTTCCCCGTCTACGGGCTTTTCGACGGCGAGGTGGTCTCCTGCGAGGAGCACACCGTGAAACCCGAGCCGCGCATCTACGAGATTCTGCTCGAACGCTACGGCCTGACGCCTTCGGAAACGCTCTTCATCGACGACGGCCGGAAGAACGTGGACGCCGCGCAGGCGCTGGGCTTCGCCGTCTACATGCCCGCGCCGGGAGAGGATTTCGGGCATCTGTTCGAGGAGATAACGCGCTGAGGGATCGCAGGGGAGGGAGATTCCCGAACGCAGCCGCCAACCGCACGGCCTGATTTCCGGCGGAGGTCCCGAAGCCGCCCGGAAGCATGCGACAGGGGGCTGGCGGCTCTCCGACAGCGGTCCGACAACATGCTGACAGCTCTCCGACAGCGTTCGGGTCGGCTTCCGAACGCCCGGACGTAAGATGGGAGGCTTCGCGGAAGATCGCGTAAACCTGAAATGAAAACGATACGACACAAGGCGGCTGCGGAGGATTTCCCGGATGCCGCACTGACCACAAACAGAACGAACCCTGAAGAAATGGATTAAAATTACGCTGATCGCCGCGGCCGTCTTGGCCGTGCTGATCGTCATAGCTGCGATCGCCGTTTCGCCCGTAGCCAAGAACTACATCGAGAAACACGACCGCGAACTGATCGGCCGCTCGATCCGCATGGAGCGGCTGCGGATGAACATTTTCACCGGACGCCTGCGCATCGAAG
>ENA-OPBD01001251-OPBD01001251.1-human-gut-metagenome-genome-assembly--contig:-NODE-1251-length-12612-cov-2.200605_pt1 | contig 12612 bp, 9 predicted proteins | sample MGYA00241062_ERZ501440 | MGnify/ENA primary metagenome ERZ501440 (study PRJEB25962, sample SAMEA2042628) | human gut metagenome | biome: human gut; feature: human-associated habitat; material: faeces...
CGGCCTGCGCGATCGCCTGCTTCACGGCATCCGACAGATTCTGCTCACTGGAGATCTCCACCCGGAAAACGGCCATTTCAGCCTCAGGGGTCCGTGTCAGATTGGTATATTCCCCGTCGTACCACACGGCCAGTTCCGGACGGCGGAATCCTTTCGTCCGCAGCAACTCCTGTGCATCGACGGCTTCGGCCTTGGTCGCGAAACCTCCCGCGAAATAGCGGTAACGCCCTACGTCGGTCTTCAATACATAGAGCGGAGAAGCGTTACGGAAAATGGAGATATTCTGTTTGTACTTATACTCCCCGAGCAAGATTCGGTAGATCACTCCATGCTCATAGACAGGACAGTCCGGAATCGGCTTTTTATACGTATAGCGCCCCGCAACAAATTCGACCGGCTCGTAATCGAGGAAATAGCGTTCCGTAATCTCCGGCTTCGGAAGACGAAAATCTATCGTCTGAAGCTGTAAAGCCACCCGCTTCAAGCAAGTCCCAACCCCAGCAGCCGGGCGATTTCCCGCTCATAATCCGTCAAATAGCGTTTCCGGATATAATAATCGGGGAGCGCATCGACAAGCCCTTCGGCCTGGGCCGCAGACATCTGCCGCCGCACATCGTCCAACGCCTTCTGCTGGCGTGCCTGCTGTTCTCTGCAATTCAACTTATCCAGGATATAATCGTAAGCATAGCTCTTGTTATCATACACATATCCCCATACGGCCGTCAGCGAATCCCGCAAAACCCGGCCCAGGTTGGCTACCGTGCGGTAACGACCGAAAAGATCGACAGCCGCCTGCTCCGTACGAACGGTATCGTACTGCTGCTTCAAAAGAGTCTGCTGCCGGTAGTTCTCCAGCAGGCGCCCGGCACATCCGGCCACCTCCGCCTCCATGCGCTGCGCCCGGAGCAGAGCCTCGTAATCACGTGCCGGAAGATTCTCACGGAAATAACCGTTGAACACGAGATTCCGACTCTGCTGCGATTCGGGAGTCTGCGTGATAAGAGATTTTTCCGTTTCGGCCGCCGGAACATAATCGGGATGTTCGGTCAGCCAAGCCTGCTCGATGGCGTTGATCCGGGCCGCGACCTGCGTACGGAGTCCCTGGGCAGAGAGCATTTCGCTTTCGAGCGAGAGAATCTGAGCGCCGTAAGTCTCCTGTGCGGCCGGATTTTCCCGCAGCATCGCACGCAGTCCTGCAATCCGGGTCTGCATCTCGTCGATCCGGACCTGCAACCGACTGTCCTGATCCCGAAGCGCAACGTATTCCGAATTCGACTGCAGGGCAGGAATACCGGGCCCCGCCGGGTCGGAAGCTCCTCGCACGATAACGACCGAGAAGGTCAAAAATAAACCGATCAATAACTTATGCCACATCATTTCCACCATCTGATTAACAAGAATTGCAACAATCCGAATATCTCCAGACGTCCCAACAACATAAGCGCCGTGAAGATAAATTTCACGATCGCCGGCAAATCACCGTAGTTGGCCATCGAATTAACCCCTCCAAATCCCGGACCTACATTGCCGATAGAAGCCACGCACCCCGAAAAACTGGTCATCAGATCTACGCCGAAAAGCGTACAGAGAATCGTTCCGATGAGAATGAGAAGCAGGTAGGCCACGATGAAAAGCGACACCGTATGCAGCACGCCCGCTTCCTGAATCACACCGTCCATCTTGAGCCGGATGACGGCATTCGGATGCTGCTGCTGCTTCACCCGGATGTAAAGCATCTTCAGAGCCATCAATGCTCGATTGGCCTTCATACCACCCGAGGTGGAACCCGCACAAGCGCAGATCAACGAGCCCAGTATCAGCAAAATAATTGCGAACGGAGTCCACAGGCTGGAATCGGCCGTAGCGAAGCCGGAAGTCGATGTCACGGAAACAAACTGGAACGACGCGAAACGCAGCGATGACCTGAACGTAGGATAAATATCGGCGATATATAAACTCAGGGCGATCAGCAGGCTTCCCAGAATCAACATTCCGAGATAAAACAAAGTGACTTCGCTACGGAAAATATTGTTGCGCTTACCGGTAACGGTCGCATAGATCAAACCGAAATGGATGCCTGAAATACCCATCGCGAAGATGAGTACCATGTCGATCATCGCACTGTCGTAAAAGGCGACACTGGTATTTTTGGTTCCGAACCCGCTGGTCGCACAGGCCGACATCGAATGACATACGGCATCGAACCAGTTCATTCCGGCGAATTTCAGCATGAAAGTGAAAAATATCGTAAGTCCGACATAGACGAACAACAAGATCTGAACCACCATCTGAGCCCTGTAACGATAATTGTCCCGGGCCAGGGTGGACATCTCGACACTCGAAAGCATCATTTTGCTGGTACCCAGTGCAGGCAGGATCACCAGCGCGAACATCACCACGCCCATACCTCCGACCCAGGTCGAGGACATCCGCCAGAACTGCAATCCCCGGGGCAGCGCCTCGACATTTTGCAAAATCGAAGATCCTGTGGTCGTAAAGCCCGAAACAGTTTCGAACCAAGCATTTATCACGCTGAACTCACCGCCCCAGATCAGGTAGGGAAACATACCGACGACGCAGGCGAGCAACCATGAACCGACCACGATGCAAAACCCCTCCTTATTGGTGATCCGATCCTGCTTTTCCACGAAAATGAGCGGGAAGCCCCCCAACAGCGCCGTCAGCAGAGCCGAGAGCAGCAACGGGTAAAACGCGGAATCCATGTGGTTGACATAGGAGATCCCTGCCGAAACGAACATAAAGAATGCCAACAACAGCATAATCATTCCCACGTATCGCAATATCACATTGACCCGCATGACTCTCTACGCTTTATTTTGTTTCAGCATGGCGACGAGTGCCTCGATTTTTTCCTTGAGTTCCAGGATTTCGTCCTTACACTCGGCTTTCACGGCAAAGGGTATCCTGAAGGTCAGATACTGTCCGAGCCCCTTGTTCATCGCCACGATCGGATTGACACAGTAGAGCATCGTAAAGTAAAAGAGCATCAACACTGTAGCGATCATCACCACCAGCGATATCAGCACGGGAGTAACGGCCCGGTAAGCGTTTTTCTTGAGCTGCTCGGCCCGCGGAGCCAGCGAACTCTGCGTCGAAGTCATATAGTCCCGAACCGCCGTGACGACCTTTTCGTACTGTTTTTCATAATATTCGTTGTACCACACCTCTCCCGACTCGTCCCCTGCCTTCGGGGATTCGGTCGCGAGAAACATCTTGGTCAGCACCAGCAACTCGGTAGTCGCACCCGTCAGGGAGTCGAGCGCCGAGCGGTCCAACGCTCCTTTCTGGGCCGTAGCCACCGCATGTTCCAACCGCTGCATTCCCGTGCGGCACAGGCTATCGTAACTCGCATCTTGCAGGATCGCCAAATGCACGATCGCCACGTTTTGATCATGCACGGCGCCGAGCATCTCCTTGGCGAGCTCCACATTCCGCTGGTTGGCTTTCAAAATCTCCTCGGTGTCGTAGCTCAAGTGACTCAGCTCGAAAAAAGAGATCATCCCCGAGGCGAACAACAACCCGACGATACTCAAGAAAGCAATGGATATTCTTCTTCGAATTCCCGTCATACGCGTTTAACTGTTAAAATCGTCCCAAACCGCCCGTATCGGCAGGGCAGTCCCCCCACCCGAACATATCCGGAGCGATGCAACAAATATAATGCAAGGCAAGGGCAAAAGCAAACTTGTTTGAATCTTACCGAGCTACAAGCCGTATTCCGAAAAACAGTTCAAGGCGTAACCAATGCCGAATCCGGCAGACTACACCGCAACTCGTTCTTACAAAAACGACCGGACGGTACGGCAAGCCCAGCCGCCGCCCGCCCGAAATACAGGCCATTTTCGCAAAATACAATGCGGCCCGGAGGCAAGGCCGCATCCGGCCGGAATGCCGAAACGAAATTCACCCGAACCTTCGCCTGATACAAATATACGAAGAAATCGCTAATTATCCACGATTTCGCCTTCGAGATCGTTCGCATCGTCCATACGCCCCAGCCGCACCCGGCAAATCGTGTTGATCCGACTCCGGTCGTAGGGGGCCTTGACCCGGCGGTAGTTGCCCGTATAGCCGAACATCATCCCGCCCCGCATCGTGCTCTCGAACAACACCTCGTCCGTCGTACCTTCGGCCCGGGCGCAGAATTCGCCGTGCAGTCGGCGGCAAAGCTCTTCCAGCTCCTCCACGCGCCGTGTAGCCACCGAAGGCTGCACTTTGTCCGGAAAATCGACGGCCGGCGTGCCGGGACGCTCCGAGAAGGGGAAAATATGCAAATAGGCCGGTGCAAGGCGCTCCAGGAACTCGTAGGTCGTACGGAAATCGGACTCCGTCTCACCGGGAAAACCGACGATCACGTCGATCCCGATAAAGGCGTCCGGCATCAGGCGCCGCACGGCCTCGATCCGCTCGGCGAATTTTTCGGTCGTATAGCGGCGGCGCATCCGTGCAAGCACGCTGTCCGAACCGCTCTGAAGCGGGATATGAAAGTGATGCTGGAATTTAGGTGACGAAGCGCAAAACGCTATTATCTCATCCGTTAAAAGATTCGGCTCTATCGAAGATATACGGTAGCGTTCGATGCCTTCGACCTCGTTCAGGGCCCGCAGCAGATCGATGAACCGCTCACCCGTCGTGCGTCCGAAATCGCCCGTATTGATCCCCGTGATGACGATCTCCCGCTGTCCCGCAGCGGCGATTTGTTCGGCTTCCTTCACCAGATCGGCGATCGGCATATTGCGGCTGGCGCCCCGCGCATAGTGGATAGTCGCAGCCGTCCTGCACTTTCAGGAACGCGCGGGTACGGTCGCCGCTCGAAAAGGCGGCGAAGAAATTGGTCAGCTCCTCCGCGTCGCAACTGGTGAACTGTGCGGGCCCCTTGCCCGCAAGAGCCGCTACACGCCTGAAAAGTTCGCCCTTGTCGTTGTTGCTCAGCACCAGATCGACCCCTTCGATCGAGGCGATCTCCTGCGGTTTGAGCTGGGCATAGCAACCGGTGACGACAATAATCGCCGCCGGGTTGCGCCGATGGATTTTACGGATCAGGTTACGGCATTTCTTGTCGGCATGTTCGGTCACAGAACAACTGTTGATGACCGAAATATCCGCCGCTTCCGAAACCCCGACCCGGATGAAGCCGCCCGCTTCGAATTCACGGGCGAGGGTAGAGCTCTCCGAAAAGTTGAGCTTGCAGCCCAAGGTGTGAAAATTGACTCTGCGTCGCTGCATATTTCTGCTGTAAATTTGAGCGAAAGTACGAAAAACTATGCGAATCCGACCATTTTATCGGCAAAAATCACACACACGTCCGGATAAAAGAGCAGGGGCGCCCTGCAACGGGCACCCCTGCGACATACATCAAAACAGGGCGATCTACTCCTCTCTCACGGGTTGCATCACGGCTCCGCCCACAGGCTGTACGGGCCGGTTTTCCCACAGATCGCCGAAAGATCTCATCGACCGGCAACTGCCGCGCGTGTGCATGGCGGACGGCAACTGCGGTTTGTTATCGGTCTTGATCCACTGCAGGGCAAGGTATCCGAGCTGATCCATCATCGTACCGAATTCACCCGGATAAATCGCCGAATCATCGATTTGGACATCGGGTGTGAAGCCATCCGAGTAATCCCGGAAGCCCTTGGCATTTTCAATATAGAACGAAACGGGGAAAAGCAGGAAATCGTAATTGTGAAACGAGCGGACCACACCTTCCATACCTACGTTCTTACCGTTAGTGGGCATCCCGATAAGATTGACCTCAATATCAAGGCCGCGCAGACCGTTGATGACCATTTCGCTCGCCGAAGCAGTCGTTTCGCTCACCAGGACATAGATTTTCTTCAAGCCCAAAGCATGTTGCAAGGCTCTTTCGATCGGTTCGTACACGCTTTCGAACGTCTCCTTGACGCCGATCTTGTAGTCGCCACTCTCTCCGGCCTCCGTGCGGTCCTCGTTGAACGTCATATGAGCATAGAGCTGTCCCTTGTACGCCTCACCTGCGATAAGCGTACCGAGCACAGTACTCGAAAGCACATCGCCACCGTTGTTGTAACGCAGATCGAGGATCAGGTCGGTGACATTCTGTGCACGGAAACGGTCGAAAGCGGCTATCAACTCCTCATCGTAATCGACATCGAAGCCCATATAGAGCAGATAACCGGCCTTCTTGTCCGACTCTTCGATTTCGACCACTTTATCCATATAGATAGCCGGACTGGTGAAGGTCGCACTTCCGAGTTGCACATTCCCTTTCGGGGTAAGCACAGGAGTAGTCCCGTTGTCGGTCCACGTGACACTGTTCACCGTAACATCGACCGCACCGTCGTACACGGCCCGGCCCAAACTCTGATAGTTGCTTTCGGTCACCTCCTCGCCATTGACCGCCGTGATGAAGTCGCCGCGCACGAGACCGGCTTCCGCAGCCGGCGTTCCGGGGATGACGACCATGACCACAATTCCGATATAATCGTCCCCGAGTCGGGTCGCATCCAACAGATAGATACCCGAACCGACATACGCCTCGCCGGGAGTACGCGACAGAGGCGCATCGCTTTCCAAACGCGAATAGTAATACATACGTTTCTGCCCCTGCCAATGACCGTCTTCGCGGTTCACCTCGTCCTGAGCGGCTACACCGTCGAGAATCGAGAAGAAAAAGAAGTCATAACAAAGACTGTAATCGAGCGAAACATTCTCGATGGCACGATTCCAGAGATAACGGCTCTTCATGTACTCGGCAACCCATTCGTTCACGCTGCGGTATTTTCCGTCCCCCTGCTCAATTAATCCTTTGCCCTGCTTCACCACGAACGAAACCGGCGAAGCATATCCCCACACACTGACGGTAATCGTCGCGGAACGAGCTTCGGCCCGGGTATTTTTGGCAACTTTCAGACGCAGCAACGATTCGCCCGCCATACCCGAACCGGTTTGCACTTCGCACCAGTCAGCCGAACTCCGGGCAGTCCAATCGCTTGCGGCGGCAAACGTGTAATTAAGCACCCCGCCTTCGATCTCGACCTGGTTTTCGGCACTCCAGGCTGCATCGGCGATTCCATTGCCCGCAAGAAGCTCTTCATCGTCGCTGCACGACACGCCGGCCGTCAGCACCAGCAGTACGACCAGCATCCATCCGAATAAATTCTTCATAACACAAGTTTTTTAGGATTAACGCATCAATCGTTCAGCCACAGCTCGACGGTTGTCCACTGCAGGTGACGCTCCGAGGTTTACGGTCACGCGCTCGGGCATGGAGAGATGTCGCACGCTCTTCACGGCAGCAGGCTCGGGCCCCTGATCGGCATCGCGCTTCAGCACGATCTCTTCCGACGCTGCGAACACCATGTCGCCCCACCACTGACTCGTACCCGACAACACACCGGGATAGTAGGTAAAGGTACCGTAATCGGTTTCTTCGACCAACTTCTTGATCGTCACTGTCAGATCATCCGACACCTCGACAGGGAAGCTGCGTACCGCATCCGTATAGCGGTCGCTAGTCGGACGTTTGGCGAAAGCGTGGAAATAGTATTGCTTACCATCGAAATTCAACATCGTGTAATCCAGTTCGTTGTTCACAGGCAGACTCGTCGAAATCGTTTCGTCGCTGGTGAACTCGATGAACCACTTCGGCCCGTAATTCGCATTGGCCTCCTCTTCGGTCGCTGCCCAGCCGTTGGCGAGCAGCTCTTCGGGGCTGGCATAATCCACTCCGCACGGCGCGAAGCCCAGAACGACCAGACGGTTCAGATCGGAATAGGCTTTCTCGGTAGCTTCGTTCACACCCGTAGCGATGGTAACGGAGAAAGTGACCGGATCACCGTTGCTGTCTTTGGTCGTCGCAGTGTATTTGCCGGGCAGCTTCGCACGCAGCTCCCCGCCTTGCTGCGGCGGTAAAAGGGTGGTGAACTCCACTATTTCGGAAACGCCCACACCTTCTGCGTTGGCCGCATAAACGCCGAACTCGTACTCGGTATTGGGCAGCAGCTCTCCACTCTCGATGACAAGTCCCTCTTCGCTCATAGCCGCAGCCACCTCCTGTTCGGTAAGCTGCGTACCGTTGTTGTAAATGACATCGCCGGCCGTAAGATTCTCATTACCGGGGCGGCCGAGCACTTCGTCGATGGAGCCCTTCGGGAAAACACCGGCCGTCATCGCTACCGCATAAGTCGCATTGACCTTGAAAGCGGCCTTGTTCCACGGAGTTTCGACAGTCTGTGTTTCGACGGCCAAAGTCGGTTTGGGGCCTGTAGGCTCTCCCGTCGTGAAGTCGTAAAGCAGAACCTTTTCGCGCAACTCCTTGTCGAAGCCCACGATACCCACCTGATATTCGGTATTGGGTTTGAGTCCCGTCGCATTGACGGTGATAGCCTTCGTACTCTCGTTCGTAAGATCGTCCCAGTGGCCGATGATCATGCGACGCACGGAAGCCTCTCCCTCGAAAGCGGTATAATCGAAATCTGCCCGAGAAGCAACCAAATAGCGGAAACGCTCGATTCCCTCCTCCGGCTCGATGGCAATATCGGCCGTCATCGAACCGATGTTACCCACGGAAACCTCGAAGTCGTAAGGCGCGACACCGGCCTTCTTGGTTTTGAAGAGGAGCGACTTCACAGCCGACTCTGCGACCTGGCCATTCTCGTCCACTTCACCGGCAATGATGATAAACTCCATGTCGGAATAGATATCCTGACGAAAATCGACGATATCGAAGAAAGTGGTATCGAAATTATAGGTTTGATCCTCGGTCGCTTCCGCACCGAAAGCACTTACATACGAATGCAGGCTTCCTCCGATTAAACTTACGATGTAATCGTAGTCGGACTTCGAAAGACAGACGTGCTTGTACTTGGTCACCCCTTCGGGCTTCATGATATGGTAGGAGAAAGAGGTAAGTCCGACACTTTCGAGCGTAATCATCTCGGTATAGGGAACATGCGTGTCGATCACCTCGGAAGCGAGATCGCTGTAAACTAAAGGATTGATGTTGCGTACCGCAACATAAAGATTGTATTCCGTGTCGCCGGCAAGATCGTTCAGATCGACCTTTACTGTTTTCTCTCCTTCGAAATAACGGACAGGTCCTCTTTCGAAGAGCGCCTCCGCATCGGCGATCGTTTCTGTGGCCGGCAATACGGCATAGACATAGTCGGAGGCATTGTTCGTATTGATTGTAAATGAAGCCGTTGTACGATTTACTTCATCTACGCTGACATCAACTGTGGGGGGGGGAGTTGTGGGTCTTTGTTTTCGACACCGTCATCACTGCACCCCGACAGTCCGCACGCTGCCAGCAATGCCAATCCGGTCAAACCGAGAAATAAAGATGTACGCATAAATGTAATAAATGTAAGAAATTTGAAAATAAATGGGGTTAATCGTGCGGATACCGAAAAAACAAGCAGGCATCCAACCGCAAAAATTTAAGAGATTAAAGATTGGTTTTGCGAATGCCGAAGAACCTATGAACAAGCATTCGTATTCAAATATACGAAAAAAAATGATATGACGCACCGAATATTCGATTTTTTAATGTCTTTCACCAAAAAGCATACGAATTCCGGTGTATGCACAGCCTGTCTTCCGACCGATACCGCTCTCTGCGGCAACCAAGGCACGGGCCCCGCAAATCGGACGGAACAAAATACGGTTGCTGCGATATAAAACGGCTCCCGGTTCTATTTTTTGTAAAAAATCCGTAAATTTGCAAACTAATGATTACCGCACCATGGAGTTTTTCAACGACCTTGTCCGATACAGCTACCTCAATCACGCTTTTTGGGCGTGCATCCTGTCGGGCATTACGTGCGGAATCATCGGCACTTACGTCGTCTGCCGGCGGCTGGTCTTCCTCAGCGGCGGCATCACGCACTCCTCGTTCGGCGGACTGGGCATCGCTTTCTACCTCGGAATCAATCCGATTCTGGGTGCGATGGTCTTCGCCGTCCTCTCGGCACTGGGGATCGAATGGGCCAACGACCGGGGCCGTATCCGGGAGGATTCGGCCATCGGCATCATCTGGTCGGTAGGTATGGCCATCGGCGTACTGTTCATGAGCCTGCGCCCGGGCTACACCTCGGGCGACCTTTCGGCCTACCTGTTCGGCAGCATCGTCACCGTGACGCACGGCGACGTCGTGGCGCTCGCCATCCTGACCGCGGCCATCATGGCCGGAGCCCTGCTGTGGCTGCGCCCCGTGATGTACATGGCTTTCGACCGCGACTTCGCCCGCAGCCAGGGAATCCCGACCCGGCTAATCTCCTATACCATGTCGGCACTCATCGCCGTCACGATCGTACTCTCGATCCGCATCATGGGCATCGTGCTGCTGATCTCGCTGCTGACTATTCCCGTAACGATCGTCAATACGTTCACCAAATCCTTCCGCACGCTCGCACCGGCCGCCGCAGCCGTCGCCGTCGCGGGGAACCTCGCGGGACTCGCCCTGAGCTACAATTTCGAAGTTTCGCCCGGTGCGGCCATAATATTTACCCTGACCGTTACGCTTATTTTAGTAAAACTGCTAACTTTGCTCGTCAAAAAACGCCGCCGCGCCGATGAAAACCATCTATAAACTCGTTCTCAAGTCCTATCTGGGACCCATGGTGCTGACGTTCTTCATCATCATGTTCGTGCTGATGATGAATGTACTGTGGCGCTACATCGACGAGCTGGTCGGCAAAGGACTCGATCCCGGTACGATCATCGAACTGCTCTGCTACGCCACGATCAACATGATCCCGATGGCTCTGCCGCTCGCCACGCTGCTGGCGGCCATTATGACCATGGGTAATCTGGGCGAAAACTACGAGCTGCTCGCTATGAAGTCGGCGGGGATGTCGCTGCCTAAGATCATGAGGCCGCTGCTCGTGGTCGTAAGTATATTGGCTGTCGGCAGGTTCTTCATCGCCAACAACTTAGTGCCATACGCCAACAAAAAATTTTTCCGTACGATATACGACATTCGCCAGATGAACCAGACCCTCGAGTTTCAGGACGGGCTCTTCTTCAACGGCATCGACGGCATGAGCATCCGCGTCGGACACCAGAATCAGGAAACAGGGCTGCTGACCGACGTGTTGATTTACGACAACCGCAACGCATCGGGCAATATGACCACGACCGTCGCCGATTCGGGCTATATCCGGCTCTCGGACGACAAGCGCTTTCTGGAGATCACGCTCTTCAACGGCGAACGCTACGAACAGACCCGAAATTCGAGTCAGTGGTACAACAAAAGTTCCCTGCAACGCAATAAATTCGAGCTTCAGAAAGCCAATATTTCCATTTCGGGATTCGAAATGCAGCGCACGGATGCCGATCTGTTCAACAACGCCCAGACCAAAAACATCTCCGAGCTGCAATACGAAATCGACACGCTGACACAGCAGGTCAATTCGGCGACGACCCGATCCTATGACCCGTTGCTCAAGGAGCGTATCTTCGTGCGGGATACGACCGTCATAACCGACCGAAACGATTCGGTGGTCGTAGAAAAACGGGATTTCAGGCCGATGGATGCCCTCGACTCCCTGGCGACTCTCGACCTGCGCTCCAAGGACCGAATCTGGAGCCAGGCCGTTTCAGCCGCACGCAACTCCCGGTCTATGTTCTCGTTCGACGAATCGCAGGCCAAAAATGCGCTCAACCAGCTCTACCGCAGCAAGGTCGAATGGCACAAGAAATTGGCGCTTCCGGTGACGATCATCATCTTCTTCCTGATCGGAGCACCGCTGGGCGCTATCGTCCGCAGAGGCGGTCTGGGTATGCCGATCGTAATCTCGGTCATCTTCTTCGTCATCTACTACATTATCAGCAGTTCGGGCGAAAAGATGGCCAAAGAGGGCACGTGGGAGGCATTCTACGGCACGTGGCTCTCGGCCTTCGTACTGGCGCCCGTCGCCATCTACCTCACATACAAGGCCACGAACGACTCGGGGCTGCTCGACGTGGATTGGTACGTCGTAAAATTCAAGAAAATCAAGGAGAAGATCTCCGGGATATTCGCACGTTTCGCACATAAAAACAAAAAATAAAACAGACCATGAAAAACGAAAAAGTACTGAATACAATAGAAGAAGCCATCGAGGATTTCCGTCAGGGAAAAATCGTCATCGTCGTCGATGACGAAGACCGGGAAAACGAAGGCGACTTCATCATAGCAGCCGAGAAGGTGACGCCCGAAATCGTCAATTTCATGCTCAAGAACGGTCGCGGTGTGTTGTGTGCCCCGCTTTCCGAAGAGCGCTGCGCACAGCTCGAACTCAACATGATGGAGCCGAACAACACCTCGCTGCTCGGCACGCCATTCACCGTGACGGTCGATCTGCTGGGCGAAGGCTGCACCACGGGCGTTTCGATCCACGACCGCGCGGCGACCCTGCGGGCACTGGCCGACCCGAAGACCAAACCCTCCGACCTGGGGCGTCCGGGGCACATCAACCCGCTCCGAGCCCGTCAGAAAGGCGTTCTGCGCCGTCCGGGACATACCGAAGCCGCCGTGGACCTGGCTCGACTGGCCGGGCTGCAAACCGCCGGAGCACTGATAGAGATCATGAACGAAGACGGTACGATGGCACGTTTGCCCGAATTGCG